>Ga0172376_10002509_pt1 | contig 22341 bp, 21 predicted proteins | sample Lak35m_FD_121114 | JGI IMG/M metagenome (GOLD analysis project Ga0172376, IMG submission 121114) | Freshwater microbial communities from Kabuno Bay, South-Kivu, Congo - kab_092012_35m | ecosystem: Environmental > Aquatic > Freshwater > Lake | place: Democratic Republic of the Congo: South-Kivu... | reverse complement strand
GCAGTCGTTGCTGCGATAGAGGCCTGTGATGATACGGCGTGGGACCTCGGCCTGATGCACGCCCGTGCCGCACGGTTCGCCCCGGAGCAGTTTCGCGTTGCGATGAGCCGCTGGCTCGCGGAGGCGTTGTCGTGAAACCATCGTCAACAGCGCCCGCGGTTCATGGCACGCCCGTGGTGCTTGCTTTGATCGTCGTAGCGGGGCTTTTGGCTTACGCGAATGTGTTCTCCGGGCAGTTCGTTCTCGACGACCCGATCGAGATCGTCGCCAATCCGGCCCTCCGTACGCTCTGGCCGCCATGGATTGCCATGATGGGGGGCAACCAGGTCGCTGCGCGGCCGCTGCCCTATCTCAGCTTTGCGATCGATCTGGCGATCTGGGGCCCGTCACCCGCCGGGTTTCATCTCACGAATCTGCTCGTCCACCTGGCCACCGCCTGCGGCCTCTTTCTGCTGACGGAGGCCACGCTCGCCCGCAGGGCAGAAACCCAGAAGCTGCGGGCCCAGGCCACGCCGATCGCTACTGCCGCCGCCGCCATCTGGGTCGCGCATCCGCTCACGACGGCGGCCGTGACATATGTCTATCAGCGGATCGAGGCGATCGCGGCCTGCCTCATCGTCTGGAGCCTGTATTGCGCCGCGCGGTCGTTCTCAATCGCCATCAATGATCCCGGTCAGTCAGGCCAGCGGCGGCGGTGGCAGGCGGCGGCGATCGGCCTAGCGGTGGCTGCGATGCTCTCCAAGGAGACCGCGGTCGTCCTGCCGGTGCTCGTCGTTCTCTATTGGTGGATCTTCGCGACCGAGCGCAACGCCCGGCCGCGCCTGCCGTTTTTCGCCGGGATTGCCGCAACTTGGGGCGTCCTCGCGATCATGCTGCGAAGCGCCAGAGGAGCCTACGCGGAGCTCGGGCAGGCGGTCCATCCGCCGTTGCTCTACCTCCTCACCCAGACGCAAGTGATCCTGCATTACCTGCGGCTGGCCATCTGGCCGGTCGGCCTCTGTCTCGACTACGACTAGCCACTGGTCGATGGCATCCGAGCGGCCGCGGGCTCGCTTGCCGTGGTGCTCGTCGCGTTCGTCGCGGCGGGGCTCGCGGCATTCCGCCGCCGTGTGTGGGCGTTTCCGGGCCTTGCGCTTTTCATCCTGCTCGCTCCCACCAGCAGCGTGATGCCTGTCGCCGACGTGGCTTTCGACCACCGGATGTATCTGCCGCTCTTCTGCGTGGTGGTGCTGGTCGCCGGGAGCGGTTGGTGGGCCCTCGGCCGATATGCAGACTGGTTTTCGCACGGCGGGCCCGCGGGGCGGGGCACGGAGCGAGAGCACGACGGGCCGCGGTGGGCCGCAGTTGCAACAGCGGCCGGCATCGTGCTGGCCTTGGCGTGGGCAACCCACCTTCGAAACCGCGACTTTCACGATCCGCGGATCCTCTGGAGCCAGGCCCTGCAAAACAACCCGCAGGCGTTCCGGGCGAACTGGTGGGCGGCCGTCAATGCCGCGGCAGGGGGCGACGTCGATCGGGCGATCGATCATGCGGCCCGCTCGACGCGGCGGATGCCCAACGGGCTGGCGTTTCACGAGGTGGCCAAGCTGTTTTATCAGGCCGGCGATCTACCCGCCTGGGAGCGGACCTGCCGGGTGGGCATCGCGACGCTCGACGAAAACCGCTGGAGTGGCAGGCCGACGTGGTTCGACCTCCACGCGCTCCTGGCTGAATCGCTGCTCGCCCGCGGCGACACGGCGGCCGCGGCGGAGGTCTGTCGCTCGGTCCTGCCGCGAGCGCACACCGCCCTCCCTGAGCATCACGCGATCACGATCGGCCTGCGGCTGACGCTCCTACGGTGTCGGCTGGCCGAGATTCCCGTGGCCGTGAGCGTGGCGGAGGCCGAAGACCTGCTCCGCGACGCGATCGCGGGGCTGGGGCCCGGCCATCCCAAGGCGCTCGCGGTGCGGTCGGCGCTCGCGGTACTGCTCGACAAGGCGGGTGACGTCGCTGCGGCCGAGCAGGCGCTGCGGGAGGTGATCCGGCTGCAGCGTGCGTCGGCCGGCAGCGCTGCCGAGGCCGGCGCAGCACTGGAGACGCTAGCAAATTTTCTGGCATCGCACGGGCGTCATGCGGAGACCGTCCCGCTCTGGAGCGAGATCTGGCAGATTCGCGGTCGGTCTCTCGGGGCCGTCCATCCGCGGTCTCGCGCCGCGGGTGGCCAACTCGTCAATGCCCTGGAGGCGAGCGGGCAGGCGGCGGAGGCCCGTGCGGTCGGTCGCCTGCTCGAGCAGGCTACTCGGTCCGAGCCGGCAGTTCCGCCTCACGACTAACGCCGCACGATGACGAGCGTCACCAGCGCGGCGACGAGAGCGATCGGGAGGCCGAGCGTGAAGCCGGCGGGGCGATATGTGATCGTGAGCCGGCCGGCGGCATTCGGTGGCACGGCTGCGGCGACGGCGACGTTTTTGTAGGCCGAGGTCGTGAGGGCACGGCCGTCGAGCGTTGCCTGCCAGCCGGCGTACCAGGGCCGCGGGAAGACGACGAGTCGTGGGGCTTCGGCGGCGGGCAGGTCGATCGCGGCGCGGTGACGGCCGTCGATCACGAGCGGCGTGCGCTGCAGGCCTTGCTCGGCCGGTGCGTCAGGCGGAAGAACCGCGGCGGAGCGGCCCGCCACGCTGCGGCGGTGATAGACGTCGGCCTCCTCCCCCGACCACACCTGCTTCCATTCGGCATCGGGGAGGCTACCGAGCCGAGCGGCATGTTTCGAGACCACGAGCGCATCGACGCCGATCGTGGCGAGCACGTCGTTTGGCCCCGCCCCTTCGGCAAACACCCAGCCGACCGCCGCGGGAAACATCTGCCCGTGGGTCTCGAACGGGAGCATCGTGCCGATGCCCCGCGGATGGATCGGGCTATAGCCGTTGATCATCCGGACTCCGGCGAGCATGGCGGAATTGCCGGGGCGAAACGCCTGGCCGAGGCTGCCCGGCGGGAGCCGCGACGTGGGCAGGTCTTCTTCGAGATACAGGCTCATGTGGAGCCGATCCCGATCGAGGGGCGCGGCGGCGAGGAATGACTCGTCGAACGGAAAAACTGGCACCGCGAGATTCGGCGGCACCCGCAGAAAGAGCGAGACGACTGCGGCGGCGACAACACCCGCAGGCAGCCAGGGCTCAAGCGCGGCGAGGGCCGGGATCCCGGGGCGGAGCGTCGCGGCCAGGCCGATCGCGGCCCACGCGGCGGCGATGATGGCCAGATCGAGCATGTGCAGATCGAACTGCGGCAGTGACCAGCCGCAGGTGGCGAGATAGCCGAGGCCGATCGCGACGGCGCCAAGGCCGCCGGCATGTCGCCAGCGGAGCCAGTGCGACTGCGTGGTGGCTGCGCGGCTCGCGGGCGCATCGCCGTTGATGAGAGCGCCGCCGTCAGCGTGGGCATCGATCGCCTGCCACAACTCGGCGGCGATGATCGCGAGCACGAGGTGAAAGAGCGGCAGCCAGCGGAAGCTCCAGCGAAAGACGCCCGCGCTCGGCAGCGACGTGATGCCGGCGAGCAAGGCGACGAGGCCCAGAAGCCACGGCCAGTCGCGTCGCCAGGGCCGCGGCGCGAGGGCTAGGCCAACTATGAGCATCACGAGCGGTGCAAAGCCGTTGGCGAGTTCCAGCGGCAGGTGCGGCATGTCGGCATAAAAACTCTTCCAGATCGTCGGGGCGGTCGGGGCAAGCATCGCAGGCCAAGCCTGCATGGGCACGGTCCATGTCCAGTTGAGCCCCGTGCCGTCGCTGGTGCGCTCGGAGCCTTGCACATATTCGACGAGCATCCAGAGGGCGGGGAGTGCCATCAGGCCGCCGAGCGTCCAGGCGATGCTGAGCCGCAGGAGCGGTCGCAGGCCGTCGCCTGCTGCGAGCGCCCGGTCTGCGGGCCGGCTGGCCGCGATAGTGCGCGCGGCGATCCACGCCGTGAGCAGAAGCAGCATGAGCGTGGTGAACGGCCAGCCGGCGGTAAGCGTGAGATAAAGAAACACGGCGGCAGCGGCGATCCAGCGGCCGCGCCACGAATGAGAAGAGCCGCGTGCCGTCGCCGCATGTTCGAGCGCCCACCAGGCCCAGGGGAGCCAGGCGAAGCTCGTCAGCCCCGCGATCCAGTTGGTCGCTCCCCAGCAGACGATCCAGCCATTGAGCGCGGCCACGAGGGCCACGAACGTCGCAAGCGGTGGCGCGAGCCCCCGGCTGCGAGCGAGCGTGAACGCCCCCGTCGCGAGCACGAACTCATGCACGATCGCCAGCGCCGCGGCCTTGCCCGCGAGCGGCAGCCCGAAGCTCCAAATCGCGAGGATGCAGCCATTGATAAAGACGGAAAATGTGCCGTATTGATACTCGCCGGCGAGGTTGCCACAGACCCAGGAACTCTGCGTGAGCAGTGGCCACTCGCCCGCCCGCCAGGCGCGGTTCACCTCCTAGAACACGGGGATGAACGTCATCTGGTAGTCGTCGTTCCAAAAAAACTGCGGGTCGTGCCATGCAAAGACGAGGCAGATCGCGACGACAGCGAGGCCGGCCAAGGCTGTCGTGAGGATTTCGTGAGGCAGTCGCGGTGAATCAGGCTTCATGCGGCGCAGGATACCGTGCGGCTGCGTGCAGCCGAAGCAGCGGCGGTGGGAGGCGTGCGGTACGATTCCCAGCCTGGAGCGCATCGTGGCAGGCCATCCGATCAAGCTTGGCGTGGGTATCGCGGCGGCGGTCGCTGCAGCCGTGTTTCTTGGCTGGCGGCTGCTCGGGTTTGTCGAGGAGGTATGGGGCCCGCAGTCAAACCCATTCGTGCCGCGGCCGGTGATCGCCCCACCTCTGCCGGCCGTGCAGATCGCGGAGGTCGTGCCGGCCGACGGAGTGATTACGCTCCCCGACGTGTCGTACGCTGCGGAAGCGGGCGACGCGCCTGGCTGGCGGGTGCGGGTGGAGGGCGAGCTCGCGACCGATACCGATGCGAAAAACTCCACTGAGCTCGCGCCGTGGCGAGGCTCCGACAGGCCCGCGTGGCGGCAGCCGCTCGGCGGCCAGGGCAACTCGTCGCCGATCGTCGTCGGCGAGCGGATTCTGTTCACGATCGCCGATGCGGGCCCCACGCTCTGGCTCGTCTGCTTCAATCTCGAGAATGGCTTCGGTGTGTGGCGGCAGCCGGTGAGTCGCGAACCGTTTCCGCCGCGGCATGAGAAGGCGAGCGATGCCGCCTCGACGCCCTGCTCCGATGGCACGCGGGTATTCGTGGCGCATGCCAGCAACGACACGGTGCATCTGACGGCCTTCGGCCTCGACGGCCAATCGCTCTGGACGACGAAGCTCGGCCCGTTCACTGCCCGCTGGGGTTTTACCTGTTCGCCGGCCTGGGCCCGGGGTCTCGTGATCGTGGGGGCCGACAATGCCGAGGAGGGGTTTTTGGCGGCGGTGGATGGCGAGACGGGCCGCGGCGTGTGGCGGCGGCGGCGGCCGCGGGCTGGGGACGAGAGCTATTCGTCGCCGGTGATCGTCGCGGCCGATGCGGCAAAGGCGGCCGACGCGGCCGAGCCGCAGGTGGTGATGGCGGGGCTCGAGCGGATCGAAGCCTATGCGCTCGCGACCGGCCGCGGGCTCTGGACGGCGACCGGCCTTGCCAGCACGTCGGGGGCGACGCCTTCGGTGGCAGGCGACATCTGCGTGGCCACGAGCGGATTTCCGGCGCGGGCGATGGTGGCGCTCAGAATCCCGGGAGCCGCCGCCGCGTCCGCCGTGCTCTGGACGGAAAACCGTGACAGTGAGATCCCGTATGTGCCGTCGCCGCTCGTGCACGACGGCCGGCTCTATGTCATGCACGACGACGGCGTGGCCCACTGCCGCGACCTCGCCACGGGGAAGGTGGCGTGGAAGCGGCGGGTGGGGGGCACGTTCTCGGCGTCACCGGTCCTCGTGAATGGCGAGCTTTTGTGTGCCGACGAGTCGGGCCGCTGCACGCTGCTCGCCCTCGACGATGGCACGGTGCAGCATGAGTTTTCACTCAACGGCGGCTGCTTCGCCACGCCCGTCGTCGTCCGCGGCCGGCTCGTCATCCGCACGACCGCGGAACTCGTGGCGTTTGATGTGGCGAGATAAAGCCGGGGGGCCGCAGAATTCCTCCGCGCGGCACCCGACGGACTGCACCGCGGTGCCGCGCAACTTGAAATCCGAGGCCGTCCCTGATTCGATAACAGTAATGCTAGACTCAAAGGGGCATTTTTCTCGGCTCGGCAAGGCAGCCCCAGTTGTTAAAGGAGAGTCCATGACGTATCGAGGACATGTGCGTAACGGCGTGGTCGTGCTCGATGTCGCGGTCGATCTGCCGGAGGGGGTGGCGGTTGACGTGATTCCCGTCGCCGACGCTGTTCAAGAGACTATCGCCGATCGGCTCCGGGATCTGATCGGCTGCGTCACCGAGTTGCCTGCCGACATGGCGGCCAATCACGATGAATACCTCTACGGACACGTCAAGAAATGAGGCATGTATTTGCCGACACGTTCTTCTTCCTGGCGCTGCTCAATCGCAACGACACGGCTCACGACACGGCAGTCGCGTATTCCGCGACGCATGACGAGGGATTTATTACGACCGCGTGGGTCTTGTCGGAAGTTGCGAACGCCTTGGCAAAGACTTCACAGCGAGTCGCATTTCCAAGACTGCTCGCCAGATTGAAATCGAGCCCTGCGAACGAAATCGTTCCGCCTTCAGCGGAGTTGATGGATCGCGGCGTCGCGCTCTACGCCGAACGGGTGGACAAGCAATGGAGCCTGACGGACTGTATTTCCTTCATCGTCATGAAGGATCGCGCAATTACCGACGCCCTCACGGGCGATCATCATTTCAGGCAGGCTGGATTCAACGCGTTGCTGTCGTGAGGAGCGCGGACAGGGCGACAACGCCCCTGAAAGCCTGGGGGGGCGGGTGACAAGCACCTGCCCCCCGGGCCTTTTTGCTACTCGGCAGAGCCGCCGCCGGCGACGAGGATCGTGCGAATCCGGCCGAGCCAGATCTGGTCGCGGATCTCGGCGAGGGCCGAGGCGTCGAGCACGAAATCGTGGCCTGGGTCATCCTCGTGGGCGCCCGGCGCCTCCTGGAAGGGGCCGAGCCAGCCGTCGCCGCGGGTGCCCGCATAGCCGCCGGTGTCGTAGATGCGTGCCGCATGGCCGTCGGCGAAGAGGATCGGTGCCGAGCCGCCCACCATGCGGAAGAGCCGGCCGTCCTCCGCGGTCGGATTCACGAGCCCGCGCTTGGCCTTGTGGATCGGGGCGATGTCGGCGAGCGTGTGCACCTGCCGCGTGCCGTCGCCCGTGCCCCAAGGTGTGGCGAGGCCGGCCTTGATCGTGGCCGCCGGGCCGTCGGTCATGCCCTCCACGAGCGGGTCGCCGATCTTCGCGGGGCGCTTGCGGCCGGTCTGGTCGGCAAAGGCGTTGAACGCAGCAGCCTTCTCGGCGTCGATGATCACGTCCTGCTCGGAGTGGCCGTGGCCGCCACCGTGGTCTTCGCCGTGATCGAGGTCGTGATTGCCGACCTGGGCGGGCCCCATGATCGCGATCTTGTCGGCCGACGTCAGGCCGGTGGGATCGGCGAGGTGCGCCGTCGACAGCGGGCCGTCGCCGTCGAGCGGGCACAGCTCCGGATCGCCGCCGGTGTCGTGTGGACTGGCATCGATGGAATAGGCGCCTGCGCCCGACGTGGACGAGATGTTGTTGTCGCCCCGCGAGAAGTGCCAGGTGGTGGCGAAGTTTGTGTTGTAGCCGTCGTCCCACACGGTCAGCGACGTGCCAAAATACTCCGTGCCGTGGAAGTCGTCTTCATCGGCCAGATTCACGGTCGTGCCATCGGCCTTCGAGGCAGTGGCCCAGCGGATCTCGTTGAGCTTGCCATGGCCATCGAGGGCGCCGGAGGCGAAGGCCAGTTCCTCGGAGATCTTGCCCCGGCTGATGGGATCGAGGCTCTTGCCCGGGTTCGTGTACTTCGTGTTCACGAGGTCGGCCACCCAGCCGATTTTCGTGACGTCGCCGTCGCGGTAGTGGTCGAAGGCGCCGGTCGAGAGCCGGCCTTCCTTGTCGAGCGTGGCGTGGTCGAGGAAACCCTTGCCGAAGGCCTGGACGTGGGCGAGGGCGGCCGATGCCTTGGCCGTGGCTTGCACGGCCGCGAGGTTAGGCAGCAAGAGCCCGAGCAGGATGCCGATGATCGCGATCGTGACGAGCAGCTCGACGAGTGTAAACGCCCGGTGGTGGGCAGAGACGCGGCGGCTGTGCCCTCGAGTGGATGAATGATTGGACATGGAATGGGATTCCTGAATGAGATGGTGAATGGATGAAACACAACGCGGTCGCGGATGCCGGCAGGGCATCGGCGGGCGGTCCGCGGGCGAGGAACGCCGTGGCGAGGGTGGGGAGGTGCAGCGAACACGCGAGAGATGCGTCGTGCCACCGTGGAGCAGTGCAGTTGATGGCGGGCGTCCAGGGAAGGATCGCGATTGCCCCCGCGAGAAATTCGCAGGCGAGGCAGTGCGTGGCGAGCGAGGCTTCGGGAGCAGCGCTGCTGCGCCAGTCGGCTGGAGTCGCATGCGGCTGGTGACGAGCCGCGTGCTCGCCCTGGGCGCGGCGAGCATGCCGGCAGTGGGCGTGGCGACACCCACGCTGCTTCGATGCTGCGTTCGTCGGGCTGGCTGCCGCGGTCGCGCTCGCGGCCGCAGGTCGCCGCCCGGCGCAACAACCGCCGTGGTCGTGTGCGACCGTGGCGAGCAGGCTGGACGCCAGATGCACGGCCAGGCTCAGGGCCACGAGGCCGCGACGCATTGTGCGAGCGTGGAACATGGTGCAAGGGGAGACTGAAATAGAGGGCTTGAAAGTGGCGGAGCGAACCCTTCATGCAATCGAATTGCACGTTATCGCAAGCTGGCGGCCGGGTCAATCACACGGCAGCGCGAAAAAGGGGGCAGAATCGGGGCGCTAAGAAAGCCTGCTCCAGTCCCCAGGTTTTCCCACTATTTCCGGCAGGCTCCGGCATTCCGGCCCTCGTGCGGCGAACGTTTGGGCGGGCGGGCGTGGCCCGGTAGTCTGCCCCCATGAAGATCCTGATCGTGAGCGAGATGTCGGTGCCCTACGCCGTCGGTGGCGGGGAGGTGCGCTATGGGCTGCTCGCGCGGGAGCTCGCCCGGCGGGGTCACGACGTCACGTGGCTCTCGATGCGGCAGCGGCAGAGCCCGGATGCGGAAACGCTTGACGGCGTCAGGCACCTGCACCGGGGCCCGCGGATCCGAAATCCGCCGAGCCGGCCGCTGGCCGCGATGCTGCGCTACATGTTCACGGCTTTCTGGCATGCGGTCACGCACCGTTATGACGTGGTCGACTGCCAGCCCTATGCCCCGCTGCCGGCGGTGTGGCTGGCGTGCGTGCTTTCGCGGCAGCGGATGGTGGCCACGATTCACGACACGTCGAGCCGGCCGGCTTCAGCAACGCCAGCGCAGCCCGGGCAGTTTGGCGGCGGCGACGACCAGTGGCTCTCGGCCCGCGACCGCCTGATCGTGGGCCCGATCGAGACGCTCCTCTACCGGTTGCCTTATCGGAGGATCGTGACGGTGACCGAGGCCGTGGGCCACACGCTCGTCACTCGCTTTGGCGTTGCCAGGCGGAGGGTGCATGTCGTGCCCAACGGCATCGATACCGTCGCGATCGCTGCCGCCTCCGCTGCTGCCGAACAGGCCGACGTGCTCTTCGTGGGTCGCGTGATCCCCCACAAGCATGTCGATGATTTTCTGGATGCCGTCGCGCTGGTGGCGCGGGCGCGGCGGGCCCGCGGGCTCCCGCGCTTGCGCGCGACCGTGGTGGGCGATGGGCCGCTCCTGGCCGAGATGCGGGCACGTGCCGCCGACCACGAGCCTGCAGCGGCGACGGTGGAGTTTTGCGGGAGCCTTCCCGACCATGCCGCGGTGATCGGTCGAATGAAGTCGGCGGGCGTGCTCGTGCTGCCAAGCACCCGCGAGGGGTTTGGCCTCGTGCTGGCCGAGGCGCTGGCCTGCGGTACGCCCTGCGTGGCCTACGACGTGCCCGCGGTGCGGGAGGTGCTGGCCGATGGCGCGGCCGGCGTGCTCGTGCCGGCCCGCGACGTGGCCGGTCTGGCCACGGCGATCGACCGTGTGCTCACTGACTCAGCCGAGCGGGAACGGCTGATCGCGGCTGGGCGGCGGCGGGTGGCGGAGTGTTTTGCCGCCGAACGTTTTGCGAGCGGCATGATCGCCGCCTACGAGTCGTAAGCATGCTTCGCATCCTGCTCATCTACGATTGCATCTATCCGGCCTCGCTGGGCGGCGTGGAGTATCGCAACCATTGCCTGGCGAGGGCTCTCGCGGATCGTGGCCATCAGGTGAGCCTGGCCGGCTGGGGTGAGCTTTCGGCCGAGAGCCTGCCTCCGGGCGTAACGTTCGTGCGTTTGCCCTTTGCCGTGCGGCTCCACGACCGCGACGGCAAGCGGGGGATCGTGCCCACGCTCCGGTTCGCGGCTGCCATGCTCTGGCTCGACCTCTCGGCCTACGACATCGTGGAGACGGCCAACATTCCCTATCTGCACGTGTTGCCGCTGGCCGTGCGGTGTTGGCTGGCCCGCAAGCCGTTGGTCGTGAGCTGGTATGAGTTTTTCGGGCCATACTGGCGGCGCTACAAAGGCGGCCCGGCCGCTCCGCTGTTTCGCGGCATCGAATGGCTCGCGGCCCAACTGGGCGATCGCGTCAACGCCTCCTGCGAGCAGACCCGCCTGAAGCTGGCCGCGGCCCGCCGCCAGAAGGACCCCGAGCCGCCGCTCCTGCCCTGCGGCGTCTGGCTGGCCGACGTGCAGCGGGTGCTCGACCGTCCGCCAGTCGCGGCCCCGCAGCTGCTCTACGCCGGCCGGCTCATCCCTGAGAAGCGGCTCGATCTCTTGCTGCGGGCCGTCGCGATGCTGCCGCCGCCTCCGGAGGGAGTGATTCAGCTGGGCATCGTGGGCGATGGCACGGAGCGAGAGTCGCTCGAATCGCTCAGGCGAGAGCTTGGGCTCGGGCCCCGTGTGAAGTTTTTCGGGCGGCTGCCGGCCATCGAAGACATGTGGCATCTGCTCGGGCATGCCGACCTCGCCGTGCAGCCCTCGCGGCGGGAGGGCTTCGGGCTGTTTCCGCTGGAGGCGCTCGCGCTTGGCAAACCCGTGATCTACTGCGCGGCCGAGGAAAACGCGATCGGCGATGTGGTGCGCCATGAGCGCGAGGGCCTCTGCGCCGAGCCCACGCCCGAAGCCCTGGCCGCGGCGATCGCCCGGCTGCTCGACGACGCGTGTGAGCGGGCCGAGTTTTCCCGCCGGGCGCGGGAACGGGCGGCCCACTACGACTGGCCGGCGGTGGCCGAGCGGGCCGAGCGGCTTTTCAGCGGCGAGCCGCCGGTCGGAGTGTGACCATCATCAAGGGCACACATTCCCGGATACGATCTCTCGCATGAAACCCGGCAGTAAAACCGCGCTCATCACCGGCATCGGTGGGCAGGATGGCTCGTATCTGGCCGAGCTGTTGCTCGATCACGGCTATGCCGTGCATGGCCTCGTGCGGCGGTCGAGCGGTCTGAACCGCGAGCGGATCGACGGCCTGCGGGCCGCCGCGAAAGCCCGCGGGCTGCCGTTCGAGCTGCATTATGGCAACCTGATCGATCCGCTCGGCCTGCAGGCGGTGATCGGGCGGGTGAAGCCCGACGAGATCTACAACCTCGCGAGCGAAAGCCACGTGGGCATCTCGTTCGACGAGCCGGAGCATTCCACGAGCGTCAACGCCGTGGGCGTCTTGCGGCTTCTCGAGATCATGCGGCTCACGCGGCCGGAGTGCCGATTTTATCAGGCGTCGACGTCGGAGCTGTTTGGCGGGCTGGCGCTGCGGCCGCAGGCGACCGGCCAGCCCTCCGACTGCGTGTGCACGGAAGCGAGCCCATTCGAGCCCGTCTCCCCCTACGCGATCGCGAAGCAGTATGCCCACTCGATGACGGCGTTTTACCGCCGCGGCTACGGGCTGCATGCGAGCAACGGCATCCTCTTCAACCACGAGTCACCCCGCCGGGGGTTCAACTTCGTGACGCGGAAGATCACGGCCACGCTCGCGCGGATCGCCCGCGGGGCCGACGAACTGCTCCTGCTCGGCAATCTCGACAGCCGCCGCGACTGGGGCTACGCCCCCGACTATGTCAGGGCGATGTGGCTGATGACCACGCACGACGCGGCCGACGACTACGTCATCGCCACCGGCGAAACCCGCTCGGTCCGCGAGTTTGTGGAGCGGGCCGCCGCGGTGGCTGGATTCGAGATCGCGTGGGAGGGGAGCGGGCCGGCCGAGGCGGGCTACGACCGTGCGACGGGCCGGCGGATCGTGGCGGTGGAGCCGCGGTTTTTCCGGCCGCTCGACCATTCGAGCATCTGCGGCTCGGCGGCAAAGGCTCGGGCGGAGCTCGGCTGGGAGCCGACGGTGGGGTTCGACCGGCTCGTGGAGATCATGATGGAGAGCGATCTCGCCCTGGCGTAGGCTGGGATCAAGGAACCTGACATGGCCGCTGATTCAGCACTAGCCCGATTCCGGCCCGCATCTCACCGCGGGCTCACTTATACTTTAGGACCGCCATCCGTGGTTTGTGGTCTCGGTGCCGAATGAGGAGCGATGGTGAAAGCGATCGACGCGGTGCTTGACCGGATCAGACAACTGCCGGAAACAGAGCAGGAGTCGCTGGCCCGATTTGTCCTGCACGAAATCGACCAAGACGGCGCGTGGCGACAAACCAGCGAACGGCATACCGAATCACTTGCGGGCCTCGTTGACATTATTTCTGCCGAAGACGCGCGCGGAGAGTGTCCGGATCTGGACTTGTGATGGGCGGGGCGTCTCACCGGTTCCGCAGCACGAAGAACCAGTTTTGGGCGAACACGGGCAGGATGGGCGTGAGCGCGTCGTCGAGCAGGTTGAGCCCGGCGACGAAGGCCCGCGAACGCGGAGCCAGGCACGAACTGCGTTGGCGGGGTTGCGCGAGGAACTCGATCCGCGTGGAGCGATTGGGCAGGTGGAATACGAGCAGCGTGCCGCCGGGGGCTGATTTTGGAAACGCCTGATCAGGTGCGGCCTCAGCTCAGGTTTTCTCAATCAGCCACACATCGAGAACCCGGACGACACGGTCATTGATCGAAGGCTCGAATGTCACCGCCAACGGGCCAGAGAAGAGAATCCGACGGGAACCCTCCCGAGCCTCGCCTGCAGACTCAGGGCTTGTCCTCAGCCGCTGATCGATGTTGCGGGCAGCAGCGGTGACAACCGCCCGATGTGCCGCGGTCAACCAGACTTCCGCCAGTTCGCTTGCTGCCGAATCCAACCACACGACGGTAAACGTCACGACCGTGCTCGGAGGTCGCGCAGAATCTCCGCGAGGGGTCGGCCGTTCTCTTCGCGGCGGCGACGGTCGAGCTCTGCTGCCGGGGTTGGTGAATCAACTCCCTCGTATCCCGCCGACTCGGTAATCGGGATGAAGTGGCCGATCACGCGTCCGCCGGCATCGCACAGTTCGAGAGGCTCTGCCTCCGCACGCAGCTGCGCTTCCAGCCCCTGATCGACGGTCACGCGGACCATGGCAATTTCCTCGGAGTTGGTTGGGGGCAGATACACATGTGCAGTATAGCCGGCTTTCGCGGCGGGTCAAGCGGCCGGCCGCTGGGTTGCTGCTCACCGCTTCCGCAGCACGAAGAACCAGTTTTGGGCGAACACGGGCAGGATCGCCGTGAGCGCGTCGTCGAGCAGGTTGAGGCCGGCGACGAAGGCCCTCGAATCGCGGAGCCACGCCGGCAGCGCGTTGGCGGGGTTACGCGGGATGATGTTGTAGCGGCCGCATTCGACGATCGAGAGGTCTGGCGGCAGGAGCCGCTCGACGCTGGCCCGCGTGAAGAGGCGGCTGTGCTGGAAGACCGGCTTCCGTAGCCATGGATTGACCTGCCGGACAAGGCACTCGATCCAGGAAAACGTGTTGGGCAGATGGAAGACGAGCAGCGTGCCACCCGGCTTCAACACGCGGGCAAGTTCCACGAGCGACGCCCGCTGGTCGCCGCCGGTTTCGTGCACGTGCTCGAGCACGCCGACGCTCACGGCCGCGTCGAAGAGGGCGTTGGAAAACGGCAAGCCCACGGGATCGTCGTGACGCACGTGCTCGAAGAGCGGCTCGCCGGTAAGCACGGCCGGCGATTCGTCAAATGACAGGCCGACGGAGTGAAACCCGTGCTGCGTGAGGAAAAATGAAAAATGGCCGTTCCCGCAGCCCCAGTCGAGCACGGGGCCCGTTGGACTTAGATGTTGCAGCGTCTTGGCAAACGGCACGCGATACTGGGCGACGTTTGCCAGCGAGCCCCACTGCAAAACGTGGTGAGCAAGGCCTTTGCTCCGCGCCGTCTGGTAGATTGCGTCGTGCAGTCGATCCATCCGATTCAGCCCATCGCTTTCACATGCGCACGTCGCGGTCCAGTTCGTCGCAGCCTCGGATCACGATGATCACGGCCGCGCTCAATCCCGGGCCGGAGGTCGTGCAAACCGTCGAGAGCGTGCTTGCGCAACAGTATCCCGATCTCGAATACATTTTTGTGGATGGCGGGTCGCGAGACGATTTCTTCTCCCGCGTGTCGCCCTACCTCGATCGGATCAGCCTGCTCATTCGCGAACCCGACGACGGGATCTCCGATGCCTGGAACAAGGCGCTCGCCAGGGCCACGGGCGAGATCGTGGGCATCATCAACGCCGACGACTTTCTGCTGCCTGGTGCGCTCGCTGCCGTTGCAGCTGCATATGTCCGCCACGGAGGCTCTCCGATCGTTCATGGCGACGTTGTACGGATCGAGCATGGCCGAGAGACGCAGCGGGGGTCGCCGATTCCGATCGGGCTCATGATCCGCGTCGGCACGCCCGTGTTTCATCCGGCGACGTTCGTGCCAAAGACGGCGTACGACCGGATTGGCGGGTTTGGCACGTCGTACAAAATCGCCATGGACTACGACCTGATCCTGCGGGCATATCTCGCCGGCGTGCCGTTCGTGCGGGTGCCGCAGCCGCTGGCCGGGTTTCGCGGCGGGGGCTTGAGCGACCGCAAGCCGCTCGACGGCTTCCGCGAGGTCCGGCGGAGCCAACTCGAAAACGGCCTCAGCCGCCCGCTCGTCGAGGCACTTCACGCAGCACGGATGGGCGTGCGGAAGTATGTGCGGCCGCTCATCGGCCGGTGTACACGTCTTTTCGCTGCTTGAACTCGCGTTACGACGCTACGGTTGCGGCCACTACCGAACGCAATGCAGCGGTATAATTTTTCCAGCGACTTTTGCCACGAGCCAGGACCGTTTCGGGCGGATCACGATGTCGAGGGTAGTCAAGCAGGCGCGTCATCGCGGCAGCAAGGTGGTCGGCATCGGTTGCTTTGAAGAACGTCACTGCTGGTTCGTCCCCCAACTCCCGATTGATCGGGATGTCGGAAATGATCGCTGGAACACCGAGTCCAACGGCATCGTAGGTCGCTCCCCCGCCCGGGCCGCCCTCGCAGAGCGTCGGTTGGATGACCGCGACAGCTCGCTTCATGAGTGCGATTTGCTGATCTTTTGGGAGCAGCCCGAGCACGTGCACTCGCCCCATCAGCCCTAGTTGGCCGACCAGTTTCATCAGATTTGGAAAATGAGTGGGGCTTCTGTAGTCGGTCGTATGGCCCGTGCAGACCAGCGCCACGTTGCTATAGCGGGACGGAAGCATTGCGAGAGCACGGAACGCGGTTTCGTGATTTTTGTGCACCCAGAATTGGTTGCTGATGATGAAGAACGGGGCGTCGGCCCTCCACGGGAGATCGTGATCGTCGGCGGTAAGCCATGCCGGGTCGGGGCAAGCGCAGAAGGGCAACGGATGGAGTTTTCCCTGCCACTCTGGATAGATTTCGGCAGCGACCCGAGCGGTATCACGGGAGTTGACGATCACGGTAGTGGCATCCCGCATGCTTCGGCCGAAATTATCGTCACGAATCCGTATTTCGCGGGCGGAAAACAGTTGCGGCAGGTGTCGATGCTGAAAGTCGTAGATGTAGCCGACCCAAGGCACCGAAAACGACTTCGGCAACGGGTGGATACTCGGAATAACGAGGTCGAGTCGAAGCCGCTGCGCTGCTCGGGCTAACGCCGAGGCACCCACGTCGATATGCTCGACGCGAACGGCACTGGGCGTCGCAATGTCGTCGTTGCTTCGGCGTAACGCGGCTACGGGACGACCGCGGATGCGTTTCCAGGCGTTCAGGGTGTGAAGGGCCGTCCGCATCAGGGAGGCCCGCGGCCCGCGATCCGCGATGAGAAGATGAATATCCGAATCAGGCAGGCCTTCCCTCAGCCCCGCCATCACACCGCACAAAAACGCCGTTCCGCCAGTCCAGTCCAAGAACCCCTCGGCACGGATGCCGATAGCCAGCCGCTTCGGTTCACTTGGCGCACGCTGTAGAGAGGCCATCTCGCGTCAGGGTCTGCGCCGGAGGCCTCGAACAGCGTCGCACACCCGCTCGACATCTCCCCGGCCCATCTCCGGAAACGTGGGGAGATTGATCCCGGTGCGGGCGAGCCGTTCCGTGATCGGAAGCTGTTCGCCCCGCGCGACGCTTTCTTGGCGGAACGGCGGCAGCGTGTGTAGCGGGATGAAAAACGGCCGGGAGTCGATGCCAACGGCCCGTAGCCCTTCGGCAACCTCGTCACGCGTCTTGCCAAACTCCGGTTCGATCAGCAGGCACATGAGCCAGGGGGTGATCTCCGCCCAGTCGGCAATCGGCTGGAATCCGATTCCGGGCGCGCCTTCCAGCAATTCGCGATACCACGCGTAAATCTGCCGCCGCTTCGTGACGATTTCGTCCTTTCGCTCTAGCTGACCGCAGAGGATCGCCGCGGCGATGTTGGTCATGCGGAAGTTGTAGCCGGTGACCGGGAAATAGTAGCGGCGATTCGGATCAACACCCTGGCCGCGGAGCGTGCGCATGCGCAGCTCGAGTTGCGGGTCGCTCACCGTCACGGCACCGCCCTCGCCACTCGTGAGAATCTTGTTGCCGTAGAAGGAAAATGTGGCACAGCGGGCGAGCGACCCGACCACGCGGCCCTTGTACGTCGCAAAGTGGGCCTCGGCGGCGTCTTCGACCACCCACAGGCCGTGGACCGCCGCCAAGTGGTTGATCGCGTCCATATCGGCCGGATGACCGTAGAGATGCACGGCGATGATGCCGCGGGTTCGGCGCGTGATGGCTGCCTCGAGCTTGGCCGGATCGATGCACCAGGTGGCGGGGTCGACGTCCACGAACACGGGTTCAGCGCCGACATACCGCACCGCGTTTGCGGTGGCGATGTACGTCAGCGACGGCACGAGCACCTCATCGCCCGGCCGCACGTCGAGCGCGAGCAGGGCGAGGTGCAGGGCGACGGTGCCGTTGGACACGCCGAGGGCGGCGTCGGCGTTGCAGGCCTCTGCGAATTCCTGCTCGAACCGGTCGAGATATTTGCCAGTCGACGAGATCCATGAAGATCGGATAGCGTCGACCACGTATTTTTCTTCGTTGCCGGTCAGGTCGGGCTGGGCGACCGGGATTGGCGCCTGCGGTCGGAGCGCCCGGGACGTGTGTGTTTCAGTTGCGCCGCAATGAAAGTTGACGGCGCGGGATGAAAGAGAACTCGATTCCGTGTGCAGATCTTTCATGGCTGAGTCATGCAGTCGCTGGCACTTCAGAATGGCAAGTCGCGCCATCAACCATAGCGTCGTTGTAGTGCCGATGAAACGCCGCCACACGAAGTTCCTCGTCGGACAACACGCCGGTGCCCGAGGCGTCGCGAACGCCCAACTGAAGTTGCTCGCAAACGATGCGGTCCTCCTCGAAGATCGCCCGATTGAGGTCTACGACGCTTTTGTGGAAGATCGGCAGGACGTTTTCCACGGCTGGTGACGGCGCAGCGAGCCGCGTGCCGAACACGAGCGAGGTGAACTTGGTCTGGTGCGGGGTGATCGGCTCGAAGAGTTGAAGGGCGAAACTCATCCCTTTGGTCGTGGCGAGCGTGCAGGTCGGGAAGATCAACTGGTGGCGGTAGCCGTCGACCTTGTAGGGCCGCGACGCGAAGAGCGCGTCGAACTTCGCCATCTTCTGCGTGGCCGCCTGGTTGATCTTCGTGAACACCGACGAATGGTTGGGGGCCTGGAAGGCGAACTCGCTCTCATCGCTCCCGATCCGCATGATCGTGGTCGGATGGACCCAGGGCACGTGGTAGCCCTCGAGCGTGTTCTCGACGAACAGTTTCCAGTTGCAGCCGACCATCATCACGTTGCGGTCGATGACTTCGCCGAAGGCGTCCGAGATCTCGGCGACGGCGTCGAAGCACTCGCCGAGCCGCTCGCGCAGCGGCCGTGCGTCGGCCCGCAGGCAGACGAAGATGAGGGAGCCACAGGTCTCGAGCCGCCACCGCTCGAGCGCGTGGTCGCAGGCCCGGATGCCGTCGAACCGGGGCCGCGAGGGGATGCGGTTGGGGAGGCCGTCGGCGTTGTAGCCCCAGCCGTGGTAGCGGCACATGAGCGTACGGTTGCCGTAGTCTTCTGTGTGGATTCTGTTGAACCGGTGGGAGCAGACGTTTGTGAATGCGCGAAGTTCACCGGCAAAGTTTTGAATAACCACATTTCGGAGGCCGACCGAAAATGTCAGAAAATCGTCGTCGTTCTGCAGTTGCCGAGTCGAGCCGACGCACACCCACTGGCCGGGAAAGAACAGTTCACATTCCGTCCGAAGCGTGTCGTCCGACACGTAAGCTCGAGGCGGGATCAAAGGCTTCATGTCAGCTTGTAGCCGCCGTCGACGTAAAGGTTTGATCCGGTGATCCAACGGGCGGCATCGCTGAGCAGGAAGGCCGCGGAGTCAGCGATGTCTTCCGGCTCACCGATACCCAAAACGTGCGCACCGACAATCTGGTGCAACTGCTCCGCTGTGAGCGTACCGCCCGCGGCATCGGTCATCGGTGTTTTCACCCAGCCGGGCGTAAGGCAGTTCACGCGAATGCGTTCGGGGGCAAGTTCCGCGGCAAGGCTTTTTGCGAGCGAAACAAGTGCGGCCTTCGCCGAACTGTAGAGGCAGTTCATCCTTATACCATCGGTGGCCCGCGATGAGACGAGGACAATACTCCCCGCCTCCGCACGAACGTGCTTCTGCCGAAACCCCTTGCAGACGGCGACGGCCGACAGCCAGTTCACCCGCATGGCCTCCTCGGCCATCGCGGCCGTGACATGCCGCAGGGCGACCAACTTCGACACGCCCGCGCAATGCACGAGGCCGTCGAGGCGGCCGAGCGACGTCATCCAGCCGGGGATCGCGTCGGTAGCGCACATGTCAAAAGGCGCCGATTGGTGCTCCACGCCGTGGTTTTCGAGCGCGGCCATCGTGTCAGCCAGTCGCTGCTCGTCGCGGCCATTGGCCACGACGCCCGCACCGAGCTGCGAGAGCAGCACAGCCGTGGCCCGACCGATGCCGCTCGACGCACCAGTGACCAGGTAGCGGCGGCCGCGAAGGTCAACGAGTGTCTTCATGGCATCTCGACGAGCGGGTAGACGTCCACGCCCGAGGCATCAACCGCCAGACCACTCCACGACATCCCGATCCCGAAGCCGAGCAGCAGCCACTTTCCTGGCTTCACCTTTTCGGTGACGAGCGCGAGACCAACCGAAGGGCCGCCGGTGTTGCCGAAGTGCTCAAGACCGTAGACGAATTTCTCGGCCGGCACTCCGATCTTCGTGCGTGCCGCATCGAGGATCACCTTGTTGGCCTGATGGAGCACGACGGCGTCGCAGTCGTCGATCGACCATCCTGCCTCCGCGAGCACGGCATGGGCGAGCGGCGGGATTTCCCGCAGCGTGAACGCAAACACCTCGGCGCCGTCCATTTGCAGTTTTGTCGATTCCCCGAACTGCCGCCGGCCGCTGCCAGGCACGACCAAAAATCGCCAGCCGGTGCCATCCGTGCCGTTGATGTACGTCATGGGCGGGGCGGATGGGTCGGCATCGATGATCGTCGCCGTGCCGGCATCGCCAAAGAGGGGCTCAGTCGCCTTGTCCGAGGGCTCGATGTTATCGGCCGGCACAGCGTTGATATCGCCCACGAGGAGCAGCGCTCGCTTGGCGCCGCCGGCGGCCAGGATGCAGGACGCCATCCACAATCCGTATACGTATGCACTGCATCCCTGCACGGCGTCGAAAACAGAGCACTGCTGAGGAAGTTGCAGGGTTTCATGCACGATGCACGACGTAGCGGGCGCTGTGTAGTCGGGTGCCTGAGTGATATGGATCAGGCAATCGATCGATTCACGTGGATACTTCTCCAAGAGCGGGATCGCCGCCGCGACGTTCATGTCGCTCGGAAGCACGTCCTTGCCTGCGACTCGCCGCTCGCGGATGCCCGTGAACTTGGCGATTTTCGGCCCGTCCGGCCAATAATCCTGGCCACGTTTTTCAGGCGGCACCGCGGCCGAGATGGCCCGGATCCGCGCGCCGCGAATGATCACGAGAGCTTCTCCGCGGCGAGGTTGACGAGATCGCCGACGGTTCTGCACTCAAAAAGTTTCTGCGGCCGGACGGCAACGCCCAGTTCTGCGTCCGTCATGGCGATGAAGCCGATGGCGGCCATCGAATCCCATTCGGGCAGTTCCACCAAAACGCTCTGCTCGTCGATGGAGCCGGCGTCTCGTTCCAACAACGTCTCGATCCTTTTAACGAATTCCAAACGGTTCACGAAGTGGGCTCCTGCGACCAGAGGTTGACGGCCGGCACGCCCATGACCGTGGTTCGTGCCTTGACGTGTTTCACGACCACACTTCCGGCCCCGACGATCGCGAAGTCACCGACCGTTGCATGCGGGATTACGACGGCGTGCGAACCGAGCATTGCCCCCTCACCCAGCCGGGCGTGGCCGGTGATGTCGCAGTGGGCGGAAATCTGGCAGTAGTCGCCGATCACGGCGTCATGGCCGATTGATGAATAGGCGACAAGCGTGACGAAGTCGCCGATCACGGCATGGCAGGCGATGCCACACCATCCGCCGATGACGCAGCCGACACCGAGCTTGGCGTAGGGCGACACGGCAGCCGTCGGGCTGATGATGTTGACGAATTGGGCCCCCCGCTCGACGAGCGGCCGCATGATTCGCCGCTTGAGGTCAGGCTCCCCAATCGTACAGGCAAAGCGATGATGCGGCTTGATGTCCCACGTATTTTCCTCGCCCACCACTCGGAAGGGAAAGTCGAAGCCGTCGAGGGCGTGCGGATCAGGATCGAGGAACCCCTTGATCTCGGTCCCCGGCTCAAGCACGCCCGGCGTCGTGCTGGCCCATCCTGCCACTTCACGGCCAAACCCACCGGCACCGACGAAGTACAGCTCATTCATGAACGATTGCGAAGTTTCGGCAAGGAAGCGTTTTGTGGGGAATCGACCGGAGGCGAATTAAAGATACAGATTTCAAGTACCCCTCCAAATCAGAATTTGGCAAGCAGTCGTTTCGTTTGCCTGTTCGAGGTGCAAGCCTGGCCGGCACTCCCCTTCGGGCATCCGTTACCGACGGCGGCAGGACCGCTAGCGAGGTGCTTTGCAGGCCTGAAAAGCCTCCATGTAATCCCGCGCCACCCCCGCGGCAACGGCGTCGCTGGCGATCGGCGAACGGATCGTGGCCGAGCTGGCGGGGATGCGGGGTTGACGAGTGAGTGTTCAGGAGTACACTATGCGGAGGTTCGGCAGTTCAAGGCTGCCGTCGGAAGCCGATCTCGGGGTCGCGGCGATGCCAATTCCGCACGCCGAACATCTGCATGTGTCGCAGGCGAAGCTCCATGGCTATCTGCTTGATCCCGACCACCCGTTCGGCGAGGCAAAAGCCCGCTGGTTTGCCAGCCAAGGCTTTCACCGAGGCAACTCCGACCGTTTGGCGGATGACCTGATCGAGTTGGCCCGACACAGGTCGGATCGTTCCCCGGCTCATCATGGCCTACCCAAGAAAGGCGCCAGACTCATGACAACCAAGGAACACGAGATCGTCGCGCTGGTACCCGGCCTACCGGAACACGGCTTGCAGGCTGGCGATATCGGCACGGTCAGGGATGTGCGGGGCGATGGCGCCGAGTTTGAGGTGGAGGTCATGACCGGCGATGGCCGAACCGTCGGCGTGTTCACGCTCGGGGCCTCTGACATTCGAAAGCTCGACGGCAGCGAGATCCTGCATGCCCGACGGGTTTCGGCGTAGGGGCCAGGCACGCGGTATCAACGAATCGGGTGAGGATTTCCTG
>Ga0172376_10002508_pt1 | contig 22342 bp, 20 predicted proteins | sample Lak35m_FD_121114 | JGI IMG/M metagenome (GOLD analysis project Ga0172376, IMG submission 121114) | Freshwater microbial communities from Kabuno Bay, South-Kivu, Congo - kab_092012_35m | ecosystem: Environmental > Aquatic > Freshwater > Lake | place: Democratic Republic of the Congo: South-Kivu... | reverse complement strand
TGGTCAGGAAATGGTATGTATTTCGTGCATTTGATCGATCCGCAAAATAACACGGTGACGGTGAGGAAGATTGTGTTGCAGTAATTTTTTTTCTTTGGTTATCACCTCCCTTAATCCCTCCTCAAGGAGGGAAAACTAAACATCCTCCCTTTTCGATGGAAGATTGTGTTGCAGTAAGCTGAGCGTTGGGCAGGATTTAAAATCCTGCCCAACGCGTAATGCTACCTCACAAATCGATTCATGTAGAAATTGGCTTCGAGCACCGACTTCTGATTTTTGGATTGTGTTTCGATTTTCTTTATTACCGCTTGTAAATAGGCTACCTCTCGTGCATTAATTAGAAACAATGAACTTTCACCGTTGTCGAACATAGTTCGCTCCGCTTCAAGAAGTTGTTTGCTATCCCGCGCCATCTGGGCCATAATTGTAGACTGCAAAGCGCTGTTTTCCCATTCGTTGAGACTAGCGTTGAATTTCATACCTATTTGCACCTTGCTTTGTTCGTAACCCAATTCTGCTTCTTGTAATTTTAGGTTACTTAATTTTAAATCGCCACGCTCTTTTCGCAATAACAACGGCATTGAAAATTCTAGTCCCCACTTATAATTCTCAATTGACAAATTTGCCGCTGGATTTTGGTTAATGGGCTCGCTCAACAGGTTGTAATGGACGTTCAGTTCGGGTTTTAAGTACTCTCGTTTCAACTGTCGGTCAACCTTCAATTGCTCAATCTTTAAAGCCGAAACTTGTAAATACGGATGGTTTAACAAACTAGAATCTTTCCAAATCCTTTCGCTAGAAGAAGCGTTATTGACTAATAAGGATTCGTGCGCCAAGGAAACTAAACTATCTGAAAGTTCCAAAGGGACTAAGTTTTCATTCCATAAAAAGCTTGACACTACTAGCTGAGCATTTTTACGTTCTAAGCGAAATTGCTCGTATAATGATTTTCGATTTTGCACCTGAATACTTGCCTCCACTGTATCTATTCCGGCGCGATCTCCCAACTCCACCGTTCTTTTCACTGCCTGTAAGCGTTGATCGGCAACGGCCAAAGCTTCCTGCATTATTTTTTCTGCATTTGCGTAATAAAACCAATCCCAGTATGCCTTCCCTGATTCAAGCAGTAAGTTATTTAATTGTATTCGCTGTTCGGCAATCGTTAAGGTTTGGAATAATTTTGCTTTTCTCAAATCAGCACGACGTTGATCGATTAAAAGCCCTTTACCTAATGTTAACGAAGCTCCTGCATAAGCTAATCCATTTTCGGGAGTATCCCATTGTGCATCTAAATTCGTTCCGCGTCCTTCTTGCAGACCTGCTTTAACTTCCAATCCGTACCAAGTAGGTATTTTCAGCCCGGAATTTAATAAACTATAATATTGCGAAGAATTATAATATTTCTGACTTGTCTCTTGAAAAGCTTTTGGATCAAAACTTCCTCGTGCTTTTAGTACCGAAGCATTTCCCATTTCTGGGAGTAAAGCGGCCTGTTTGGCAATTGGATGATTCATTAAAATCAGGTTAAAATATTCCTGTGGATTCAAAACCTTTTGCGCCATTGTGATTTTGGCGAATAGCAACATGAAAATAATTATTCTCATTTTGTAGTCTTTTTATCACTTGAAACTGTCTCCGTAAGTCCTTGATAATAATCTGGAGGGAAACCATTTATATTTCGCCACAATTCATACCAAACAGGGACGTCGTTGAGTAATAGCATAGCATTGACACCACCACCAACACGAAGTGCCTCCGGCCATTTGTTGTCGTTCGGATCAGGGGTGATTAATAAGCGGAAAGTGCCGTCTGCTGTCGCAAATTTATCCATGGCAAAAACAATTCCTCCATAGGTCCCGTAGCTTGTATTCGGCCACCCTGAAAAAACAATCGCAGGCCATCCATCAAATTGCAAGCGAACTTTTTGTCCCATTTTCACTAAAGGGACATCCATTGGTCGTATGAACATTTCTACCGCAAGTTCTGTGTTTGCAGGCATAATTGTAGCAACCTCCTGTCCTGGTTTTAGTGTTTCACCAATACCAGAAGATAAAATTTTGGTAACGTACCCATCTTGGGGTGCAAGAATAAAATACATGCCGTTACGAATGTCGTATGTCGCTGCTTGACTTTGCATTTTAGTAACGTCAACTTCCGCATCGTATAGGTTCGTTAAAGCGCTCATTTTGTCGGATTCTGCTTTGGCAATTTCGTCGCGGTATTGCGCCCGTATGGAGTTAAGTTCTACCCGAGCATCAATTAAAACATTTCTACTTTGTAACAATTTCTGTTGGCTCGAAACTAATGCTGCCTGAGCACGTTGCATGGCTACCTCGCGCGTTTCAAGTTCGGTGAGAGACTTCAACTTATCTTCGTATAATTTTTCAAACCGCTTGTATTGCTCTACTGCAATTTCGTAATTTTTCTTTGCAGCCAAATTTTCAATACTGTCGCTTTTAATTTTCAATAAGACTTGCTGATATTTAATTTTTACTTGGTTGTTTTTTAGTTCCGCAGTTTCAATTAACGCATCTATTCGCGCGTCCAAAGCACTAACTTTATCGCCGTAAGATCGAACCGATTGCTCTTTGTTTTTAATTTGGTTACGTGTTCGATCGATAAGCATTGTGTCCAAGTATTCTTCTTTCACTTCAGAGAGAAATAATATTGTGTCTCCTTTTTTTACATAATCTCCATCTTTCACGAACCACTTTTCAATTCTACCTCCGATAATAGTGTTTATGGTTTGTGGTCGTTGCTCTGGGCGAAGGGTCGTTAATTTTCCTTTAGATCTAATGTTCTGTGTCCACGGAAAAAACAAGCAGACTAAAAGAAAAATAAAAAAAACAGTAACCCACTTCATGAGTCGGTATGAGGACTTTTCTTTTTTTACTTCATGAATAGAATCGTACTTTGATTCGTCGACATGCGTTTTATTTTCGGGTGAAATGTTCAACATGATTAAGCTATTAATTGTCCATTTTTAATTTCGATAATCTTATCGCACATAGAAAGAATGTTTATATCTTGAGTAGCAATCAACATGGTACAATTTGGTTGTGCTTTAAGTGTGTTGATCACTGTTTGAATTTGCTCTGGGTTCAGCGAAGCAGCAGGACTTTCAATCATCACCAATCGCGGATGACCTACCAGGGCTCTGGCAAGTAAGATTTTTCTAACAACATCCGCAGGTATAAAATGAGCTTCTGGATTGACGATGGTGCTGTAACCTTCTGAGAAATTTGCAATGTAGGCGGTTAATCCCAGTTTCTCTGCCACAGATTGAATTTCTTCAAAACTAACATACGTTCTTCCCAATGAAATATTTTCTTCTAAGGTGCCGTTAATTAAACGGTCCTGCATCAGCATGTTTCCAATAGTATTTCTTAATTCTTGAATATTCAGATTTCCAAGTGGTAATTTGTCTAAAGTAATAGTCCCTTTTTGTACGTCGTAAATACCGCCAATCAAATTAAAGAGAACATTATAAGAGATGCTCGAATCAGCTACTATTCCTATTTTCTCATTCGGGTGACTTGGAAATTTAGCTCATTTAAAATTGGTGCCTTATAAAGTTCCAAAGCAAAGGAAACTTCCTTAATTTCTAGTTGAAAGCCTGAAGTTGAATTTTTAGGTATTGCATGACCATCGTAATTTTCAAGTGATAAATCTGTGACTTGACCTATTTTTTCAAGTGCGGTTAATACGTCATAAATGACTTCCAAACTTAAAATCAGTTTTTCAACCGAATTTAAGACCAGCAAGATGATAATTTCTGCGGCAATGAATTGACCAATGTTCATGGTTTGATTTAAAACCAGCATCCCGCCAATTACCAAAAGAGCAAGAGCAATCAGGGCTTTGAATACAATGAGAATAGTATACTGTTGCATCAAAACACGAAAATGGTCGTTTCGTGATTTAATGTATTCTTTCAAATAACTATTCGTTCTTTCTAAGGTGTGCTCGGGATTTCCTGCCATTTTAAAACTGAAGCGTGCATAGGCCATTTCCTCTAGCCAATGTGCTATTTTGTATTTGTAATTAGATTCCCGAAGGCTAGACTTGAACCCCTTCTCTGCTGTGAGTCTAAAAATCACCAATAAAATAAAGACTAAAATAATTCCAAAAAATATGAAAAAAGGATGGTAAAAGGATAGTAACACAAGTCCAAACAAAATTTGTAATGTCGCCGCGGTGAAATCAATTAATAGTTTGGATAAGCCTTTTTGGATTGTAATGGTGTCGAAAAAGCGATTTGTTAGTTCAGGCGCATATCTTTTAATCAATTCTACCATTTTAATTTTAGGAATTCGATCCGCGAATTCAAAAGCTGAGCGAACAAATATGCGCTGTTGAAGGTTCTCTGTAATTCTCATTTGCGCAATATTCATTATCCCTGAAAAAACAATTGCTGCAACTACTAAAAACACCAATACTATCCATGAGGTGCTGACTTGGCCCATTTGAATGAAATTGATGATCGCTTGAATTCCCAGTGGTAGACCAAGGCTTAATAACCCACCAAAAATTGCGAAAATGTAAATATTACGGATGTCTTTTCTATCCGGATTTAAAAGAGACCAAAATCGCTGAAGGGCTGTTATTTTCTTATTATTACTCATGAATAGCTAATGTTTTAAAGACAAGATCCAAGGCAAATTGTTCGAACGTGTCTTTTTGCGGACTTGTATTTGTTAATCGGGGTAAATGTTCTCCAAAAAAACGTTGCTGATTACTGGACTCAATAATTGTGGTGACGAGCATCGCGCCATACGGATAGTTTGGATTTATTTCTTCTAAAATCTCAACCACTTTTGACACAATCGACTTGTATACGGCGTATGCCCCATGTTCATTTTCTTTGTCTACTTCTTTTGTGAAATAAACTTTGGATGCTTCGTTGATTACTACTCTTTTTAACTTAACCTCAGCGTCAAATACCATTTCAACTTCGGGATCCGGAATAGAGGTAAGTAGATGGATTGCTTTTTTCAATTTAACCTTCGCATCGGAAATATTTGCTGTCTCAAAAGCTAATCTGTATTCAATCATTCCCCAGTACCAGTTGATTAGATAAAGAAGGAATTGATGCTTGCTTTCAAAATATCTGTATACGGATGCTTCAGTAGTTTCTATTCTTAAGGCCAATTTTTTAAAGGTAAATTGCTCAAATCCCACTTCGTCAAGTAAAGAAATTCCCTCCTTAATAATTCTTGTTCCCAAGGATGAAGAGTTTGGGTCCTTCATATAAAGGGTATCATTAATAGTTAGTGCAACTTTGGCTAGCAAGTTCTTCACGATAGTTTTTTATGCAAAAAAAATAGTATTACTATTGTTTTCGGTTAAAATAACATTATTTAAGAAATGTGTATTTTTACAGCCACCATGAAAATTGCCCTTATTGGAGCTACAGGATTAGTTGGTAATCATGTGCTCAGATTCCTATTAGAAAGTTCATTTGTTACTGAAGTCAGAAGCATTGGTCGACAAGAACTTGTCTTGAACCACCCTAAATTAATGCAATCAAAAACAGATTTTTCTGATGTCGAAGAGTGGTCCTCCGACTGGAATTTTGATGTATTAATTTGTTGTATCGGAACTACACGAAAGAAAACTCCAGATTTAGCTCTATACAAAACCATCGACTATGGAATTACTTTTCGCGTGGCTCAATGGGCAAAAAAATCAGGCTGTTCTTCTGTTCATTTGATCTCTTCTATTTCTGCGAATGCTAAGTCTCGAAATTTTTATTTGAAAATTAAAGGAGAAACCGAAGAAGCCTTATCATCACTCGGATTCACATCTTGTCAAATTTATCGTCCAGGAATGCTCATTGGTAAGCGACAAGAATCTCGTCCTGCGGAGTGGTTAGGTCAAAAACTTTCGCCGGTATTTGATTTATTTACCTTTGGTGGAAATTACCATAGTATTTCTGCGGAGAAATTAGCACAAGCGATAAGAAACAATGTAGAAAAAAACGCTTTAGGCAATCAGATCCTGCATTACAGAGATTTTCTTTTATTGATTAAGTAAGGTATTCAACTTTTTCTTGAATCGTTGCCAACGTTTTGTTTCTACTCCACAATATTCGCGCTCTTCACCTAATTGAGCATAACTAATAGCTATTTTTCCTTTTTCTCGTATGCCTTCACATGGACTTAATGGAGAGGCGTGTATGGTTCGTCTAAAATTTCGAATGATTAAAATTCTATTATTCTCGCTTAACACCACACTTTTTTTTGTGCCTCCTGAATACATACCACTTGAAGACATTTCTTTGGTAACTGGCGTGTACGAAAGAGTGTCCCCATATAGTTTAAAGGTATTCCCTGATCCATCTAGATAATAAAATTGGAATTGGTTTTCTATGATTACCTCTAGGGGGACTAAATGTTTTCCAACCCTGCTTTGAGACTGATCGTTTGCATCACAAACGTCGATTTGTCCTACTTGAAGGTTCGCTCGAAGGATTGCTTTTTTTAAATGGATAGACTCTTTATTACTAATTTTTCCTTCACAATCTTTAATTATAAAGGTTCCTTTTGTGGATTTGAAAAAGATATCTTTAACTTCCGGATTCTCTACGCCTTTTTGGTTAACATAGTTTTTTACATAAAAAACACCTTTAAAATCTTGTGATTGAGAGAAAGTGCCAAAGGATTTTAACACGAAAACCAAAAACATATAAATAACACTAACTTTCATAAGTAAATAATTTGTCTTTTATTTGAAAGGACAATTGGAATTAGCTTCGCTGCTACCTCCGGTGGTCGCCATGGCTATTTCATAAAATTAAATAGATACACTAAAGGTAAGCAAAAATCACTTCCAAGCAATTTTCTTTTAGTTAGTAAGAAGGAGAAAGGAGAAGGCCAGTTTTCTGACTAAAAAATTACTAGGAATTTAACCGAATCCCCAACTCCTTCAATTGCTTATCATCCAAAGGGGAAGGTGCGTCAATCATGGTGTCGCGGCCGCTGTTGTTTTTTGGGAAGGCTATGTAATCACGAATCGATTCAGAACCGCCCATGGTTGCAACCAAACGATCTAATCCAAATGCCAAACCTCCGTGTGGTGGTGCTCCGTACTCAAAAGCATTCATTAAGAATCCAAATTGTGCTTGCGCTTCTTCTTTTGTGAAACCTAGTAAGTCAAACATTTGCGATTGCAACGCTCTGTCGTGAATACGAATTGAACCACCTCCCAATTCTACGCCGTTCATCGCTAAGTCGTAAGCATTCGCGCGTACTTTTCCAGGTTCTGTATAAATTAAATGAAAATCTTCAGGTTTTGGAGACGTAAACGGGTGGTGCATGGCGTGGAAACGTTCATTTTCCTCGTCCCATTCTAACAATGGAAAATCCAATACCCACAAAGGTTTAAACACATCAGGGTTACGCAATCCCAATTGATTTCCCAGGTGCAAACGCAATTCGTTCAATTGTTTGCGCGTTTTATCCGTTTCGCCTGAAAGCAACAACAAAAGGTCACCCGGTTGCATGTTGGCTTTTTCTGCCCACACTTTCAAATCCGCCTCTGAATAGAATTTATCCACAGAAGATTTGTAAGTTCCGTCTGCGTTATAGCGCAAATAAACCATGCCTTTTGCTCCGATTTGTGGGCGTTTCACCCATTCGGTTAATTCATCAATTTGTTTGCGTGTAAATTCAGCACATTGGCTTGCATTTATTCCCAAAACGATTTCTGAGCTGTCAAAAACCACGAAATCTTTTCCTTGCGCTTCTTTGGTTAAATCCACGAATTCCATTCCGAAACGAATGTCCGGTTTATCCGAACCGTATTTTTCCATTGCTTCGGCGTAAGTCATTCTTGGAAAAGCGCCTTCAAACTAAACGCCACGAACCGTTTTGAATAAATGTTTGATCAACCCTTCAAAGGTGTTTAATACATCTTCTTGTTCTACAAATGCCATTTCACAGTCGATTTGAGTAAACTCAGGTTGTCTGTCGGCACGTAAATCTTCATCGCGGAAGCATTTCACGATTTGGTAATAACGGTCAAAACCGGAAACCATCAACAATTGCTTAAATGTTTGAGGTGATTGCGGCAAAGCGTAAAACTGTCCTTCGTTCATACGACTTGGCACCACGAAATCGCGCGCACCTTCTGGAGTAGATTTAATCAAAACAGGAGTTTCGACGTCCATGAAATTTTGAGAATCCAAATATTTCCGTGTTTCCAAAGCCACTTTGTTCCGCAAAATCAATTTCTGTTGTACCGGATTTCTTCTCAAATCCAAATAGCGGTATTGCATGCGCAATTCGTCGCCACCATCGGTTTCGTCCTCGATAGTAAAAGGCGGTAATTTCGCTGCGTTTAAAATTTTTAATTCCGTCACATTGATTTCAATTTCGCCGGTGGGAATGTTTTTGTTTTTGCTACTGCGTTCGATAACGATGCCTGTAACTTGAATCACAAATTCACGCCCTAATTTTCTTGCTTGTTCGCACAAATCGGCATTAGCTTCCATGTTGAAAGCCAATTGCGTAATGCCATATCGGTCGCGTAAATCGGTAAACGTCATCCCACCTAAATCACGTGAACGCTGCACCCAACCTGCCAAGGTAACGGTAGTTCCAACATGTTCCATTCTTAATTCACCACAAGTGTGCGAGCGATACATAAGCTAAAATTTTAGTAGTGCAAAGGTAAGAAAATTAGGGTGGAGTTTCAATGATTGAAATTCTCCTATTTCAAGTTGCCTCTTTAACATTTACTTTTTGAATGGCAAACCGATAAAATATCATTTAGACTCACCCCTTTTTATTTCCCCTTAAGGGGAAAAGTGCATTATGAATTCAACAAAAATACGCGTGAGTATATCGGAATTTGGGAGAAAATTCATTATCCAAAATTAAATTGGCTCGAGTTCGGGGTAATTCAAAAATGGATCAAGAGTTACTCGAATCATTTATTTTAATTTGCCCAACACCTCCTCAAGAAATTCATTGAACTTTGAAAATGCAAACCCCTGGCTCTCCGGTAGTCAGGTATTTATTCCGTTTCGTTTTGATTCTTGAGTTTGTTTCGAAGTGCAAATCGGTAACTAACCAAGAGAGGGAACCCAAGTAGCAATAAAAAGAACATTAGTTTTCCTTTCCAGGTAAAGTCAATGGTTTGGTATAAAGAGAGTGCTTCCATGTCGTAACCATATCCTAGAAAATACGACAAACTCATGTTTTTCTTAAAATCTAATTCTTGAACACCGTCTTTGTAATAAAAATGGCATTCGTACAATTCAATTTGTGGAATCAACGAAATAACTACCATCAACAAAAAAGAAATAACAAAAATGACCCGAGGAGATTTAAAAAACGAAATATTCATGCAACAAAAGTAAATGGATTTCATAATTAATTGACAATTTCGCAAGTAATGCAAGAAAAACCCTCCTTTCGCTTGGCTTATTTAATTGGTTCCACCGGTTGGGGAGGTTTGGAAATGAATCAAATCCACAACGCAGAATGGATGCGTGCTCGGGGTCACGAGGTGCTTATTTTGTGTATTAAAAATAGCCCTTCATCGGCGTATTTAGCAAATAGGAACATCCCACACCAACTCATTCCCAAGCACGGAAATCACTTCGACTTATGGAGAGCTTTTTCCCTTTGGCGCATTTTAAAACGAGCGCAAATTGAACACTTAATCGTTCGTTCCGTATTCGACATGAGCATTGCAGCCTCCGTTTGTTTTTTTAGCAGTAAAAAAATAAAGGCACATTACTTCATGGAAATGCAGCTGTCGAACAATAAAAAACAATGGTTTAGAACCATGCGTTATCGTTATTTTTCGTCTTGGAGTTGTCCTTTGGTTTATATGAAGCAACAGGTAGAGCAACACACACATATGCCGCATGAACGCATACACCACATTCCTTCAGCCGTAAACGATGTGTTTTATAATCGACCAAATCAACATCAGCTTCGAAAGGAATTAGGTCTTCCAGAACAACAGACATTAATTGGACTCTTTGGAAGAATTGATCGAAAGAAAAACCAACTTCTTGCGCTCAAAGCGTTGTGTGAAATAAGCCAGCCTGATATGACCTTGTTGATTATTGGCCAAGAAACACCTGATGATCCACAAGAATACTTAAGCGAACTTCAAGCTTTCATTAAAACACACGAGCTCGGATCTTTTGTAAAATTTACCGGTCATGTTGAGGATGTTTCTGCGTATATGCATGCTGTCGACGCCTGTTTGATCACCTCCACTAACGAATCTGTGGGAATGGTATCTCTCGAAGCTTTAGCAGCAGGTAAAACAGTCATTGGAACAAATAGTGGCGGAACAAAAGAGCTGTTAGGAAATGGGAATGGCTTTTTATTTGACCCCAACGATTCGATCCAGTTAGCGTCACTTCTCTCGGGCTTAAAAAATAAGTCCAATATCGATTTAGAGGTGAACGCTTCGAAAATGGATAAAAACCGAATTGAGGCCGTGTGTGAGCAGGTTGAAAATTTACTTTTGCTTTCCTCGCGAATTGCGTAACTTCGTTTGTATGAATTTGTACTCGACCAAACAACGCTGGAAATTTGCTTTAATATTGGCGTCATTGGTAGTGGTCGTCATTTCCTTGGTCGTTTCAAATTCTATCATTGAGAAAATAACCGAACGCGAACGCGAAAGTGCTCGGCAGTGGGCCGAAACAATTCGAAAGAAAGGCGAATTGGTACGCCTATCTCAACAAATATTTCAGGAATTACGTGAAAAAGAAAGCCGCGAAGCCAATCTAATACTTCAAGCGCAACAAGTGATTAGCCAGAAATCGGACTTATCCTTGAATCTTGACCTTGAATTTGCTCAAAAAATAATTAGAAGCAATAAGAAAATCCCGATTGCCTATCTAACGGGGGGTGAAATTGCACAAAGTATTAATTTGGATAGTACTTGGACGAGCAAACAAATGAACGCGTTTATTTCTGACTGTCGTGCAAAAAAGCGCTCTCAGAAAATTGAAGTTTACGAAGGCTTCTTTATGGAGTTTATTTATGGGGAATCAAAAGAACTCATTCGGTTGAATCGCGAAAATGATTCGTTGCTGCGCGCTTTCAACCAAGATCTTTTAGATAATAAGAACTTAATTCCTTTATTGTTATTGGATGAAAAAACTAAAAAAATAGAGGCTACGAATTTATCAAAAGAGGATTTTGAAGGGGCAAGCATCGACAATATTCTTTCGGGTTTTTCGTATCCACCTATGCGCATTGACTTCGGGAATGGCATTAAGCTCTTGTATTACAAAGACAATCCGGAAATTAAAACGCTCACATGGTTTCCTTACATTCAATTTGGCTTGATAGGACTCTTAGTTTTCATTGCATATTTGTTATTTTCTACCTTCCGAAAAGCCGAACAGAATCAAGTTTGGGCAGGAATGGCAAAGGAAACCGCTCATCAATTGGGAACGCCGCTTTCTTCTTTGATGGCATGGGTTAATCATTTAGAATCCCAACAAGTGGATGCCATGATGACGACAGAAATGCAAAAAGACTTGGATCGATTGTCAAAGATTACAGAACGATTTTCAAAAATAGGGTCAGAGGCTAAATTCGAACCACAAGACCTAGTGATTACAATTGGAGAGAATCTAGAATACTTGCGCAGTCGTTTTTCCAACAAGGTGAAAATTGTATTTGATGTTGCACATGAAGGTCCATTGATTGTGCCGCATAATATTTCCTTAATGGAATGGGTAGTGGAGAACATTTGTAAAAATGCTGTTGACGCCATGGATGGAATTGGTGAATTAAAACTGAGCCTCAGAAAGGAACAAAAGCGCGTTTATTTGGATATTGCAGACACGGGAAAAGGGCTTACTAAATCACAATTCAAAACTATATTTCAGCCTGGTTATTCTACCAAAAAACGAGGATGGGGTTTAGGCCTTACACTGGTAAAAAGAATAATTGAAGAATACCACAAAGGAAAAGTCTTTGTATTAAAATCAGAATTAGACAGAGGTACCGTGTTTAGAATCGTATTGAAAGCAGAGTAAAACTATTCAAATTCGATCAATACAGCTCCTTTATCAACTACATCTCCTCCTGCGATTTGAATCGACTTTACCTTACCGATTCCCTCTGCTTTTAGAATGTTCTCCATTTTCATTGCTTCCAAAGACAAGAGATTATCTCCAATAGACACCTCATCACCAATGGACACGAATATCTGAATAACTCGTCCAGGCATAGGAGAATGTAATTCTTTCAACTTTCTTACTTTCGGCTTATCAAGACCTAACGAAGAAATCAAGGCGTCTAAATCACCTTTACGTTTGAGTTCAAAAACGCGATGGTTTATTTTTATGACTAGCTTTTGACTTTCTGATCCGTCTTCTACTAATTCACCGTGAAACTTTTTTCCATTATGAATCAATAAAAAGAACTTCGAATCGTACCATTTTACAAAGGCGCCTTCCTTCGAAAAGAAATCATTGCCCTCTAGTAACCATTTTGCCTCTTGCATGAAACAAAGATAAAGAAATTTACATTTTCATGATGATAAACTCTGTTCTTCTAATGTTCATTAACTTATTCGGATTGGGGTTATATCGCTTTTACCTTTTTTAAATCCGAATATTAAGTAGTATATATCGCCATTATTGTGTCTTCCGCCGACAATACTTCCATCGTGTAAAATTTTTCCTGTTTCATTTGTAATGAAATCTCTACAGCAAGCACTTCATCTTTTATGTACTCTTGGAATTTCTTGGCGGCAAGTTCAATTTCTTCAGTTGACTTAACTTCAATTTTAATTTTATCCGTTACCTCAAAACCCATCTCTTTGCGAAGATTTTGAATTCTATTTACTAATTCACGCGCTATTCCCTCTTGTTTCAGATCGTCTGTAAGGGTAATGTCTAAAGCCACCGTTAAGGTTCCTTCACTAGCAACCATCCATCCAGGAATGTCTTGCGCAGTAATGTCAAAATCCTCCAATGACAGTGAAATTTCTTCGCCGTTCAAAACTCCCCTCCAACCATGATTTATTTCAATTTGCTGTATTTCATCAGCAGAAAAGGTTTCAACCAAGGCAGCAATAGCCTTCATGTGTTTTCCGTATTTTGGACCTATAGTTTTAAAATTTGGTTTTATCCGTTTTACCAAAATTGCGCTATCCTGAAGTAATTCTAATTCTTTCACATTAACTTCCGATAAAATCAAGTCTTTTACGTGCAATAAATTAGAAGCGGCCTTCTCATTCAACACTGGTATCATTATTTTCTGCAGTGGTTGGCGCACTCGTATGTTTTGCTTTTTTCTTAAACCCAATAACAATGAACAGCTTTTTTGTGCCATATCCATTTGGTCCTCTAAAGTTTTGTTTATTAACTCAACTTTAGCAGAAGGGAAATCCGCAAGGTGAACAGAACTTACAGAATGATGTTGAGTGACTCCGTTTAAATCATTGAATAACTGATCCATGAAAAAAGGCGCAATCGGAGACGCCATGATGGCAATATTCTCTAAACATGTGTACAAAGTTTGATATGCTGCCTCTTTATCCTTTGGGTCGTCGTTCTTCCAAAAACGCCTTCTGCACAAGCGCACGTACCAATTTGAAAGTTGTTCGGTCACAAATTCTTGAATGAGTCTTCCTGCTTTTGTAGGTTCATACTGAGCATAAGCTTCGTTCACCTCAACTATCAACGAATGTAATTTGGAAACTATCCATTGATCAATTTCCGGGCGATTGTGGAGTGAAATTTCCGGTTTCGAAAAGTCAAACCCATCTATATTAGCGTATAAAGAAAAGAAGGAGTACGTATTATACAGTGTGCCGAAAAATTTACGTTGAACTTCTTGAATTCCTTCCTCGTCAAATTTTAAATTATCCCACGGCTGGGCATTGGTAATCATGTACCACCTTGTGGCATCGGGGCCATATTTTTTCAGTGTGTCGAAAGGATCTACTGCATTTCCCAATCGCTTGGACATTTTTTGTCCATTTTTATCGAGTACTAAACCGTTAGACACGACATTTTTATAGGCTACCTTGTCAAACACCATGGTTGATATTGCGTGCAATGTGTAAAACCATCCCCTTGTTTGATCTACGCCTTCTGCGATAAAATCAGCAGGATAACCTAGTTCGTTGTCTAGGAAGTCTTTGTTTTCAAATGGATAATGCCATTGCGCATAGGGCATCGCTCCAGAATCGAACCAAACATCAATCAAGTCAGCTTCACGACGCATAGGTTTTCCTGATGGAGAAACCAGCGTTATAGCGTCTACAATATGTTTGTGAAGGTCTATTTTAGCATAATTTTCCTCTGACATATCCCCAATAGCAAAATTGACCAATGGGTTTTCGTTCATGAACCCAGCTTTGACGCTTTGATCACACGCTTCTTTTAATTGTGCAACAGAGCCAATACACAAACGCTCATCACCTTCTTCTGTTGACCAAATAGGAATTGGAATTCCCCAATACCTCGATCGCGACAAGTTCCAGTCGTTTGCATTTTCTAACCATTTTCCAAATCTACCTGAGCCTGTTGCCTCCGGCTTCCAATTGATGGTATTATTTAATTCCACCATCCGTTCCTTGCAATCGGTCACCTTAATGAACCATGAATCCAATGGATAATACAAAACTGGTTTATCTGTTCTCCAACAATGCGGATAATTGTGTTCGTATTTTTCTATTTTGAAAGCTTTACCTTCTAATTTTAATTTAAGCGCTATGCGTTCGTCAACTGACAAATAAGCTTTCAGATCAGGTATAATTGATTTTAACCTTTCCCGTTGAAGCAATAATTCTGTTTGTTTTTCCTCATCTGAAAGGTATTCTGCTTTCACGTATTCTCCTGCCAAGCCAAAGAGGTCGTCTTGAACAATCGCGCGAAACTTTCCTTGTAGGTCAACCAATGGAACTAAATTTCCTTGTTCGTCCTGAACAAGCATAGCGGGAACTCCTGCGTCTTTTGCTACTTTAGCATCGTCTGCACCAAACGTTGGGGCCGTATGTACAATCCCTGTACCGTCTTCCGTAGTAACAAAATCACCGGGGATGACCACAAATGCACTTTCTGGCTTTTCTGCAGGAAGCGTAAACGGCAACAATTGTTCGTATTGAATTCCTACTAGATCTTTTCCTAGGCATGAGTTTCCTACGAAATAAGGAATAACCTTTTCACCTGGCGAATATGCTGATAACTGATCAAAAGTATCTACCGATTGAAATCCTTTACCGAATTGATAACCAACCAAATTCTTGGCTAAAATTACATTGATAGGCTCATGAGAATATTGGTTGTAGGTAGAAACCACGACATATTCTATAGTCGGACCAACCGTTAATGCTGTATTTGAAGGGAGTGTCCAAGGAGTTGTGGTCCAGGCTAAAAAATACGTGTTATTCATCCCTTCTGACGGAGTCTGATACTCGTCTGAGTTGTCAGACCTCAATCCCCCTTGAACGGGGTGAGGAATAAGGGAGGAAACACTGTCATTAGTTAGCACCCTAAACATCGCCACCACTGTTGTGTCCTTCACATCTTTGTAACAACCCGGCTGATTGAGCTCATGAGATGACAAACCGGTTCCCGCTTTTGGCGAATACGGTTGAATGGTGTAACCCTTATAAAGTAAATTCTTGTCGTATAATTGTGATAATAGCCACCAAACGGATTCCATGTATTTCGGCTCGTATGTCACATAAGGATGATCCATGTCGACCCAGTAACCCATTTTTTCCGTTAAATCGTTCCAAATATCCGTATACTTCATTACAGCTTTCTTGCAAGCCTCATTGTATTCGTCGATGGAGATTTTCGTTCCAATATCCTCTTTTGTTATGCCAAGTTCTTTTTCTACGCCTAATTCTACCGGTAGCCCATGCGTATCCCAACCCGCTTTTCTCTTTACTTGCTTGCCCTGCAGCGTTTGATAACGACAAAAAATATCCTTTATGGCACGGGCCATTACGTGGTGTATTCCCGGTAATCCATTAGCCGACGGAGGGCCTTCAAAAAAAACAAAGGATGGGTTTCCTTCCCTAGAGTCAATTGACTTTTTGAAAATGTTTTCTTGTTTCCATTTCACTAAAAGCTCATCTGCTACCTGCGGCAAATTAAGCCCTTTGTATTCTTTATATTTTTGAGGCATCCGGAAAATTTGTGGTGCAAAGGTATAGAAAATGTTGGCTTTTTAGTTTGCTGACTTGAGTCAAAAAACTTGGCGAAATAGTCAATGAAAATGTTAACCTTTGTAATGTGAAAATAAAAGTTGCCATCATAGGAGGTGGAGCCGCCGGTTTCTTTTCCGCAATCACGGCCAAAGAAAACAACCCTAAGGCAGAAGTTGTTATTTATGAGAAATCTACAAAATTACTTGCAAAAGTTAAGATTTCAGGAGGCGGACGCTGTAACGTAACGCATGACTGTAAAGACCCATTCACCCTCGCAACCTTTTATCCCAGAGGAGGAAACTACTTAAAAAAAGCCTTTCAACAATTCCATGTAATAGACACCTTAAATTGGTTTGAAAAACGAGGCATAAAAATGAAAACTTATCCTGACGGATGTATTTTTCCTCTTTCTAATGATTCACAGACCATCATTGATTGTTTTTTAAGCGAAACGAAAAGACTCGGCATTAGCATCAAGACCTCTAGTGGCGTAACCGCTATAACGAAGGAGGGAGAAGAGTACATATTAACCGTAAACAATGATCAAGTTAATTTCGATCGCGTCATTATTACCACCGGAGGACAACCAAAGAAAAGTGGACTGGATTGGCTATCAAGTCTAGGTCTTGAAATTGTAGATCCTGTTCCTTCATTATTCACCTTCAATATGCCGAATAATCCCATTTGCAAACTCATGGGAACGGTTATTAATCCGGCACACGTAAAGGTTGAAGGCACCAAACTTCAAGCGGCAGGACCTTTACTTATTACCCATTGGGGAATGAGTGGGCCCGCTATTTTGCTGCTTTCGGCATGGGGAGCTCGCGTTCTACATGAAAAGGAATACGCATTCAATATTCTTGTCAATTGGCTTCAAGAAAAAAATGAAGAATCACTTAGAGGGCATTTTAAAAACATGAAGGTAAGTAATGAAAATAAAATGATGGTGAATTATTCTGGCCTACCTTTAACGCAGCGCCTATGGGAGTTTTTAATGGAAAAGGCAGGTGTTCCTACGGCCATGCGTTGGAAGGATTTTGGAACAAAAAACGAAAACAAATTACTCACTGTTCTATTACAAGATCGCTATTCTGTAAAGGGGAAAACAACCTTTAAAGAGGAGTTTGTTACAGCCGGAGGCATCAGTATGATGGAAGTTGATGTTCACCGTATGGAAGTAAAAAAATATCCCGGATTACACGTTGCCGGTGAAGTCCTTGACATTGATGGAATAACAGGAGGCTTTAATTTTCAAGCCGCCTGGACCACGGGTTATATTGCCGGTAAATCGGCAGTGCGCTAAACTTAGAACTCTGCGTTCTGAGGTGTTCGTGGGAATGGGATTACATCTCTAATGTTCGTCATTCCCGTTACAAACATCACCATGCGTTCAAAGCCAAGTCCAAAACCAGCATGAGGAACAGTTCCAAATTTGCGTGTATCCATGTACCACCATAGCTCTTGGGGATGAATTCCAAATTCCTCGCATTTCTTGTGAAGGATATCATAACGCTCCTCCCGTTGGGAACCTCCCACAATTTCACCGATTCCCGGAAATAATACATCCATTGCCGCGACCGTTTTTTGATCGTCATTTAAACGCATATAGAACGCTTTGATTTTTGCGGGGTAATCCGTTAAAATAACAGGGCAATTAAATTCTTTTTCTACCAAATACCGCTCGTGTTCACTTTGTAAATCAATCCCCCACTCCACATCGTATTGAAATTTCTTTTTCTTGTAGTGATTGGAGTTTTTCAACACCTCTATAGCTTCCGTATAAGTTAAGCGCTTAAAAGGATTTTCAGTCACAAACTTCAAGCGGTCTATTAAAGACAATTGGCTCCTTTCGTGTTGTGGCTTTTGAGTTTGTTCTTGTTGGTCTCGATCATTTAAAAACTTTAAGTCCTCAGCACAATTCTCTAGAACATACCCGCAAATATACTTTAAGAAGTCCTCTGTCAAATCCATGTTATCCTTGAGGTCGTTGAACGCGACCTCAGGTTCTATCATCCAAAATTCAGCTAAATGGCGAGAGGTATTGGAGTTTTCCGCGCGAAACGTTGGCCCGAAGGTATAGACCTGACCAAGAGCTAAGGCTGCCAATTCTGCCTCTAATTGTCCAGAAACCGTTAAGTTCACCGCCTTGCCAAAAAAATCTTTAGCGTAATCCACTGCACCGGATTCATCCAATGGGGGATTTTTCGCATCAAGTGTGGTAACGCGAAACATCTCACCCGCCCCTTCAGCATCGGAACCAGTAATAATTGGTGTGTGCAGGTAATAGAAACCACGGTCGTTAAAAAACTTATGTATGGCATAGGCCACTGCATGTCTTAATCTGAAAACGGCTCCGAATGTGTTGGTACGAAAACGCAGGTGTGCTTGTTCGCGCAAAAACTCAAGGCTGTGACGTTTGGGTTGCATCACGGTACGTTGCACATCGTCGGGGTGAGCATCTCCCAAAATTTCGATAGCACTTACTTGTAATTCTATGGCTTGGCCAGTTCCTTGAGAGGCGACCAAAACACCTGTGAGGGAAAGAGCTGCTGCTGTATTGACTCGTTTCAGAAGGGCTTCATCAAATTTTTCAAAATCTACAACCGCCTGAATTGAAGCCATACACGAACCATCGTTGAGTTGAATAAACCGATTGCTTCGAAAAGCTCGAACCCACCCTTTTACTTCAATTTCTTTGTTCAATAACGCTTGACCTTCTTGGCCTAACAGCTCACTAATTCTCCATCTTTTCATTACCTAACTATTTAAAAAACACCTCTACTCTACACGATTGAAATGTACGTTTCATGTGAGTGCAAAAATAGTGGAATTGCACAAGTCCGCAAGGCAAATTTTATGAAACCAATTTTAATGAAAATCGTAAACCACTCAAAACTTAACTTATGAATGCAGCACATGTACATTTAGCTTTAAATCATTTCCCGATTTTATTACCCTTAATCGCCTTAATTCTTCTGATATTGGGGCTGGTTTTCAAAAACGACCTCGTAAAAAGAATAGCTTATGGAATGATGATGGCCTCAGGAATTTTTACTTTTTTCATGATGAATTCGGGCGAAGGCGCAGAGGAAATTGTGGAAGAATTGGGAAGAAATCACGATTTAATTCATGAACACGAGGAGAACGCGGAAACCTTTGCTTTATTGAGTTATTTGAGTGCTGTTTTTGCCGCTGTCGCTTTCTGGATAAACTGGAAACGCAAGCCATTTTCCGATATAACTCTTTACATTTCCATTCTTCTTTGTGGGGCATTACTATTCCTCGGTCAAAAAACCGGTAGCAGTGGTGGTGAAATTACGCATGAGGAAATTGTAGAAAAATAATTTCATAAATCCGTTGTCATTAACTTATTAATGAGTAGTATTGAGGCAATCTAAAAAAATATAATATGAAAAAACTAATTGTAATATCTTTGGCTGCATTGTTTTTCGCATCATGCGGAGGGAGTAATTCTGAAGAAAATAAAGAAGGAAACGCAGGAAGCAAAAAAGGTGCGTGGAGCGATGAAGAAAAAGGGAAGTTTCAAACTAAGTGTAACGAAGAATTAGGAACCGTTATGGGCGAGAATACCGATAAATTTTGTGGTTGTGTGGGTGAAAAAGTGGAAAAAGCGTTTGATAACTTTGATTCAGCAGATAAAGCAATGAATGGGGCTGAAGGCTCTAAGATTGCAGAAGAATGCGCGACAGAAGTTATGAAAGAGGCGATGAAGGATATGAAGTTGCCAGAGACTCCAGCGGCTGCAGAGGAAATGCCTGCAGAGGAAATGTAAGAATTATTTGTTCTAAAAATTTAAGAGGCTGTTTGACACAACCCTTTTTTTATTCAACAAAATTCGATTCAATTTAGATGTACATTTATGAGGAATCAATATCTTTAACGAAATCTAAACTAAATTTTATGAAAAAATTAATTGTAATGTCTTTGGCTGCATTGTTTTTAGCATCATGCGGAGGAAGTAAAAAAGGAGCTTGGTCAGATGAAGATAAAGAGAAGTTTCAAACAAAGTGTAAGGACGAGTTAGGCAAAATTATGGGTGAGAATACCAATAAGCTTTGTGATTGCATGATGGAAAAAGTAGAAGATGAATTTGAAACATATGAGGAAGCAGATAAAGGAATGAACAATGAAGCAGGGACGAAAATTGCAGAAGAATGCGCGACTCAAGTAATGAAAGACGCATTAAAAGATGTGAAAATCCCGGAAACTCCTGCTGTTGATGAGGAGCCAATTGAAAATCCTGCAGCGGAAGAAGAAATGCCTGCGGAGGAAATGTAAGAATTATTTGTTCTAAAAATTTAAGAGGCTGTCTCAAAAGAGATGGCCTCTTTTTTTTTGATCACGTCAAACTCACTTATTGTTCCAATTGGTCATGGTGAGTGCTAAGCCTTGAGTTGAAAAGCTTTTGACAAACTCTGTAGCCACGCCAATGCGTTCTGGTAAATCAAGACTTTCTTCCTTTGACCAATTGCCGAGCACAAAATCTGATTGTTTTCCCTTGGCGAAATCACTTCCTACACCAAAGCGCAGCCGCACGTAATCTTGAGTTTTCAGTGTTGCTTGAATATCTTTAAGTCCGTTATGGCCACCATCACTCCCTTTTCCTTTCATGCGCAGTTTACCAAAAGGCAGGGCGATATCATCGGTTATAACCACCAAATTTTCGAGGTTAATTTTCTCTGCTTGAAGCCAATAATTTACGGCTTTTCCTGACAGATTCATATAAGTAATTGGCTTGATTAGAACCAAGGTTCTGCCTTTGAATTTAACTTCAGTTTTATAGGCTGCTTTATCTAAAGAAAAGGTTCCTCCTAATTCTTTTGCCAGTGCATCTACTACCCTAAACCCGATATTATGACGCGTTTCTTCGTATTCACTTCCTGGATTCCCTAAACCGACAATCAAAAACTTCATATTACCAATGTGGACAAGAATTACAATCGTTAACAGGCCGTATATAAAACAGACAGCCCAGCACAACATTCCCTTCGACATAACCGAAACGATGGCGAGCAAAGGTGTCGTATTCGTCCGGTCTTGTTTTTACATAGCGCTGAAAAATATATCCGCTCCCTGCATTTGCCTGAAGAAACACATGTTTCCAAAATTCAAAACGCATTCCGGTATGAAAGGATGCTGCCACACCAGAAAGCGAAGAAGTTGCTAATGATTTTGTTCCATTATAAGTAAAATCATTGTAGGAAAGTATAACTCCGGAGGAAAAGCCGTAAAGCCATGTCATGGTATAGGTATCGGCACGGTTTCTTATTAAATTCTTCACCTTGCTTAATTCGGCGCGAATGTAATTCATTCCATTGCTGTTTTCATAGTGGAAAACTTCCTCTTCAGTGGTTGTGTTTATTCCGGTGTAATAACCGTTTAAGGGTTCATCAGAATTAAATCCCGCGTCTGTATTTCCCACCACTTGATAAGTAGGCCCATGAACCATCACATATTTTAAATGGTCATACCCCAAGGAAACATTCCAATAATTTTTAAAATTATACCCAATTCTAAGGTTAAATTGTGGAACAGTAAGTTTGGTTAAGTTAACATATTCAGCTAATTTGGTTGACGGGCGATCTTTCGCTTTAACGCCGTTTAGCATAAAGTCATAACCACTGCCTTCAAAATGTATGTTGCTCTTTGTATAAGCGCTTCTGTTGTATCCCCAATAGACAAAGCCTGTGCCTTCTGCCATGGAGTTTTTTGGCTTTTTTCGGTTATACTTTCTGTATTGCCCTTCTGAATGAAAAGCGAAAAGTAGAAAACATATAAGAACGATTATCTTCATTTTTGCATAAGTTGCACCCATTGTTTCTGGGAAAGAATTTTCTCTAATTTAAAATGTACAGATTTAGAAGGGCTGTGCCATTCTATAAGTCCAATGCCTTTGGAAAAATATACCATTTCTTCACCCGTTCTTTCTTCTTCCTTACGCTGATAAATATCAATGTTTGTCAATCTGACGTAATCTTTGAATACCAACGTTTCGAGCTTCTTTTTTTCAAATTCTACTGTAGTTTTTCCATTAAATTTTCTTACAATCTCTTTTAGGATTACAGTTGAATCATTTAATCCCCTGAACTTGGAAGCGAAGAATGCTTCTTTAGAAAGATCAAATGGAAATAAACGATTTTTGTATAAAATAGCTTGTTCTTTT
>Ga0172376_10002504_pt1 | contig 22364 bp, 15 predicted proteins | sample Lak35m_FD_121114 | JGI IMG/M metagenome (GOLD analysis project Ga0172376, IMG submission 121114) | Freshwater microbial communities from Kabuno Bay, South-Kivu, Congo - kab_092012_35m | ecosystem: Environmental > Aquatic > Freshwater > Lake | place: Democratic Republic of the Congo: South-Kivu... | reverse complement strand
CTCGGCCTTGAAAGCCCGGCTCGTCGGGATTGGCATCGAAAGAGATCTCGCTGCTCAGCGACGGCAAGAAATGAAGGATGCCGCCAGATGCAAAGGTCTGCCCGCCTTCGATATTCTCAGGCAGCACGAGGATGCCGAAGTCCTCGCCATCGACCGAGAGCGAGAAGCCCAGTGCATGCGGCGTCATCGTCACCTGCTCGCTGGCATCGGGCAGGCTGATGCCGTTGATCGCGAACGACGAACTGATCGAGTAGTCGTTCAAGTCGATCGTCAGCATGTCGCCCGTGCCGCCGGTCGTTTCGAACAACGCATTGCCGCTCGTCACTCCAAACGTCCCGAGCGTGTTGATCTTCCAAGCACCGCGTCCCAGCGTGGCGGCGACAAGGACTTTGTCCGTGTTGTCGTAATCAAGATCCATCACCGGGACGTTCGGCAGCGAATCGCCACCGAGTTCGATCCAGTCTCCGATCGGAGTTCCTGTTGCGGCTTCGATCCGACGCATTTGCACGCCGGTTCTCGTGCCCAGCGCCAGCACGGAGAAGTTCTCTCCCGGAATGAATTCGATCGCCGTGAAGCCCACCGGTCCCAGGTTTTCCGTCATGTTGAAGAACATTGGAAATTCATCGGTGTCTTGGTTATCGATGAGTCCGTCGTTGTCATTGTCGATGCCATCGGTGGGCGAGTAGTCGAGATGCTCGCCTTGAAACACCTTCGAGTTAGCGAGCACGACATAGACAGTGAATGGATCAAGAGGGTCGAGCACGATGTCCGTAATCGTCTGCCCGAGACTACCGACGGTTTCAAGGACGCCCGTCCCGGAAACGCGTCGGAAAAGAGTCGACCCAACGCCGACATACAGCACGTCCGCATGATCGCCACCGGGGAAATCACCGAAGGCCACCGCGTTCTGAATGAGCGGACCGTCGTAAGCAACCGGCCCCGGCCCGATATCGCGCAGCGTCGTTCCGCCGTCGTTCGATTCGTAGACCGCCGTCTCGCCCACAATGATCATGCGATTGGGCTGATTGGCATTGAGCACAACCGGAGTCAGGAACCGAGGCTTCAGCGGCGCTGAGATTCGCTGCACTAGGGCCACTGCAAAGGTGTAGTTCCCATTACCTGCGACCGGCGTCACCCCATCCAACTCGTAGAGCGAAAACGTATTCGCGTCTCCGCCTCGAACTACGAAAGTGCCATTCGCCGCCGTGTTTCCGGCGACACCCGAGATCATGACCGTATTGCCGTGAGTCAAGCCGTGCCCCGGCGCGGTGATCACGATCGGCGTTGTATTCGTGGCCCCCGTGACATTGCTCGGCAGTCCAATCGGAGCCGTACTCACTTGAGGTTTGATATTGGTCGCTGAGATCTCCAAACCATCGACGCCAATCACGCGCTTCTGAAAACCGCCCAGGTTTTGATTGCTCGAATAACGTATGGACTGCTTGCTGGCCGCGAGCGTGACGTTGTCGACCGCCACATCGCCGCCGTCTGCCAGAGTGCGAGCATCCCAGATTCGAGGATTCCCCGTCTTTGGATTGTTCTCTTGAGTCCCATTGTCTTGAGCACCGGCGATGACGGAGTTGGTGAGATTGTCGTAGGCGATGTTGTGGAACTCGGCGACCCCGAGTCCGTGCCCTAATGACTTCCAATCCCCAGCAGCCCAGATGCCGCCGCCGGTGTAGTCATCGTCGTCGTCAGTGCCGTTGAGCGAGAACTCATCCGAGTTCAATCGCGTGACCGTGAAGGTGCCGTTCGCGCCTTCCTTACCCGTGACTCCGCTGATGCGAACTTGATCGCCCGTCTTCAGCCCGTGAGCGCGGGACTGAATGACGATCGGTTCGTCATTCAGCACGCCGGAGATGACACCACCCTTGGCGCCCAGCCGGACATAGAGCCCGCCGTCATTGCCTTCGATCAGCCGTCCGCTCGCATCAAACGCCATATCGCGGGAATCGGCGTGCGGAGCGCTGTTGGACAAAGTCCCGTTGTTGGTCAGTGAAGACCACTGCGACCCCGGAACTCCGACAGTCACGGTCGTGAAGAGCGGAGGGGTGAAGGCATCGCCTTTGAAGAGACGAGCCGTAAAGTCGCGTGCTCCCAGCGAGTTCGGCACGCTGAATGAGGTGTTGTCAGGCCGAGGTGCATCTTGACGATCACCGCCGAGGTAAATGATGAAGGGATCATTGGGATCCGCGAGCAATGAGAGGTGCGTTGCCCCTTGAGCGCCCGCCTTCGCACGCGGTTGCAACGGGCTAACCAATTGCCACTGGCCACCACTTGTGTAGTTTCCGTTACCGGAAATGCCGACCAGTTGGAACTGAGTCTCGTTGATCGCCTTGATCTGAAATGTGCCGTTGGCGGCGGTGTTCCCGCCGACGCCTGAGATCACGGCTTCATAGAATTGGTCGGTCCTCAGCCGGTGCTTGATCGACGACGTAATGACGATCGGATTCGCGTTCGTGGCAGCGGTGATCTCGACGGCACTTTCAATCGTCTTGGGCAAGTCCATCGGGAAGAACTTCGTTTCGGCAGGCTCATCGACGAAGTCGTTGTTGTTGTTGTCGACTCCATCCACTCCCTGACTCGAACGCAGAACGCCCGCGAGTTGCCCGGCATTCACAACGGCTGCATACACCGCGTTGGTCTTCGTCGTGGCGTTGTGGTGAATCGCCAACTCGATGTTGTTCGTTCCCGCATCGACCAAGAAGTTGACTTCGAGGCCGACGTTCTCCCAATTCGCACCGGCGCTATCCGAGCGATAAATGCCGTCCTGCATGCCGACATACAGCCGATCGGAATTGCCCGGATCTTGAATGAGGTCATAAGCATTGCGTCCGCTCAAACCGGGGACCGGCTCAAACGACTGACCTCCGTTGAAGCTGCGATAGACGCCGGGAGCAACCTCGTTGTTGGAGTCGCGAATCGCTGCTGAGACCACAATCGCATTCCCCGCGACAGCGATGCCGGTGAGATTACGAGCCAGCAAGTCGCTATCCCCGAGTCGCACGAAGGTCGGATTCTCGGCCAGTGCGTTCTCGGTATAGAGCAACCCCGTGAGCGGCCCGCCTTGAAAATTGAAACTGCTGTTATGTCCCAGCGCGACATACAACTTCTTGCCCTCGGTATCGTCCGCATCGAACGCCATCGCACCAACGGACAACGAAGCCGAGAAGTCCGTGAGCGGCTTCCAATTTGGAAACGGATCTTGCGCATTCTCCGTGCGCCAGACACCGCCATTCACCCCGGCCACAAAGAGGACATCGGGGTTCGAGGGATGCGGGAGCACGGCATTGACGGCACCAGTGACGGGATTCTCGGGCTGCCCTGCCAAGATGGGATTCGTTCCCGGCAGGTCGATATTGGTGATCTGCCCATTGATCGCATAATCCGGCCCCAACGAGACCCACTCCGTCGAACTGAGCACTTGCCGAATTTCGAGCGTCTCGGCGCGTTGGGGCAGGCGTTGATGGGCTTCGGCTCGTTGACGAATCGTTCTGCCGAGGCGACTGCGGCCACTCATCCTGCGGCGCTTGTTTCGGATCCGTGAACTCAACGCGGTCAGCCAAGAACTCATCAACATGGTGCATACTCCAATGAATCACGCAGGATCGGGCTTGTCCTTACTCGTTTTGCCCACCGGCTTAGTCTCAGGACATGACGGTGCGTGACTGAAGAAACGGATTGCGAACGGAAGTCGCACGGAATTTTCAAAGATTTGTCAGTGTTTGGATCTTTGGTTCAATGCGGCGCCGGTGGCGATTGGTTTCCCGTCGCCGAATAGCTCAGTATGAGCTATTCGCAGCGAGTCACTAGGGAAGGCCGATCATGGATTTGCCGAGCGTGCTGAGGCTCACTAGCGCTTGTCGCGGGAGGCTAAGTACGAAGAAACGTGGTGGACTTGGGCAGATCCTGATGAAGTTTCGGTGGCTCAGCGGATTCTTGACGGAACGCTCACTTGCGGCCTGCCTAGAGGCAGCACGCTGACTATCATCCCGCCCCTGCTGCGGGCTTGCCGTTTGATTGAAGTGAGGATGAGGAATGAATTCTGACGTTGGTGCACCGTCTGCCGATGCGATTGCGGAGCTGAAATCGCTCGGTGCGCGAGTCATCGAGGATGCCGGACGCGTGCAGTTGATCGATCTCTCTGAGTGCCAGTTCGGTAACGACGACGCCGAGTTGCTACGGGCGTTCCCGCAACTGCGTAGTTTGGTGCTGGCCGATACCGAGATCACTGATGCGGGGCTACGAGTAATCGGCGAGCTGGCCAGCCTCGAAACGCTCGATCTATCGACAACTCAAGTGACAGACGCCGGACTGCAATTTCTGTCGGGTCTCGTGAAGCTCGACATGCTGATTCTCGGCGGTTGTCGGATTCGAGATGCCGGGCTTGCGGCGCTCCGTAGGCTCCCCCTGTTGAAGATGCTGATTCTGTCTGATACCGACATCACAGACGCAGGATTAGCCGAGATCGGCGAGCTGACTCAGCTTCGCGATCTTAATCTTGACTACACGAAGGTGACCGACGCAGGGATGCCGCATTTGGCCAATCTCAAAGAGTTGGAGCTACTCGGTCTGGTGTTCTGCAAAGGTGTCACTGATGCAGGGCTCATGTTTCTGAAGTCATTAATGAATCTACACGTGCTTGATGTTGGCACGACCATGGTCTCGGCGGATGGCGTCTCGGACTTACAGAAGTACTTGCCGGACTGCTTCATCGCCTTTACGCCAGACCCACTGCTTGAGGCGGTCGAAAAATACAATGGCGATCTGATCACAGCGTTGAACGCCATTGGCAAAGTCGAGCTAGGAACCAACGGTGAGATCACGAAGGTTCGAATCGACCAAGCCCAGTTGACACGGGCGGGGCTGGAGTACCTCAAGCGTTTTGATCGCCTTGAAGACTTGGGTCTCTATCACCATCGGCAGCTTCCCGACGCTGGCCTGAAGCACCTGCGTCATCTCAAGTATCTCAAGAAGCTGGGATTGCTGGGCACTAACATCACCGAAGAAGGCTTGCGGTACATCGCCGATCTACCGTCGTTGCAGGTCTTGAATCTCGCCTACACCTCCGTGACCGATCGCAGCTTGGAGCAACTGTCGAAATTATCGCACCTGGAGGAACTGTTCTTGGGGGACACGCTTGTGACAGACGGTGGGCTGGCGCATTTGGCGAATCTTACCGAACTAAAAGGCGTTGGTCTCAGTGGCACGCGGGTTCAAGGACATGGGCTCAAGCACCTGGCGAAATTGAATTCCCTACAACGTATTGGCCTCAGTGGAACACTCATCGACGACGACAGCTTGCAGCATGTGGCAAATTTGCAAAGTCTGACTGCGCTGAGTTTGCGGGGGACGAATATCTCTGACCGATCCTCACACCAATTGGCGCAACTCAAGCAATTGCAGGTTGTTTGGCTTGATCGGACGCGAGTCACGGAGAACGGATTGCGCTGGTTGAGCGAACTGCCGCAGCTCAAAGAATTAGGACTGCGAAACTGCCCGGTTGGAGATGGATTCCTCGCAATCGCTGCGTCGATGAATGAACTCACGGTGTTGAACATCTTCGGGACACAGATTTCGGACGCGGCGATTTTGGCACTCAAGACGCTGCTGCCTCAGTGCGAGATCATCAAGTAGGAGTCAGTGCGAGCGGGTTGTTGGTTATCGCCAAATGCTGCCTGGGCATTTTCCGACATGAACCTGACGACTGGCTCTGAGTGAATCAGAGATCAATACAAGTAGAGGGATCGAACTACGCGGGATGCGATCGACTGCAATGCGGAGCGCGTTGCATGGACTTCAGTAGAATCTCGGGGCCGACATGACAACGTTGCTAAAACCGAAAAGCGGCGGACGACCAATCGTCGTCGACAAGCCGATCATCCTGATTGGCCGCCATCCGGACTGTGACCTCATCATCGAGTCGAGTCCGAAGATCTCTCGTAAGCATTGTTGCGTCGCTCGCGTGGATGAACGGTGCTTTGTTCGCGACTTAGAAAGCATGAACGGGATTTGGGTGAATGGTCGCCGCGAGACACATAACGTGGAACTATTCCCTGGCGATGTGCTCATGATCGGTGATGTGCAGTTCGACGTCGTCTCAACAAATGCAGTGAAACCGCCGACCAAGCCGGCAGCGAAACGGGATCCGACGCAAACCGTTGAAGTGCCGGAACAACGAACCGTCGAACTCGACTCCGATGAGAAGCCCGAGTTCTATAACGAAGAGATGTTGCGAGATGCCGACGCGAGTGAAGCGATCAAGTTCACGGAGTCGTTGTCGCTGCCATTCGTCGACGATGAGAGCAACGAAGAGCAGTCACTGGTTGTGGCCGAAGATGATTAATGCCAACTCGATCTGCGTTCCCAAACGCTCTGAGAGTTCCTGACCCTGGCCGAGCAGCACTTCAGGCTCACCATGCATCAGCAGTAATTCCGATTCATGAGCTGGGGAGCTAAGAGTTCGCCGAGTTCATGGAGGTCGCCTTATTTCTTGGCCGCCACCGGTAGGTAGCGCGGGACATCGGCGGGTTCCAGTTCGACTGGGGCACCGCTATTGGGGATTTCGAGCCCTGCCGTCCACAAAATGCCGTTCACCAGAAAGCGGCGATAACCCGCTTCGGCGTAGCTGGCATGCAGGTGCGTGCCTGTAAACGTGAATGACCGACCGCCGTTGGGTCGCTCGTAAAGCCATGCGACGATGCTGTCGTCAGTCAACTCCTGCGAGGCCGCTTTGGGCGACACGGTGCGGAGCAGGGGAGTGACACCTTTCATCTCGGGAACGAATCGCAATTTGAAGAGATATCCATCATCGATCTTGAAGGGAGTAACGCCGCGGCTGATAGGGTGATTGACAAACATCTTAAATTCTGTGATCCAGTGAGCGCGGGCCGAGTAGCCAGCTTCAAACGTCGCTCCGCCCCAACTGCGAGATCGTTCGCCCAGATCTTTGGAGACGTCGCAGACCTGATGGAGTTGCACGATTCCGACGCCATGCTCAGCCAGCTTACTCAATTGTGCCAGGCGATCGTCCTTCAACAGCCCGTGCTTGTTGCCGCCATCAAACAACATCACGACCGACTTCGCTCCAGAGAGCGTCTCAGGCTTCTGGGGCCAATCCAAGGCTAGTACGGGGGCAACGCCGGGTGTCTGTTTCAGAAGGTCTCTCAGCAACGCACATCCCGCGACATATTCATGTTCGCCGGGTTTGAACGAATTACTGCCAGCCACAAGCACGATCTTCGCTTGCTTCGGGTCGCTTGGTAGAACCTCAATTTCATGGGATTGAGGGAAACGCGGATCAGCAGCTCGGATTGATGAAGCCAGACCCACAAGGCTGATCAAGGCAACGAAATGCAGTTTGAGCGACATGAGCAAAGACCTGCTTTCCAGTGAAGAACGACGATGACTCATCTCTCTTGAATGCGATCGCAAGCTACGGGGTTCTGCTCGCGACCAGCAACTCGCCCGACTATTTCCTGCTCGTCAAGTGGCAAAAGCGATAGCTCATCGAGACGCTTCGATGTCCGAATGGTCGGTCTTTGGTCACCAGCGACGGAAGATTCGACAGCGTGCAGGGTTTGCTCGCTGGGGTGAATGCGCACAATGCTCACTACCGACGAGGAACTCCAATTTTGAGTTTCAGTGGAAGTATTCTTGGCAACTGGTTGGTCGCGTTTCTCGCACACTCATTCATCAGGTGCATTATGACTCTGTTGTCCCGTGTCTCGCGTCGAGTGTTCTTTGCAATGGCGGTTGCCGTTTTGATTTCTTCAAGAGTTGAAGTGCGGGCTGCTGACTCAGCGAGCACCACGACTGTTGATCGCAAAGTTCTCCAAGAATTGCGGCAGAAGGCTGTTAGCTATCTCCAACAGACACAGTCCCCGGATGGAACCTGGACCAGTTCAGGCGTGCCGGGGATTACGGGTTTGTGTGTCACAGCACTGCTGCGCAGTGGGGTGTCGATAGAGGACCCGTCTGTCGCCCACGGGCTTAAGTTCCTCGAAGGTCTCATTCGCGAGGATGGCGGGATCTATACGCCACAAAGCTTGCACAAGAACTACGAAACGAGCATTTCGGTGATGGCCTTTGCGGCTGCCAATCAGGATGGTCGCTACTCCGCTCGTATCAAGAAGGCAGATGCGTTTTTGCGAGGCTTGCAGTGGGATGAATCCGAAGATCTCAAGCCAGAAGACACGGCTTATGGCGGGGCGGGTTACGGCAAAAGTCAGCGTCCCGACCTCTCGAATACCTCGTTCTTTCTAGACGCACTGAAGGCGGCTGGAGCGAAAGCAGATGACCCAGCGGTGCAAAAGGCATTGAAGTTTGTGTCGCGCTGCCAGAACTTAGAAACAGAGCACAACAACACGCCGTTCCCCGCCAAGGTCAATGACGGTGGCTTCTATTACACACCGGCAGCAGGCGGAAACTCGCAAGCCGGTAACACCGCCAATGGAGGGCTGAGATCCTATGCCAGTATGACGTATGCAGGCCTGAAGACGATGCTTTACGCCGGTGTTTCTAAGGACGATCAACGCGTGAAGGCTGCGACCGAGTGGGTCCGCAAGTTCTATTCACTGGAAGAGAACCCCGGCTTGGGATCGCAAGGCCTGTACTACTACTATCACACGTTCGCGAAGGCGCTGTCGACGATGGGCGTCGATCAGTTTGAGGACGCGAGCGGCAAGAAGCACGATTGGCGCGCGGAGTTAGTAGCTGTCTTACAGAAGACCCAGAAACCGAACGGCAGTTGGGTCAATGCCGCTGACCGATGGTACGAGGGAGATCCGAACATCGTGACAGCTTATGTCTTGCTCGCGCTGGAATACTGCGAACCCGCGAAGAAGTAGCATCGGACTCCGTTTTCAGGATCTGCTTGGCTCGACGTTCCGCAAATTGACTGCGATCACCGAAGGGAGTTTCACATGTTGGTGATTCGGCAACTCGCGTGGCTGATCCTGTTGTGCATATCGACGTCTGTGGAGGCCGCGGATCCGTGGCTCACGATCGATGGCTCGGAGGGACTCGGCAAAGGACAGCACATCGTCTTCGTGACTGGTGAGGAGTATTACCGGTCGGAAGAAGGCATGAGCATGTTTGCTAAACTGCTGGCCGAGCGGCATGGCTTCAAATGCACGGTCCTGTTTGCAATCGACCCGGCGAGTGGGTTCATTAATCCGAATCGCAACAACAACATTCCCGGATTGGCGGTGCTCAAGCAGGCGGACTTAATGGTCATCTTCGCTCGCTTTCGGGAGCTGCCAGACGCCGAGATGCAGCACATCGCCGACTACATCAATTCTGGCAGACCGGTGCTCGGTATCCGCAATGCGACGCACGCGTTTCGGTACTCGGCGAATAGCGCGAGTACCTTCAAGGATTGGGATTTCGCGAGCAAAACTTGGCCGGGAGGATTTGGGCAGCAGATCTTGGGGGACACCTGGATCTCGCATTTTGGGCAGTTTCAAAAGGAAGCGACTCTCGCACACATCAACACGGAGCGGCGGCAGCATCCGGTTTTGCGCGGGGTTGCGGACAAGATTTTCTGTCACACCGATGTGAACTCAGTCCTGCGACTGAAGCCCACCGACGTGGTGTTGTTTCACGGGCAAGTGCTGTCGGGACTGCAGCCGACCGATCCTCCTGTGACCGACAATCGCCAAGAAGTACGCATGCCGTTCGCGTGGTTTAAGACCTATACCGCTCCCTCTGGCCGGTCCGGTCGAGCATTCACGACGACAGCCGGCGCGTCACTGGATTGGTTGAGCGACGATCTGCGTCGGTTGATGGTGAATGCTATGCTGTCGCTGACTGGTCACGAGAATGACATCCCCGTCAGGACTGACGTCCGCTTTGTTGACGAGTATCAGCCCAAGCCAACTGGTGCCCTTTCGAATGATGCATGGACTGCATTGAAGCTGACCCCGGCGAGCTTTGGCCGGAAAGCGAGATAACCAGGGCAGGGCGTACTGGTTCAAGCGAGAATATCGCGTAGCGCTTCGCCGTGGATGTCAGTGAGACGGAAGTCGCGGCCGGAATAGCGATACGTCAGTCGCTCGTGGTCGAATCCGAGTTGATGCAGCAACGTCGCGTGCAAGTCATGCACGGTGACTCGGTTCTCGACAGCACGGAAGCCGAACTCGTCGGTCGCTCCGTAGCTCACGCCACCTCGGATGCCGCCGCCAGCCAACCACATCGTGAACCCATAGTGGTTGTGGTCGCGACCATGACCACTTTCAGAGACCGGCGTGCGTCCGAATTCTCCTCCCCATACTACGAGAGTCTCGTCGAGCAGACCGCGGCGTTTGAGATCCTTCAACAATGCGGCGGTCGGTTGGTCAATCTGCCGACTCGAACTGGCGATGTTCTTATTGATGTTCTCGTGATGGTCCCAGCCACCGTGTTCGAGATGGATATAACGCACGCCACGCTCGATCAGACGCCGAGCAATCAGACAACCACGTGCATATGGACTTGTGCCGTACTCGTCGTGAGTCGCTTGAGTCTCCTGGCGCAGATCAAACACATCGCCGGCCGCGAACTGCATGCGGAACGCGGTCTCCATCGCACGGATGCGAGCTTCCAGCGCCGAGTCGTCGCCGCTGCGTTCGAGTTGGCGGCGATTGAGACGCGCGATGAATTCCAACTGCCGCTCTTGAGTGTCTCGATCAAGGTTCGCGTTCCGCAGATTGCGAATCATCTTTTCGGGATCTTTCTCAGCAGTGTTGATCGGAGTGCCTTGATGTTCGCTAGGGAGATAGCCGCTGCGGACATATCGTGAGGCATTGCCGCCATCACTCAGCGACACGAAACCGGGCAGGTTGCGATTCTCGGTGCCCAGTCCGTAAGAGACCCATGCGCCGAGTGATGGATGAATCTGATCGATCCGCCCCGAGAATAGATGATTAGCCGCTGGTGCATGATTGGGGTTGCCTCCGACGACCGATTTCACGACGCAGAAGTCATCGGTGCAGCCGCGAAGATGAGGCAACAACTCGCTGACTCGTATGCCACAGTCGCCGCCGGGCAAGAATGTCCACGGAGCGGGCAGCAAGCCCCCGGTGACTCGTTCGGTGCGGAGGTCCGCTTCTGCGGGGCGTTGTCCGGCATACTTCTTCAGGAGTGGCTTTTCGTCGAAGAGGTCGATCGACGAAGCGCCTCCGGCCATGAAGAGGAAGATCACATGCTTGGCTCGCGGAGTGTGCGTCAGCGGCATGCGTTTTGAGTTTGAGTCGGCATGCAGCAAGTCAGCCAACGCGAGCGAACCAAACCCGGCTCCGAGCGATGCCAAAGCCGCGCGGCGCGAGACGTGAAGACGATCATTCAAATGGGACGGATCCATCGTCAAATGCCTGTTGGTGGGATCGGAATGTGAGTCGACTCAGGTTGATGATGAGGATCGGCATTTATCAGCGGCAAGCGACGGCATTATTTCCCACGCGCAAAAATCGCGGCGTTGATGGGTTCGACGTCTTCGTCATTTGCGGCGATGGGGAGTTTCGCGGCGAACTTCATAGTGCGCGGGGCTTCACATTGAGTCGCATTGCAGGCTTGATACCGCACTGAGAGCTCAAGTGATTCAACCTGGCCTTCGACGTCATTGGGCACGGCCAGCTTGCCGATGATGGTGACTTCGCCATCGTAGACTCTGACAGGCATTGCGATGCCGTCGGCTTGGAAAGGCTGGCCCATGGGATAGCTCCAACGCTCAATCGTTGAACCAGAGGATGACTTCACCGAGATCGTGGTGGGCACCAAGAACTTCTCGCTCGATGGGTTCGCGTTGATGTGCCACGCGTCCTCAATCTTGAGCACGATCGCGAGTTCGCAGGGAGTGCCAGGCTTCAGTTTGCTGGTTGACAGATAGGCCTTCGCGCTAACTCGATCTGCCTTCTGTTTCTCGGGAGCGGCACTTGCTTCCGAGGGAGCGGGATTCGTCTTCGTATGACTCGGCTTGCGATCATTGATCGGAGCAGCAGCCTTTGCGTCGTCGGGATTGACTGGCAGACGTTGCGGTTCCGGGACTGCCGGCTTGGATAGATCGGGCGTTGTTTCGGAGGCTGCCTTGTCGTCTGTTGCGGGCTTCTCTGGAGTCATCGGCGGCTTCTTGAGTCGAGCTGTGAGCGTACGGAAGTCGCGCTGATCGACGTACTCTGACAACGCGGTCGCCATGTTGGCGAAGCCGCGCGGAGTCTTCTTGAGAAGGCCAGTAAATGCGGTGAGTGTGTCTTGAGCGTGCTGACGGTATTTTTCGTCACCCGTCAGCGAGGCCAATCGCAAGAGGTTGCGCACACTAACGCTGTTGGCTGATGGAGTGGGACCATCGAAACCATCTTTGAACCGGACAAAGAGTTTGTCGTGATCTTCAGTCGTGAAGAAGTAGCCCTTGCCGGCAGCATCCCAAAAGAGCTTGTGTTGCATGTCCGACAAATGTCGAGCCGCGTTTAGCCACTTGGCATCGCGTGTCGTCCAATGCAACGCCAATAAGCCTTCGATGAGGTAAGCATAGTCATCCAGGAATGCGAGCTGCTTGGCGTGATCCCCACGGTGGCTTCTTAAAAGCCGTCCGTTGTTGTCACGCATGTGCGTCAGCACAAACATTGCCGTGCGTTGGCTCGCTTCCAGACAGTCGCGGCGACTGAAGAGTCCACCGGCATTGGCCAGCGCTCGAATGGCTAGTCCGTTCCAACCGGCAAGCACCTTGTCATCGACGAGCGGCTTCTCGCGTTCGCGCCGAGTTGCGAGGAGTTTGCGACGCATCTCGTGCAACTTCATGCCGAGCTCTCGCGGCGGAATCCGTTCATCGGCGGCCAGTGCATCAATTGATTTCGCACCAAAGAGCACATGCCCATGCTCAAAGGGCGCGGGTTCGTTGAGTCCATAGGCTCGACGAAATAGTGCCGCATCAGGACCGAGCACACGTTCTACCTCGGCAGGAGTCCACACGTAGTATTGACCTTCGATCGCTTTGGTTTCGGCGTCGATCGCCGAATAGAAACCACCGTTGGTGTCGAGCATCTCGGTCAGCAGCCATGTGATGATGTCTTCGGCAACTTCGCGATAAAGCGGCTTGTTAGTGATGCGGTAGGCCTCGGCATAAACATCCAGCAGTTGGGCGTTGTCGTAGAGCATCTTTTCGAAGTGTGGGACGAGCCATTGCCGATCGGTGCTATAGCGATGAAAGCCACCTGCGAGGTGATCTCGAATGCCACCAGCGGCCATGACATCGAGGGTATGAAAGAGCACGCGGGCGGCCTGCTGGTCCCGATGCTCGCGAGTTTCATCCAGCAGCAAAGCCAGCCTCGGAGTCGCCGGGAACTTTGGGGCGTCGGGTTGATCGAGAGAGAAATCGATGCCGCCATATTCTGGGTCGTGCGACTGAGTAATCGCGCGCACGATCGTTTGGACGGTGTCGCGGTTGAGTTCGGCACGTTCCAGATCGAGTCCACCGCGCATCTCGCGCCGCACAACTTCCGAGAGCGTCTTCGCGTTCGCTTCAACGTCTGCTCGTTGCTTCCCCCAGGCATCAATCACGAGACCAGCGACCTTCGGAAACCCAAACTGCTTGCCGACATCTTGCGGCGGAAAGTAACTGCCGCCGGCGATAGGATGCCCTTCGGGAGTGAGGAACATCGACAACGGCCAACCGCCACTGCCGCCACCTTGAGTCAACGCCATGTAGACCTGCAGCGAAGTCATGTAGACCTCGTCAATGTCTGGCCGTTCTTCGCGATCGACCTTGATGTTGATGAAGTTGTCGTTCATCAGTTTGGCGATCTCGTTATTGGAGAAGACCAGCCGCTCCATGACGTGACACCAGTAGCAACTGCTGTAACCCACGGAGAGAAAAATGGGCTTGTTCTCTCGTCTCGCCGCGTCGAACGCTTCGGGCCCCCAGGGATACCAATCAACGGGGTTGTGAGCATGCAGCAAGAGGTAGGGACTCGACTCTTTGGCCAGTCGATTGGCCTTAGGCTGTGGCTTGCTCGCGGCGGGTTCGTCCGACAATCCCGAAACTTGCAAGATCTCTAGAGGGAACGATTTGGGCGGTGTGCTTGGTTTGGGGTTTGACGCGGTAGCTTGAGTTACCGCACTGGGGCTGAGTGTTGGCGAACGCTCTTTCTGAGAGGAGCGTCCGCAGCCGAGATCGAACAGCGCGAGCACAACGACCAAGACAGCAAGCCCTGCAGTCCGTGTGCGTGTCATTCGATCGGTTCCATTAGCGAGTACGGCGACGTGAGACGTTGATGATGCCTAGTTCGCATCATCAAAATGTCATTCAAAAACATCGCTTGTGATAAGCCAAACTCCATTCAATGCCTGTTGAAGGTGGCGCGATTGTAGCGATCACTGACGGTGCTCCCAGTCGAGTTAGGGCGGTGAATTCAAGCCTCAAGGACATGTTCCAAACTGGATCGAAGACATGCCGAAATGGCGGCTAGCCGTGCGTTGCGTTTCGAAGTCTCGCCGATAACTTACGCCCGCCCTGGCCGGTTCGGCCCTTTGCTCAACTCGAACAAGGAGCGCGTCATGCATCGAGAGCGATACTGTTCCGATTGCGAGACTGAGGCCAGTGGCCTCTCGCGTCGTCGATTCGTTCAAACGGTTGGTGCGGCCGCTGCGACCTCGGCCACCTTGCCTCAATTGATCACGGCCGCCGACGAGAAGGCTGATGCGAAGCAGCCCGAGACACTCGTCAAGAAGCTCTACGACTCTCTGACGCCGACTCAACGTGAAGAGATTTGCTTTAAGTGGGACCATCAAGACGATCGCGGTTTGCTCCGCACCCATGTGTCGAACAACTGGCACATCACAGACTACAAGAAGTTCAATGTCATCAGTGACTTCTTCACTAAGGACCAACACGGTCTGATCGAAGCCATCTTCTACGGCCTCTACAACCCGGAATGGCATGACCGCCTGAAGCAGCAACTGAAAGACGACGCGGGTGGGTATGGCAAGGCTCAATCGATTGCTTTGTTTGGTGAGCCCGGTACCGGCAAGTTTGAGTTCGTGATGACTGGTCGGCATCTCACGATCCGATGCGACGGAAATTCGACCGAGAGCTACGCCTTCGGAGGGCCGATCTTCTACGGTCATGCGGCGAAGGGCTTTAACGAAGAAGCCGGGCATCCAGGCAACGTTTATTGGCATCAAGCTCAGAAGGCCAACGCGTTGTTCCAAATGCTCGACGGCAAACAACGCAACAAGGCATTGGTCGAGAAATCCCCGGGCGAAAGCCAAGTGGGCTTCAATGGTTCGAAACCGAAACCCGGTTTGGCTTGCTCAGAACTGAGTGCCGACCAAAAGAAGCATATTCAAGAGGTGCTTGGATTGTTGCTTGAACCGTATCGAGCTGGAGACCAACAAGAAGCCCTGCGATGTTTCGATAAGCAGGGTGGTTGGGACGCCTGCAATATCGCGTTCTACAAGTCTGATGACATCGGCAATGACGGTGTCTGGGACAACTGGCGATTGGAAGGACCGTCGTTTGTGTGGTACTTCCGCGGCGCTCCGCATGTTCATGTGTGGGTGAATATTGCCGACAGCGCCAATCACAAGCTCAACGCCGTTGGTTGAGCGTCATGCTGCGAGGCGTTGCTTTGGCTCGAAAAGCAAACGCTGCATTCTTCTTGAGCGATTTCTTGTGATCCAACCGGCAGTGTTCTGCTCGTCGTGTTTGCCGATCGCCGCTCAAGTTCTTGGATCATTTCAACCGCTGACAGCAAAGAGGCCATCTTGAATCAGCCAGGGAAGTTGCCGTGCCTTGAGGCCAAGAATTTAGGCCGCGTAAACACCACGAAATCGATTCCTGCTCCGCGATTCTCCATCAGCCAAATCACCACCTATCGCTCTGCCTGGGAGGACGATCTGCGGGGTCTCGAAGCATCCTCTTTTGGTGCGCTTGGGTTGTGGTTGCCCAAGCTGGCGGAAGTCGACTCCAACGTCGTCATCAAGCGGTTGCGTGAAGCGGAAATCGCCGTTTCGAGCGTTTCGTTCGTCGGTGGCTTCACGGGCAGCAATGGGGCGAGCTTCACCGACGCCCTCGATCATGCTTACGAGACGCTGTTCTTTGCATCTTCCATCGGGGCACGGTGCGTTGTGGTGACTCCCGGTTCGCGTGGTCGATACACCGAAAAGCACGAGCGGAAACTCGTCACTCAAGTGATTCGCGAGTTGGCCTGTATGGGACAGGAACTCGGGGTCGATGTTGGTATCTTGCCCATGCGAGCGGAGCTTGCTCGCCGTTGGACCTTCCTGCATTCGCTCGACGACGCGCGCAGCTTATTGGCGGATGTGGGACATCAACGAGCCGGGTTGGTGCTCGATTCCTTTCAGCATCTCAACTCGATGACGGACCTCGCCGAGTTGGGCCAACTTGCAAGCGAAATCAAGCACGTTCAATTGAGTGACGTGAGCCTCGGTGCTCGCACTGAGTATGCAAGGTCGCTTCCGGGCGACGGTGACCTTCCGTTGTCAGAATTGATGAGTTCGCTGCTGAGCAACGGGTATCGCGGCTACTTCGACATTCAAGTCTGGTCCCGCGATGTCTGGAGCCAGACGCATGAAGCGATCATTCAACAGTGCGACGACTGGGCTCGTGCGGCGCAACTCACGCCAGTGCTTCAAGGCGAGCCCGCAACCGTCACTCTTTGATGCAGCTTTGAAACTCTGCATGCCAGTTGGAGCTGGAGTGACTAAGAGCGTGTCTGAGTAGTCGTAGCATGGGATTCCATCCCGTGCCGTATTGGCGTTCTCAAACGACTACGAACCACAAGTCGGAAGGCACGGGATGGAATCCCATGCTACTCGGACAGGCTGCTGACGAGGCTGTGCCACACATCGTCTGTACTGCGGGGCCTTGTCCTCGCTTTTCTCTGCGGCGGAACTGCTTTCTTTCCGTCTCTCGTTAGAGCGTTGTCGCGCCCTCAGACCGGAAAAAGCGGCTCCGCCACGGAGTGCTGTGACATGTCACAGCACTCCAAATTGGCGGCTTCGCTTCTTTCCATCAGACGACTTTGGACCGCCACTGCTCGATCGCCGCCTGAACTTGGGGATTTGACTTTCGATAGCTCACGATTTCGACATGCAGGCCCGCGTTCGCATGTCGTCGGAGTGCGCGGTGGATGGCATCCAAGATCCACTCAACGCGGTTGCCAAACACGCCGCCGCCAACCAGTGTCAGGAATACTCGGGACGATCCGCCCGCGTTGAAGTTCAAGACGGCTGCGCAGAGCGTTGCTTCATAGGCCGCATCGAGAATCAGCCGTGCGAAAGATTGCCACTGCTCGCTCGGCAGCCTGGAGTAGTTGATTGGCAAACCAGAGCAATATGCCTGAGTGACCAAGTGCGGCTCGTAATTTTCTTGTAGCGTCACCTCGGTGTCCCATTGGAGTCCGATGCGCAAACGCGACAGCAATTCGTCACGTTCCTGCTCGTCGCATTGCCGCAATGTGTGGTTGATCGCCGCCAGTCCGGTTGGAGTCGGAAACGCGTAGCCGTTCTGCATCTTCCACAGTGATCCATCGCCATTGCCTAAGGCCGCCCCCACATCGGCGAGACAGTCGATTTGACGCTCTGCCGACTGACCGTGTTGCCCCTGCAGCGGAACGAAGTAGTTGCGATAGATCGTCCCGGCACCACAGGCGATGGCGCAGAGCGGCCCCTGAGTGTGGTCGTACTCATAGATGCCAACGCCTTCTTCGGGGACAACTGTCGGAGCTGCCATCTCCAACGCATTGAACTGTGACGCGACTTGAAAGAGTGACCTTCCGTGCGAGCGTTCCCCATGAAGTTGTCTGACGTCGCCGACCCGCTCATGCAATGTGGTCTTCACTGCGGGCATCAAGCACGATGCCGCTCGTTGGCGCAGTTCGCCCAACGTGGGAGTCTCGAAGCGTCCACAAGTCATGACGCGACCATTCACACGCGACTTCAACTGCGTCGCACTGATGAGCTCGAAGTTTTGTCGTACTTGATGCGGTGACTCTTCACGGAATCCAGTCAATGCCTCAAACCAAGTCATGCCATCGCCCCTTCCGCTGAATGCTCACTCGCGCCATGCGATCAACTCGTTCCGAAGCTTTGCTGAGGAACGCGCGCGGACGCGCTGCTTCCCGAGTTGACCTCAGATTCGAGCATCGAACTGGCAATGGGCCGCGAAGTACAGGCTCTCCTCAGGACGTCTCCCAGCGAGGTTCGGGAGTGCGGCGCCCGCATCGAATCAATGTGCTGGCGGAGGTGCGTCTTGGAAGGCGCGTTGACGGAAGAGGAAGTCGATGATGTTGCCTTCGTGAGGCTGTAACCAATTCAGCGCGAGCGTCTTCACTTCGCCGATGTTGAGTCGGTCGATGTTCGTCGCGTCGATCAACTGCCGCTTGAAGGCTTCGTTGTTCGTGATCGCGGTGCCGACCAGTGTCGAGCCGATGCGCTGGATCATCTCGGACTGCGGGCATTCGACGACGGACGCGAACGGGAACATGTACTCGGTGTTCGCGAGCGGATGGTCCGGGCTGTCGCAATGCACGACCGTCGGACGCAGATAGTCGCAACGCTCCTTCGGGATGTGACGCGGACCGTTGCGATAGCTTGCTGTCACTTCCGTTGCACCGGGCGTCTGCAAGTGGTTCTCGATCTGCTCGTTGATGGCCTTCGCCGCCCCGGTGATGCAGAACGCCGCGAGCGTGGCTTTGGGATCTGTCGGTGAGAGCGGCTCAACGGGACCGAGTCGCCTCGCAATCGCGTCGGCGATCTCGCGCGTATGTCGCGAAGCCCAGATGCTGGAACAATTAATGCAGCTTCGACCGCTGTTGAGGAACACCGAGTCGACCATCAAGTCGATGTACTTTTCCCAGTCGTCGACGACGTCGTCACCCAGCAGGATCTTGCTGAAGCCCGGACCGTGAACTTGCACGCGCGGGTTGCCGGCGTGCTGCTGAATGGTCTGCTGGCTGCCGAACATCATCACGCGACCGCAGCCTTCGAGCAGCGCGCCGCCGACATCGTGCGGACCGGGATAGATCGCGAACGCCTCGCGCGGCACGCCCGCTTGAGCGAAGGCTTCATACATGCGGTACGGCGTCCACGGTTCGCTCGAACCGGGCTTCATCATCAAGCCGACCTGCAACGGAATCGCGGGCAGCCACAACGTATGCACGCCGGGCGAATTCGACGGCAACACGAGACCGAGGCACGGAGTCGTCGCCTGAAAACTGACGGTGACTCCTCGACCTTCCATGCCATAGCCCTTCGACAAGATGTCGAGCGGCAGTCCGCGCGTCAGTGCGTCGAGCACCTTGTCCATGTTCTTGAGGACGAAGGCATTCTTTCGCATGTTGCCCGCACACATATGCTCGGGCAGGCCGGTCGTCGCGGATTGAATGCGCACGAACTCGGCAGGCGATTGAGTCCCATTGCCCAGCGGCAAGGTGCCTTCGAGATAGAAGTCCGCCGCTTGCTTGCACATCTCGATGAGCTTGTCAGTCGAGATCGACCGCAACGCCTCGCGAGCATTCTTCGCCTTACGCAGATCCATCTTCACGAGGCCACCATTGGCCTGATGCATCTGAGCCAGAGTCTCTCCCGTCTCAAAATGAACGACGGGTTCCTTCGACATGCTGTCGTAAGGCTTACCAAAGCGGATGACGGGGATTTCAAGCATGGTTGTGAGTTGGTGTTTGGTGTTTGGTGTTGGGTTAGTCCGTTGGACGCTTTGAGCGACCGATGGAATTCAGATAGGCATTCAGTTTCGGGCCGAGAGCCGCAATTAAGGTCTTCAGTTCCGCGATTTCAGTTTCTTTGAGTCGTTGCCTTCGAAAGGCTCGCCGCAACCAGTGACGTGTTTCATTCAGCGACCCGCGAGCGATTCTGACGAAGCGTCGATTGTCGGCGGGACTGCCGCGCCCTGCACCTTCGGAGATGTTGGCACCGATCCCGTCTGCCGCTCGAACAAGCTGTCCGCCCACAGTCGATCGAGGAATGGATCCCATTTGCGAACGATGTCCCAATCGCGATCAGAAAGCTCTTCAGCCATTCGATAGACATCGAGTTCTTCGAATGGAATGAAGGGCATGGTTGGGGTTTAGGGGTTGGTGTTTTGTTTTTGGTATTTGGTGACGAAAGCGATCTTGTCGGTGTTTCGGACTTGGTGTTCCGTCTCCAACACGAAACACCAAATACAAAACACCACCCCACTAATACACCCCAACGACGGTTGACTTCAGCAACTCATGGAAGGGGCGCGTGCCGCTGATGCCGTCCCAGGGGAATTTGTCGAACGGCTTCTCACGCTCGCCTTCATCGCGCTCCATGAAGCCGGGAATGAAGAGTTCCTTCGTAAACGTGTAGAGCTTCACTCGGCCCGTCTCGCCGTAGCCGACGACTTGGTTGTAGTCCTTGAAGTCGACGACCTCGATGACCGCGCGCGGCTGCGGGGCGTAGTAGCTGATCTTGTACTTCTCTTCTTGAGAGGCATTGGCATCGAAAGGCTTGCCGCAGGCGAGACCCATCAACGTGTTGCCGTAAGTCGGAGCGATGTAGGCACCGTCGAGCAGCTCTTCATGACAGAAGCGATACCACTGCTGATTGAGTTCCGTGCCGCCGCAGAAGATGCCTTTGATGCCCTTCGCGCGAATGCTCGAACCTTGATCGATCAGCTTCATCGCCAACTTCTCAAGCAGCTTCGGAGTCATGAAGGCGCATTGGATGTTGTGGCCGGCTCCGAGAATGGTCAGAGCTTGATCAATGACGTGCTCAGCGTAGTCATTGGCTTCTTGAACCTTGCCCTTCTTGAGCAGCTTCACGACCCAGCGCGGATCGAGATCGACACAGAAGCAGATGCCGCCGCGCACCTGCGCGAGATGCTCAACCGCCAATCGCAAACGACGAGGCCCCGAAGGTCCGAGCATCAGCCAGTTCGCGCCTTTCGGGAAGTGCTCCTCGGGCAACGTCTCGCTGAAGTTCTCGTAGTCGATCCAATGGTCTTCGATCACGACGCGCGACTTTGGAATGCCGGTCGTGCCGCCGGTCTCGAAGACGTAAGTCGGCTTGCCCTTGAGACCTTTCGGAACCCAACGCTCAACCGGACCGCCGCGTAGGTCATCGTCTTCAAAGAGCGGGAACTTCTTCACATCGTCAAAGCACTTGATGTCGGTCAGCGGGTTGAAGTCGAACTTCTTGGCCTTATTGAGCCAGTAATCGCAACCAGTCTCGGGATTGAAGTGCCACTGCACCGCTTCGACGACATGTGCATCGAGTTCTTGTTTGGCTTGAGCGATGCGTTGATCCAAAGATGCTGTCACGGTCTGCTCCTGTGGTCGAAAAGGTCCATCGAATGTGGTCACGCTTTGAAGTTCCAATGCACCGCCGGGATTGCAGTCCCGACAATTGCCTGGAGAAAGTTCGCTGTTTTGAAATCAAACCAACGAATGCAGAGGCGGAATCGAGGGTGGGTCGCAGCAGTGGGATGATTCTGCTGGGTGAGTGGTTGGCATGATGGCTCTGTCTCGTCTGACCTTCAACCGCTACGCTGGGGCTCATTGACGGAGTCCAGATGCCGCGAAAATGCGTTGGTTGACGATGCTCGCCGTGAGCCGTAACTTCCCGCCCGCTTTGGCCGCCCTCTGAAGAGTTTCGGAGGTGTGAGCCTGCTTCCATGTGTGGTGGTAACGACATGAACCGGGTCAGGCGGGAGACCGAGCAGCCCTAAGTGCAAGTGCTAGGTACATATGGAGGCAGGCTCTTGCCTCTGCAGGCCAAGTAAGAACAATCTGAGCCCCGGTCCTTCATATCGAATGGCCGGGGTTCGTCGTTTAGAGGAGTGATCGACATGCCGGAGTCCTCTCCAGACAAACCGTGGTACTGGAACGGGCTGCATTTTAAGTGCACTCAATGCGGCAACTGTTGCACCGGAGCACCGGGCTTTGTGTGGGTCGACGAAGCCGAGATCCAGGCGATCGCCGACTATCTCGGAAAGCCGATCGGCGAAGTGCGAGTCATGCACACTCGATCTGCGCGGGGCAAAGTGTCATTGAACGAGTATGCCAACGGCGATTGCGTTTTCTTCGACAAGCAAGGACGTGGTTGCACGATCTATCCCGTGCGTCCCAAGCAGTGTCGTACTTGGCCGTTTTGGAATTCGAACCTGGAGTGCGAAGACGATTGGGAGTTTGTGAAGTCGATCTGTCCCGGCACGGGACGCGGTGACTTTGTTCCGTTGGAAGAGATCGAGATTCGTCGCGCAGTGATCGATCTGTGACGATGCGGCGAGCCTTTGCGCTCAGTCCCCCCCCGCTTTTTCCGAGGATGTTTGAGATGCCCGACCACGCTGGGACTGACGCACAAGATCCTGAGCAGGCAGTTCAGGG
>Ga0172376_10002500_pt1 | contig 22384 bp, 17 predicted proteins | sample Lak35m_FD_121114 | JGI IMG/M metagenome (GOLD analysis project Ga0172376, IMG submission 121114) | Freshwater microbial communities from Kabuno Bay, South-Kivu, Congo - kab_092012_35m | ecosystem: Environmental > Aquatic > Freshwater > Lake | place: Democratic Republic of the Congo: South-Kivu... | reverse complement strand
GGCGGTATCGGGGCGGCTCTCGGGAATATGTCTGAAGACAGTTGGTACTGGCATATGTTCGACACCGTGAAGGGGTCTGACTACCTTGGAGACCAGGACGCCATTGAATTCATGTGCCGCGAAGCACCAAAAGTGGTTTATGAATTAGAGCACTTTGGGATGCCCTTTGACCGTAACCCCGACGGTACGATTTACCAGCGACCCTTTGGCGGACACACTGCCAACTTTGGTGAGAAGCCGGTTCAGCGTGCTTGTGCAGCGGCTGATCGCACAGGCCACGCGTTGCTTCACACCCTGTATCAGCGCAATGTGCAGGCGCGTACTCAGTTTTTTGTTGAGTGGATGGCGCTCGATTTGATTCGTGATGCTCAGGGCGCAGTGGTTGGTGTGGTCGCCCTGGAGATGGAAACAGGCGAAGTCATGTTGTTGCAATCCAAAGTAACGGTGCTTGCAACCGGAGGGGCAGGGCGTATCTGGCAGGCCTCCACAAATGCCTTTATCAACACCGGCGATGGCATGGGCATGGCGGCACGTTCAGGCATACCCTTGGAAGACATGGAATTCTGGCAGTTCCACCCGACGGGCGTGGCAGGCGCTGGCGTGCTAATCACCGAGGGCGTACGTGGCGAGGGTGGGATTTTGCTGAACAAACATGGCGAGCGATTCATGGAACGTTATGCGCCAACACTTAAAGATCTCGCGCCACGAGATTTTGTTTCGCGATCAATGGACCAGGAAATTAAAGAAGGGCGGGGATGTGGCGAGCATGGTGATCATGTTCTTTTAAAGCTTGATCATCTCGGCGCAGAGACTATCCTCAAACGCCTGCCTTCGATTCGCGAGATTGCAATCAAATTTGCAAATGTCGATCCGATTAAAGATCCTATCCCAGTAGTGCCAACGATCCACTATCAAATGGGCGGTATCCCAACGAATTATCACGGAGAGGTTGTTGTTCCTAAGGCCGGCAACCCCAACACAGTTGTCCCGGGGCTTTATGCGATTGGTGAGTGTGCTTGCGTGTCGGTACATGGCGCAAACAGACTTGGTACCAACTCCTTGCTGGATTTATTGGTTTTTGGTCGTGCAGCAGGAAACCACATCGTTTCAAACAAACTAAGCGCCGAGGAGTTCAGAGATTTACCCGCTGATGCTGGCGATGCGTCGCTGGCAAGGCTTGCCCGACTTGAGGGATCGAGCTCTGGTGAGAACATTCAGGATGTCGCCAATGACGTTCGCAAGACCATGCAAGCACATTGTGGGGTGTTTAGGACAGAAGAATTACTCAAAGAGGGTGTTAAAAAGATTGCCGAGATCGATGAGCGGGCCAAACACATCCATCTTAAAGACAAGTCCAAAGTCTTTAATACAGCCCGCGTGGAAGCGCTAGAGCTTGACAATCTTATGGAAACAGCCAAAGCCACCATTGTGTCGGCGGAGGCACGCAAGAAAAGTCGGGGTGCCCATGCGCACAGGGACTATGCAACCCGCGATGATACCCACTGGATGCGTCACAGCCTTTGGTACTCGGAGGGTAATCGGCTCGACTACAAGCCTGTGGTACTGAAGCCAATCAGCGTTGAAACCTTCGTGCCGAAAGCCCGAACCTTTTAGATTCAAATCGAATTTCCCGCAATGCAGTTCAAACCATTCGAATTTCTCGCCATGCAATTCAAATCGAGTTGCCCAAAGATAGCGCAGGAGCAATGATGAGTAAGACCGTCCGTTTTTCTATTTATCGATATGATCCTGATAAGGATTCAAAACCTTATATGCAGGATTTGGAAGTAGCGCTGCACCCCAATGACAAAATGTTATTGGACGCTTTGATGAGAATTAAAAGCGACTTTGATGCAAGCCTTTCTTTTCGCCGTTCCTGCCGCGAAGGTGTTTGCGGCTCGGATGCGATGAATATCAATGGCAAGAACGGTCTTGCCTGCATCACGAACCTGCGCGATCTGAGGCAACCCATCGTTCTAAAGCCGCTGCCCGGTTTACCCGTCGTTCGAGACCTGATTGTGGATATGACCCAGTTCTTCAAGCAGTACCACTCAGTACAGCCCTTTTTGATCAACGATAACCCGCCCCCAGAAAAAGAACGCTTACAGTTGCCTGAGGATCGCGAAGAACTCGATGGGCTTTATGAGTGCATCTTGTGTGCCTGCTGCTCAACCAGTTGCCCTTCATTTTGGTGGAATCCCGACAAGTTTGTAGGTCCGGCCGGCTTATTGCAGGCCTATCGTTTTATCGCAGACACACGCGATCAGGCCACTTCAGCAAGGCTTGATAACCTTGAAGACCCATATCGATTGTTTCGTTGCCACACCATTATGAATTGTGTAGACGTTTGTCCGAAGGGACTCAATCCGACCAAGGCAATTGGCAAGATTAAAGAGTTGATGGTAAAGCGCGCGGTTTAAACCGCGCGATCAACTAAGGAAGTGACGGTGGCGTTACAAACTCTCGACCAAGACGCACGGCGTCGTCGTTTACGTTGGCGTTGTCGTCGAGGTTTGCTCGAAAACGATTTGCTCTTGACCCGATTTCTCGATCGTTTTGATCAAAATTTAACTGAAGATTTTGAGTTCGGTCTCGACCATTTATTGAACTTGTCGGACAATGAACTCTTGGACCTCGTGCTCGCCCGGCAGCAACCTGAGGGTGATTTACTCGATCCCCGCGTCATTGCAGTCCTTGAGACTTTACGTTCTGTATAAAGCAGGGCGTAAAACACGAATTTTTGCGTTGATATTGTTGATTAACCCTTGATGAAGAGTTGCCATGTCTGACACCAAAGCGACGATCAGCTTCACCGACGGTACGCCCTCGGTTGACTTCCCCATTTATAAAGGCTCTATCGGTCCTGATGTGATTGATATCCGTAAGCTCTACGGCCAAACAGGAAAGTTCACCTTCGATCCAGGTTTTATGTCGACGGCTGCTTGCGAGTCGAAGATCACCTATATCGACGGTGATCGAGGCGAGCTGCTGTATCGCGGCTATCCTATTGAGCAAATTGCCGTCCAGTGTGATTATCTGGAGACCTGTTATTTACTGCTTAATGGCGAGCTACCAACCCGCAGCAAGCGCGATCAATTTGTTGGCACCGTGACCAAGCACACGATGGTTCATGAGCAAATGCAGCGCTTTTTTCAGGGTTTCCGTCGTGATGCGCATCCGATGGCTGTGCTCGTTGGCGTTGTTGGTGCCCTGGCAGCTTTCTATCACGATAGTCTGGACATTAATAACGCTGCGCACCGTGAGATTTCCGCGATTCGTTTAATTGCAAAAATGCCAACCCTGGTGGCGATGGCTTATAAATACTCGATCGGTCAGCCTTTCATTTATCCGAAAAATTCGCTTTCTTACAGCGCAAATTTCATGCGAATGATGTTCGGTAACCCGTGCGAGGACTACGAAATTAACGATGTACTTGTGCGTGCACTTGATCGAATTTTGATTTTGCATGCAGATCATGAGCAAAACGCATCGACATCAACCGTTCGTCTGGCTGGTTCCTCGGGAGCCAATCCCTTCGCTTGTATCGCTGCTGGTATTGCCACGCTTTGGGGGCCTGCACATGGCGGTGCGAATGAAGCTTGTCTTGTCATGCTCAATGACATTCAGAAAATGGGTGGTGTCGAGAAGATTGGCGAATTCATCAAGCAAGTCAAAGACAAGCAGTCAACAGCCAAGCTCATGGGCTTCGGTCACCGTGTTTACAAGAACTATGATCCGCGCGCCAAGTTGATGCGTGAAACCTGTCACGAGGTGCTTGGCGAGCTAGGACTTGGCGATGATCCCTTGTTTAAGCTTTCGATGAAACTCGAGCAGATTGCGCTGGAAGACGATTACTTTATTCAGCGAAAGCTCTACCCGAATGTCGATTTTTATTCGGGCATTGTCCAAAAGGCGATGGGTATTCCTACCGATATGTTTACCTGCATTTTCGCACTTGCCCGAACCGTAGGTTGGATTTCACAATGGACAGAGATGATTGCCGATCCCGACTATAAGATTGGTCGACCCCGGCAACTCTTTAATGGTGCGACCAGGCGTGATGTTTTACCCTTGGATCAACGCAACTAGAGCAATTGAGGGCTTGTCGAATCAGACTTAGGCTTTCACGTTCTGCAAGTGTTTGAAAGAGGCCGGAGCTTCGAAAGAGCTTCCGGCTTTTTTACGCGTCTGTGACCGAGCTTATGAGCCAGGCTTGCAGCCCTGTGCTAGTTGAGCGATCGAATCTGAGTCTCTGAAGGCAAGTTTGCATAAATGCTCTGGTATTCTCCCATTCGACCTTTGCGGTCGTTAGATCTGCTTGGCCCTCGAGCTGCATCAAGCCTACGGCGTTTGAGCGGCGATTGAATCTTCGACGAGAAGCTCGTTTTGAAAGGTAAAAGCGTCATGATGAAGCAATTCCAAACCAATTCTTATCTGTTTGGCGGCAACGCGCCCTACATTGAGGAACTCTACGAGAACTACCTTGCCAACCCCGGGTCTGTTCCGGAGCAATGGCGCACCTATTTTGATCGGATGCAATCGGTTCCATCGGCTACCGGTGAAACCCAGCTTCGAGATGTGGCGCATGCGCCGATCGTTGAATCCTTCGCCGAGCGCGCTCGCGAAGGCAGTCTTCAGCCCCGCCAGATGGGCGGAGATGCGGCTAGCGCGCGCAAGCAGGTTTATGTACAGCAATTAATAGCAGCTTATCGATTCTTGGGTAATCGTTGGGCAGACCTTGATCCGCTTAAACGCCAGGAGCGCGAGTCGATTCCAGAACTCGAACCGGCTTTTTACGACTTTACCGAAGGCGATCACGCCAACGTTTACTCCACAGCGAACACTTTTTTTGGTGCCGAGTCGATGACGCTTCGCGACTTGATGACAGCGCTGCGTGATACCTACACAGGCAGTATCGGTGCGGAATTTATGCACATTGCCGATCCAGAGCAAAAGCGTTGGATGCAGCAACGCATGGAAAGCAGCCGCGGGCGCCCCAGTTTTACTGTTGATCAAAAAAAGCGAATCCTTGATCGGGTCACTGCCGCTGAAGGTTTAGAACGTTACTTACATACGAAGTATGTGGGTCAAAAGCGCTTTTCGCTCGAGGGCGGTGAAAGCTTTATTGCCGCCATGGATGAAGTCATTCAACGGGCAGGCAGCAAGGGTGTGCAGGAAATCGTGATTGGTATGGCACATCGAGGGCGTCTCAACGTGCTCGTTAATACGCTTGGGAAAATGCCTGGCGATTTATTTGCCGAGTTTGAAGGCAAACATGCTGATGACTTGCCATCGGGTGACGTGAAGTATCACAAAGGTTTTTCAAGTGATGTAAGCACGCCAGGTGGGCCAGTCCATTTGACGCTTGCCTTTAATCCCTCGCATCTTGAGATCGTCAATCCAGTGGTTGAAGGCTCAACCCGCGCAAGAATGGATCGTCGCGGTGACCATGCTGGTGCTCAGGTATTGTCGATCCTTGTTCACGGCGATGCTGCCTTTGCGGGGCAGGGCGTTGTCATGGAGACGCTAAACCTGGCACAAACTCGCCATTACGGTACCTGGGGCACGGTCCACCTTGTGATTAATAATCAGATCGGTTTTACAACCTCCGATCCACGTGATTCGCGATCCACGCTTTATTGCACGGACGTGGTCAAAATGATTGATGTTCCTGTGCTTCATGTAAACGGCGATGATCCTGAGGCAGTTGTTTATGCGACTCAGATCGCTGTTGATTTTCGCCAAACTTTTAAGAAAGATGTCGTTGTTGATATTGTTTGTTTTAGAAAGTTGGGTCACAACGAGCAGGATACCCCAGCGGTCACCCAACCCCTGATGTATAAGAAAATAGGTCAACACCCTGGTACGAGGAAACTCTTTGGCGACCATCTGGTGGCTCAAGGTGTTGTACCTGCAAATTACCCGGATCAGCAGGTCGTCGCCTTCCGTGCTGCAATGGACGAGGGCAGACACACGAGTGACCCAGTACTGACAAATTTCAAAAGTAAGTTCGCGATTGACTGGGCGCCTTTTTTGAATAGCAAGTGGACGGATGCCGCTGATACCGCGGTACCCCTAGCCGAATTGCAGCGCCTGGGTAAGCGCATCACGACAGTACCCGATGGTTTTTCAATCCATCCATTGGTGGAGCGGGTGATCAAGGACAGACGCGCCATGGCTGAAGGTAAGCTAGCGCTTGACTGGGGGATGGGTGAGCACCTTGCCTTTGCGAGTGTGCTTGCCAATGGTTACGGCGTTAGGCTTTCAGGTCAGGACTGCGGAAGAGGAACGTTCACCCACAGGCATGCTGTTTTGCACGATCAGGCGCGTGAGCGTTGGGATTCGGGTAGCTACACGCCTTTGCAGCATGTTGCTGACGATCAAGGCGAGTTTACGGTGATTGATTCGGTGTTGTCGGAAGAAGCGGTCTTAGGTTTTGAGTACGGTTACTCTACTGCTGAACCCAATAAGCTTGTGATTTGGGAGGCTCAATTTGGCGATTTTGCCAACGGCGCCCAAGTGGTCATTGATCAATTTATTAGCTCAGGCGAAGCAAAGTGGGGTCGGGTAACTGGTTTGACCTTGATGCTTCCTCATGGTTATGAGGGGCAGGGGCCCGAGCACTCATCGGCGCGCATCGAGCGATTCTTGCAGCTTTGCGCTGAGCACAATATGCAAATCGTTCAACCCACGACCCCTGCGCAAATTTTCCATGTCTTGCGTCGCCAAATGATTCGAAGCTTCCGCAAGCCGCTTGTGTTGTTTACACCAAAGTCCTTGCTGAGGCATAAGGAAGCTATCTCCTCACTCGAAGATTTGGCCAAAGGATCCTTTCAGTTGGTGATCGGAGAATCTGATAAAAGCATCGATCCGAAGCAGGTCAAGCGCGTCGTGGTTTGTTCTGGCCGACTGTACTATGATCTGATCGCCGCTCGACGTGAAGCCGCTAGGGATGATTTGGCGATCATTCGGGTTGAACAACTTTATCCCTTCGGGAACAAGGCTTTTGAAGCAGAAGTTAAACGTTATTCTGCGGCAACAGACTGGGTGTGGGCACAGGACGAGCCGCAAAACCAGGGACCCTGGTTTTACATTCAGCACCATATTCAGGATGCGCTGAAAGAAGGTCAACATTTGATCTACGCCGGGCGTCCTGCATCGGCCTCACCGGCGGTTGGTTATTACGACAAGCACTATGCTCAATTAAAAGAGCTGATCGCGACCGCCTTCGGTGACCCAAAACCCGCTCGGAAAACTAGCAAGGCTAAGACCTAGCGAGGATCGTGTCTGGCATCTTGCCTGACATGAAAAGTTCTAATATCGCAGTCTAAACTTGGTAATGTGTCCGCGTTTCATTGGTTAAAATCCGTAACGTTATTGATTGAGTCACTGGAGTCACTCATGGCCTTGATTGAAGTAAAAGTCCCTCAGCTTTCAGAGTCGGTTGCTGAGGCAACCTTATTGAGCTGGCACAAGAAGCCTGGCGAAGCGGTTGCCCGCGATGAAAATTTGATCGATATCGAAACCGATAAGGTCGTACTTGAACTACCTGCGCCCGATGCAGGTGTGTTGGCTCAGGTGCTCAAACATGACGGTGATACCGTCGTTGCTGGTGAGATCATTGCCATGATCGATACTGAGGCGAAGGCCTCAACGACCAGCGCTGCAGCCCCAGCAGCTGCGCAAAGCCAGGCGGTGCAAAGTGTTGCAGCATCGAGTGCGCCAAACGCTGCTAAACAAGGTGTTGCGATGCCCGCAGCAGCAAAGTTGATGGCTGAACAACAGCTCAGTGCATCGGATATAACCGGGACCGGGCGCGATGGACGTATTACGAAGGGCGATGTACTTGCTGCTGATCGTACGAAATCGAGTGCTTTGCCGGCAGTCACGCAGACAGCAAGCGCAGGGGTTGCAGGTCAACAAGCGGCTGCAAAGATGGCCGTACCAAGTTTGCCCATCGTTCCTGCCCCTGCTGATTTGCAGTCGTTGATCGCTGGCCGTCCTGAGCAGCGTGTGCCGATGTCTCGGTTGCGCGCTCGGGTAGCTGAGCGTTTGCTTCAGTCGCAGTCAAACAACGCAATTCTCACGACCTTCAATGAAGTCAACATGCAGCCCGTCATGGACTTGCGTAAAAAGTATGCAGAACGCTTTGAGAAAGAATATGGCGTTCGTCTTGGGTTCATGTCCTTTTTCGTCAAGGCAGCAGTACACGGCTTAAGGAAGTATCCCGTGGTTAATGCCTCGGTCGATGGTAGTGACATTGTTTATCACGGTTATTTCGATGTTGGTGTCGCGGTGGGATCACCCCGAGGCCTCGTTGTTCCTGTGATCCGAAACGCTGATCAGCTGAGCTTTCCACAAATCGAGCGAACGATTGCTGATTTCGGTAAACGCGCTCAAGACGGCAAGCTTGGGATTGAAGAGCTCAGCGGTGGCACCTTTTCAATTTCGAATGGTGGTGTATTCGGTTCCATGCTCTCGACGCCAATTATCAACCCGCCGCAGTCGGCGATTTTGGGTGTACATGCGACGAAAGAACGTGCGGTTGTTGAGAACGGTCAAATCGTGATTCGCCCAATCAATTACTTCGCCGTGTCTTACGATCACCGTATTATTGATGGCCGCGAGGCCGTTCTCTTTCTTGTTGCGATTAAGGAAGCGCTCGAGGATCCCTCGCGACTGCTTCTTGATCTCTGAGCGAAAGGGTATACGCATGAGTCAGCAGTTTGATGTCCTTGTCATCGGTGCCGGTCCTGGCGGCTATATTGCAGCCATTCGCGCTGCCCAACTTGGTTTCAAGGTTGCCTGTGTTGAGCGCTGGCGAAATCCCAAGGGTGATCGTGTACTCGGTGGAACCTGCCTGAATGTGGGCTGCATACCATCAAAAGCATTGCTCGCCTCAAGCGAGCATTTCGAACAAGTTCAGTCTCACCTGGATGTTCATGGCATCTCAGTCAAGTCGGCTTCAATTGATGTGGGGAAAATGCTTTCGAGGAAAGATCAGATCGTTGGCAAAATGACCAAGGGCATTGAGTACTTGTTTAAGAAAAACAAGATCACCTGGTTCAAGGGCCATGCAAAGTTTGCTGGTAGGCAGGAAGATCGCTTTGCAGTTGATGTGTTCGAGAATGGGCCTGAGGACGGCGATGCAAAAGACCGCATCGAGGCAACGAAGGTCATTATTGCAACAGGGTCCAAGGCGCGTCATCTGCCCGGTATACAGGTCGATCAAGAATATATATGCGATAACGAAGGCGCCTTGCAGTTCGACACCGTCCCCAAGCGATTGGGCATCATCGGCTCGGGGGTGATTGGTTTAGAGCTTGGGTCAGTGTGGCGGCGTTTAGGCGCTGAAGTGACGATTCTTGAGGCGCTCCCTGATTTTCTGGCCGCTGCTGACCAGGCAGTTGCCAAAGAGGCATGGAAGCTCTTCACCAAGCAAGGCTTGGCTATACAACTCGGTGCCAAAGTTGACAGCGTCGCGATTGAAGGCAAAGGCAAGGCCAAACAGGTTGTCATGCACTACAGCGACCCCAAAGGCGAAGCCAAGACGCTTGAGGTCGACCGTTTGATCGTCTCAGTCGGTCGACAGCCGCTCACCGACGGACTTGGCCTTGAATCTGTTGGTCTTGAAACAGATCAACGTGGCTTTATTCCGGTGGATGCGCATTGTGCAACCCGTGTGGATGGCATCTATGCGATCGGCGACGTGGTTCGAGGTCCGATGCTTGCTCATAAAGCTGAGGACGAAGGCGTGATGGTGGCCGAGATCATGGCAGGCCAAAAGCCACACATCGATTACCAATGTATCCCTTGGGTGATTTACACCAGTCCTGAAATCGCCTGGGTTGGTCGAACCGAGCAAGAGCTGCAAAAGGAAGGGCGGGCCTTCAAAACAGGCCAGTTTCCATTCGCTGCGAATGGCCGAGCCCTCGGCATGGATGCCTCGGACGGTTTCGTAAAAATGCTCTGCGATCAGGAAACCGATGAGATCCTTGGCGTTCACATCGTTGCTGCTGCAGCCTCCGATTTGATTGCCGAGGCCGCACTTGCCATGGAATTCAAGGCTTCTGCGGAGGATGTTGCCCGGGTCTGTCATCCGCATCCATCCTTATCCGAGGTGATGCGCGAGGCGGCACTCGCCGCCACCGATAATCGGGCCCTAAATCTTTAGAAGCAGGATGTCGACGCAAGCTTGATGTCAGCGCGAGTGCGCGTTGACATTGACTTGCAGCTCGATTCAGCGATGGATTTATTGCAGGCCTATCAGGCTGAGATCAAGCGCAGGGCACTGCTTGAAGATGCGGTTCAAGTCGAGGCGATCAATTGCCTACAGCGGCTCGCAGCCTCGCTTCATCAATATAAGCTTGCCCGAGCTTCCCTCATCGGGCGAATGTTTGCCAAACCTTCTCCACCTAAAGGGCTTTGGCTCTGGGGGGGTGTTGGTCGCGGTAAGAGTTTTCTGATGGATTTGTTTTTCGAGGCGCTCGAGATCGACCAAAAGGGTCGATTTCATTTCCATGAGTTCATGCGCGAGGTTCACCGCGAACTCGAGCTGCAAAAAGGACAGGCTAATCCGCTCAATCGTGTTGGTTTACAGATCGCTAAACGTTATCGAATTATTTGTTTTGATGAATTTCATGTCTCCGATATCGCTGATGCGATGATCTTGGAGCGACTTTTAAAAGTCGTTTTTTCGCAGGGCTTAGTGCTTGTTTGTACGTCCAATTATCAGCCCAATAAACTTTATCCTAATGGTTTACACCGCGACCGTATTCTTCCTGCGATTGCTTTGCTTGAAAGCAATCTTGAGTTACTAGAGATTGACGCTGGCGTTGACTACAGGCGCAGGGCACTTGAGCAACTGCCCGCTTATCTTTGCCCGCTTAGCCCAGAAGTCGATGAGCAAATGCTTGCAAGTTTCGAAAGACTTGCAGATGGGCCGATTCGCCGTGATTGTTTGATCGAAATTGCACATCGCCAACTGCCCTGTCTGGGTATTGCGGGTGGCGTGATCTGGCTGAATTTTGAGGCGCTGTGTGGCTCACCGCGATCGCAGATCGATTATCTTGAACTGTCTTCGCATTTCCACACGATATTGCTTCAGTCCGTGCCAGTCATGACACCGGCGATGGCCTCAGAAGCTCGTCGGTTTGTTTGGCTTGTCGATGTTTTCTACGATCAAGCGGTCAAGTTAATTGTGAGCGCTGCCGACCAGCCGGAAATGCTCTACCGTGATGGTGTGCTGGCCATTGAGTTTACGAGAACAGCGTCCAGGCTAATCGAGATGCAGTCCAAAGCTTATCGGGATCGGCCCAGACGTGTTTTGGCGCAGGGGGGATTGGCAGCAACGCGGCCGGATGCGAAAATCCCGCATGGACCATGACACGATTGCCCACCGGATACGCGAGTTGCAACTTGAACACCGCGGACTCGACGCAATGATTGAAACGATTTGCGAGCAAACGCATTTCGATGAGCTTCAACTGCGGAGACTCAAGAAGCGAAAATTGCAAATTAAGGACAGCATCGTACAGTTGCAAATGATGCTCGTACCTGACGTCCCTGCATAGAGCACATTGTTGAGTACGCGTCACGGCGCAGTTGCTGCTGTGCTTGGCCCTGAGGGACTGCTTGTAGGCAAGCCAGGATTTCGTTTTCGGCGCCAGCAGTTTGATATGGCGATTGCCGTTGAGGATGCCATTGCAATGAATGAGTCCTTGCTGGTTGAAGCAGGTACTGGCGTTGGGAAAACATTCGCCTATCTTGTTCCCGCGCTGTTGTCCGGCCGAAAAGTGCTGATCTCAACCGGTACAAAGGCCTTGCAGGACCAGTTGCTTCACCGCGACTTACCGCTTTTGCTTGAACATTTGAGCGCCTCAGCACAAGTGTGTCAGCTCAAAGGACGAAGCAACTATGTCTGCCATTATCACCTTGAGCGCCATTTGCGCGAGGGACGTTTTGCAAGGCGTGATGAAGCAGCCCTTTTGATGCGGATCAGGGCGTTTGCAGCCAGAAGTGATTCGGGCGATCGAAGCGAATGTCATGAAATCCCAGAAGATTCGCCGGCCTGGGCCATGGCAACCGCAACCCGAGATACCTGTCTTGGCAGTCAATGCGCTGATTATGGGCGCTGTTTTGTCATGCGGGCGCGGCAAAAGGCGCATCAGGCTGATTTACTGATCGTTAATCACCACTTACTCTGCGCTGATCTTGCACTGAAACGCGAAGGTGTTTCCGATTTGCTGCCTGAGGTCGAGGGTGTGATCGTCGATGAAGCGCATCAGTTGCCTGAGACAGCGATTCAGTTTTTTGGTCGGACGTGGTCAATCAGGCAGGGGCAGGAATTTGCAAGGGATCTTTTACGTATTGGCCTTGTCGAGGCCGCCGACGCGGCCGACTGGATTCACTGGCGTGATTTATTGGAGCATGCGCTCAAGGTTTTGCGCTTAGCCGCGGATGTGCCGTCAAAACTGGAGTGGTCACAAAGTCATCCTCGATTTGAGGTAATGCTTCCCGCTCTAAGGGAATGGCTTGAACATTTACGGCAATTACATGGCTTATTGCAAGAGCAGTCGACCAGGGGCGAGGAACTCGGTCTGTTGCTTCAACGACTCGCTGAGATGATCGATTTTTTTCCTGCTTTTCTGCCAGAACAACTGCTTGCTGGCGATCAATCCGATGAGAATGAACAGGTTCTCTGGCTCGATATCAGCCGAAGTGGGCTCAGTTTTCATCAAACGCCGATGGACGCTGCCAAAGCAATTCGTGAAGCGCTTGGCGAGCGTCCCAAAGCACTTATTTTTACATCGGCGAGTCTAGCGGTTGCAGGTAATCTTCAACCTGTGGCGGATCGATTAGGTCTTGCGCATGCTAGAACCTTATGCATTGACAGCCCCTTTAATTACGAGCAGCAGGCTCGCCTGTATGTGCCTCGAGGCTGCGGTGATCCCAATGAGCCAGCGTTTTCAGGCCTAATGGCCGAGCATGTGTGGCCATTGATCTTGCATAACCAGGGACGTGCGTTCATTTTATGTACCAGTCTAAGAATGGTAACAGCACTTCATCATGCTTTACTTGGTTTGGAAGCATCATCGAGAGCTCCCGCTTTCCAAATCGAATGGCTGGTTCAGGGTGCCATGAGCAAGGCCTTGATGTTGCATCGTTTTCAGCAAGGCCGCGCCCCGGTACTGATTGGCAGTGCAGGCTTCTGGGAGGGCGTTGATGTCGTTGGTGACCAACTTTCCTTGGTTATCATCGACAAGCTGCCTTTTGCGCCGCCAGATGATCCGGTCTTAAAGGCACGCATTCGACGCGCTAAATCACGCGGCGAGGATGTCTTCGGTCAATGGCAACTTCCGCAAGCAGCAATGAGTCTGAAGCAAGGTGCAGGTCGTTTAATCCGGAGCGAATCCGATGTTGGACTTTTAGTCGTTTGCGATGAACGTGTTGTAACGAGAGCCTATGGCAAGGCATTGCTAAAAAGTCTCCCCGGATTTCCATTGATCCGCGATGCCTTGGATGCTATGGACTTCTTGACCAAGGCTCGAGGCGATGGCAACCTTGCCACGCCACGCGAAGCAGATGGCTATCTTGATAGAAAAAGGGCAGCAGAATGATTGGTCGTTTGAAGCTTGTAGGTTTATGTTTAATCACCTTGCCATGCTTTGCGCATGCCACATCGATAATCGAACTCGACGATAAAGCACTGCAAACAAGGGCACGGGAGGCAGCGGCTTCGGGCGTAAAAATCCAATGCGCACAAGCCTTTGGTCCGACCCTCACGGCGCATGTATCGGCCTTATCGCGGACCTATGTTTTACACCGCGGCTTGATTTGGGTCGTCGACGCTGACACCGGCGATCTGGTGCATCCAAGCGCATACACGCTGAGCCAGGGCGTTATTCGTTGGCGTAATGAAGCCATCGGCTTTGCCGTGCGGCCTTTCAGACCAAGGCACGAAATTCACCTTGCCACACTGCAAGAATTTTCAGATGGTAATCAGCTGACAGGGCCGTTTCCCTGCAAGCTCGAACGCGGAAATCTGCAAAACCTGTCGTGATCAGACTGATCTAGCGCCAGAACTCCCACCAGCGAGTCTCAAGCTTTAGCTGGGTCGCAAGCTTTCGGCTTTCGGGGTAGTTGAGCTTGAACACCCGTTCAGCGTCGTCTGCTTGTTGTTTAAGTCCGAGTTCGCGAGACGCAAGAATGAGAATGACAAGCGCCTCTTCAACAGCCGGTGTGTCTGGAAATTGTTGAACCAATTGCTGGGCACGATTAGCCGCTGCAACGTGGGCACCACGGATCCAGTAAAACTTTGCGATTGTTAATTCGCCTTCAGCCAACGTATTGATGAGATAGCGGAGTCGCTGACGCGCATCATCGGCATAACTGCTCTCGGGATAGCGCTCAAGTACCACCCGGAAAGCGTCATAAGCCTGACGGGTCGCCTTTAAGTCGCGATCCGCAAGACTTTGGCCACCCAGATTCACGAGCAATCCCATCTGATCATTGAAATGGATAAGACCGCGCAGGTAAAAGACATAGTCCATGGCCGGACTGCTTGGATACATCTTTGAGAAGCGGTCTAGCGCTGAAAGTGCTTGTTCCTTTTCACCTAACTTGTAATGACCATAAGCAAGCTCAAGTTGGGCTTGTTGAGCGTATCGGCCAAAAGGATAACGTGATTCAAGTCGTCCAAAAAGGCGCGTGGCCTGCGCAAGATTACCCGCTGATAGCTCTTCCTTGGCTTCAGCGTAGATTTTTTCAGCAGACCATCCGCTGGTTGGATCTGGGCTATCACTGCCCAGACCGCAGGCACTTAAGGCAACAGCCAGACCGAGCATGAGGCCAGCAAGAAGGGCACTGGGCTTACGTCTTGCATTGGGATTATTCATGCTTTATCTCAGTTTGTTTGGGAATGAGAGAATTGATGCTTCAATCGATGTCTTCATAGGGTGGGTGGAAAGCATGCCACAAGGCCGCCACGCGAATTGCAGTCGAATTATACGGACGATGAGACTTGCTGATGCACGGTGAGCATGGTCTTGCCCTCGAAAACAACGTCTTGCAATTGAGCGCGGCGGGTTCGGCAGGTCTCAGGCTTGATCGCTTTATTACTGATCACCTTAAGCAGTCGGGTCAGGCTGTGTCTCGAACACGTGTTCAGGATTGGATCAAACTCGGTGCAGTAAGGGTGAATGATGCACTTTGTAGCGCATCACAAAGATTATCGGGGCGAGAACTCGTTGAGGTTTGGCCCCAACCGCTTGAGGCTTCAAACGCCTTCAGTCCCGATCCGATCGATTTGAATATTGCTTATCTTGATGACGAGGTTTTGATTCTTGATAAACCCGCCGGCATCGTGGTTCATCCAGCGCCAGGGCATTGGCGCGGCACCTTGATGAATGGCCTTTTGCATTGGCGTCCTGAGCTTTCATCCTTACCACGCGCAGGCATCGTGCATCGCCTAGATCGTGATACCTCTGGTTTACTCATGGTTGGCCTAGACGAGGCAAGCATTGTTGCTCTGCAACAGGCACTTGCAGCACGTTTGACCCATCGAATCTATCTTGCGCTGGTCCATGGCGATGCGAGCAGACTTGATGGGCTGAAGCTTGATTGTGCAATCGGGCGAGATCCGGTGTCACGCGTGCGTATGGCCTGCAATGGCATCGCGGCCAAGCCCGCGAGCACGACGATCCGCCACTTATCCAAAAAGGCGCTAGGCGACGGACTTTGGGTGAGTTTGATAAGTTGCAAACTCGATACCGGAAGAACGCATCAAATCCGGGTGCACCTGGCTTCCAAAGGCTTTGCATTGATTGGGGATCCACTCTATGGTCGCGTTGCAGCAGACAGAGCACTGGTTGCAAGCGATGATCGCTATGAAATGTTTAGCTCAAGTGGCCAGGCACTTCATGCCAGTGTGCTTCAACTTCCTCATCCATCAACGCAGTCGATGCTTAGGCTTTATAGCAGTCCAACCTGGAGTCTTGGGATAACAATGCCAACGCTTGAGTCGCTCGTCGAGCTATGGGATTTAACGTGATAAGGATCGGACGTGATGGGTTTTAATTCAAATCGTTTAGATTTTAGTGAACACCGCGTTCCCCAATCCTGGCTGCGACCGTCTTGGGACTTTGCTTTTGCAATGCATCGTGCAGATCAGCGGGCGCAAGCAGCATGTTTGGCCAAACGCTATGTTGTGCTTTGCAGCAATCGTCACGGCGGTGTTAGTGAGGGTGCCTTCTCTTCGATGAATCTGGGCCTTGGCCAGGGTGATGAACATCATTTAGTGATGGAAAATCGAAAACGACTGGCAACACACCTCGCCGTGCCAGCGCGTTATTTGCGCTTGACTCATGGCGCGCATTGCGTGAACGCCGATGAAATAGCCTTGGAACGAAGCCTACCTGAAGCAGATGCTGCAGTGCTCCAAAAACCTGGTCATGCCTTAGTCATGCTGACCGGAGATTGTGTACCTATCGTACTTGCTGATGCTAAGGGAAGAGGGCTTGCCTTGGTTCACGCTGGCTGGCGTGGTCTGGCCTTGGGTGTTATAGAGTCGGCTGTCAGCGCCTTGCGTAAATCCTTGGGTGACGATGCCCCTTTGCTTGCCTGGATTGGGCCCTGCATCGGTGCGGCAGCATTTGAAGTGGGTGAAGAGGTGCTGATGGCTTTTCCTCCGGATCAGCGTGGGGAGCATTTCTTTCGAAAAAGTCCTGCGGAAAAGGCCGCCCAGCGCTGGATGGGTGATTTGATTGCACTGACGCGAGCGCGTTTAGTGATGTCAGCTGTGGGCGCCATCGGAGGCGGGCTTTGGTGCACCTGGCATGACGATGCCCGATTTTTTTCCCATCGGCGGCAGGGCGGGGGAGGTCGCTTTGCAACTGCAATTGCGATACGCCATGAGGCTGTTCAGGAAATCGTAAGTGTTTTGCGATAGAGTCTGTATCGTTGCGCAGGTTGCATACGATTTCGCCCGTCATGCGTTTTTTTGTGCGATCTGAGTTTGTTGAATTGAATGCTCTAAGTTTTGATTTTTTGCGAGAATTTTTTTCTGATTCAATGAGGAGTTGATTCATGGTGAGCAAGCGTTTAACCAATAAAGCTGACTCGAGAGCGAGGGACGAGAAAGCGCCAGGGTCCAAAGCCTCAACGAAGGCAAAGATCGGAGTATCAGCAAAACCCGCTACCACCAACAAGTCAAAGACTGAGTTAGAAGGAAAGCGCAGTCGCTCAACTAGGGTAAAGACTGAGCTTCAGGTCCAGACGCCAAAGCGGCGCGCCTTGCCTGACAAGACAAAGGCATCGGTGTCTCAACGAACTGCTGCCGCGCCTAGTCTTGCTGCGGTGGTTAAAGACACCACCGTACCCAGGGCAAGGACGAGATCCAATGCTGGCGAAGCGAAAAAAACTGAAGCTGAAGCCACCAGGATGAATGCCAATATTGGTTTTGAGGAAGTTCAGCAGGCTTGGGCCTCGGTGATGCAACCCTGGTCGGCGCTACCGGCCTGGTCCATCAACCCAGAGGCGCTTAGCGGCCTGCAGCGCGAGTACCTTCAAAGGGCACAGTCGCTAATGGCCTCACCCGGAGCCACGGGGCTTGGCGGAGATAAACGCTTTAGTCACGATGCCTGGCAGAAGGGACCCTTTGCTATAGCGGCTTCAGCGTATTTGCTCAATGCCGAGTTTATGGCGCGCATAGCCGAACTGGTCGAAGCTGATGAAAAAACGAAAGACCGTATCCGCTTTGCTACCGAGCAATGGGTGGATGCTGCGGCGCCCTCAAATTTTCTTGCCACCAATCCTGAGGCTCAACAGCGCATGCTTGAATCGGGCGGCGAAAGCCTCAGGCAGGGCATGGAGAACCTGATGCATGACCTCGCAGCGGGTCGGATCTCACAAAGCGATGAAACCGCCTTTGAAGTCGGTCGCAATGTTGCAACATCTGAAGGTGCTGTGGTTTTTCGTAATGAATTAATGGAAATTATTCAATACAAACCGATCACGGAAAGGGTGGCAAAGCGACCCTTATTGATGGTCCCACCTTGTATTAATAAATTCTATATTTTAGATCTTCAACCTGATAATTCGCTTGTTCAGCATTGCCTCGCCGAGGGTGTTCAAGTCTTTATGCTGTCCTGGCGCAATGTCGATGAGTCGATGAGCCAAATCACTTGGGATGATTATCTCGAGATAGGAGCGATCGAAGCCATTCGCGTCGTCCAAGAGATCAGTGCGCAAGAGGAGATCAATTTGCTTGGCTTTTGCGTTGGCGGAACCATCGTCGGTGCAACCCTGGCCGCACTGGCAGCACGAAAGATTTACCCGATTGCATCGCTAACCTTACTCACCACCTTGCTTGATTTTTCCCACCCCGGCGTACTTGGCGTTTTCATTGATGAACAGCATGTGCGCATGCGTGAGCAAAATCTTGGTCAGGGTGGTGTGATGCGCGGCAAAGAGCTTGCAGCAACCTTCTCTGCGCTTCGCCCCAATGACCTGGTCTGGAATTACTTCGTCAACAATTATCTGAAGGGTGAAAGGCCAGCCGCTTTTGATCTTTTGTATTGGAATGCAGACTCGACCAATCTGCCAGGACCTATGTTTGCCTGGTACCTGCGACATATGTACCTACAAAACCAGCTTTGTAAGCCTAAGCAGCTGACTTGTCTTGGTGAGACGATTGATCTCGGTGCCATCGATGCACCGAGCTATATCTTTGCTGCGAGAGACGACCACATTGTGCCCTGGCAGTCGGCATACCTGAGCACCCAACATCTTGGTGGCGAGAAGCGATTTATTTTGGGTGCAAGTGGGCATATCGCTGGCACGATTAACTCAGCCAAGCGAAACCGTCGCAGCTACTGGACTGCTGCGCCGCAGCATTTGCCTGCGAATCCAGATGCCTGGTTAGACGTTGCGGCTGAGCAGCAGGGGAGTTGGTGGCGGGATTGGTCAGCATGGCTTGCCCAATACGCCGGTGGCGAACGACTTGCTCCGCGCAGCTTTGGCAATGCTGAATACCAGGCGATTGACCCGGCGCCCGGGCCTTATGTCAAACAGCGCGCAACCTAAGCGTTCGGGCCGATTCCTCCTCACAAGGCTGCGACGATCGTCGCACACTCATTCGAGCAAATAAATCGCTCGGCTATCGTCGCTTGTGGCACGATGCGGGCTATCGGTTTGTCAGACAAATAAGAATTGCCAACCTGTGATTTCGATTAACAAGCAAGGAGACGAGGATGACACAGCGTATTGCGTATGTAACTGGTGGTATGGGGGGTATTGGGACTGCGATTTGTCAGCGACTCCATAAGGAGGGTTATGTGGTTATCGCGGGTTGCGGGCCCAGTCGTGACCATGTGAAATGGATTGCCGAACAGGCCGAGGCCGGTTACCAGTTCCACGCATCGGTCGGGAACGTGAGCGATTGGAATTCCACGAAAGAAGCTTTTGATCGGGTAAAAGCTGATTTTGGTAACCCTGATGTGCTTGTCAACAACGCTGGTATTACGAGGGATGGAACCTTTCGGAAAATGTCGGTTGATGATTGGCGCGCAGTTATGGACACTAATTTGAACTCGCTTTTCAATGTCACCAAACAGGTGATTGAAGGTATGCTCGATAAAGGTTTTGGCCGCATCGTCAACATTTCATCGGTGAACGGTCAAAAAGGACAATTCGGTCAGACCAATTATTCAACGGCGAAAGCTGGTATTCACGGGTTCACCATGGCCTTGGCTCAGGAAGTTGCCAATAAGGGCATCACGGTCAACACGGTCTCGCCTGGTTACATTGGCACTGATATGGTTTCTGCAATGAGGCCGGATGTCTTGGAAAAAATTGTGGCTGGCATCCCTGTGAAGAGACTCGGAACTCCCCAAGAGATCGGTTCAATTGTTGCCTGGATCTCGAGTGATGAAGGCGGCTTTGCTACAGGGGCGGACTTTTCGCTTAACGGCGGATTGCATATGGGTTAAGCCTCTGGCAAGCATGCTTTGATTTGCAACAGGCTGTAGCGAGCATCTCAAAGCGCTGGGGTTGAAGAAAAGTGTCCCAACGTTTGAAACGATTTGCAACCCGAGGTTCAATTTCATGCAGGCAGCAAGACTGATCAAGAAGTATCCTAATCGTCGCCTTTACGACACACAGACAAGCAGCTACATCACCCTGGGTGACGTTAAACAACTGGTTTTATCAGGCGACCGTTTGCTCGTTGAAGACGCCAAAACAAGAGAAGACCTCACACGGAGCATTCTTTTGCAAATCATTCTTGAGGAGGAGGCGGGGGGAACACCGCTTTTCTCAAGTGAAATGCTTGCCCAAATGATCCGTTTTTATGGACATGCAATGCAAGGCATGATGGGTACTTATCTTGAGAAAACGCTACAAAGTTTCGTTGAAATACAGACTAGGATGACCGATCAGTCCAAGGCTTTGTATGACGGTAACAAGACGATGCCAAATCCAGAATTGTGGACGCAGTTCATGGCCGGCCAGGCGCCAATGTTCCAGACCATGATGGCCAACTACATCGATCAGTCGAAAAATATGTTTGTTCAAATGCAAGAACAAATGCAGCAACAGACCCGAAATATGTTTCAGGCATTTCCCTTTCAGGGGCCTGGCAGCAATCCTGGCGAACGGGATGAGGGAAAGACCTAGTCGGGTATGAAGAAAGATCCAGCGGTTGGTTTTGTCTCCTTGGGTTGTCCCAAGGCCTTGGTCGACTCCGAACAAATAATCACCAAGCTTCGCGCTGAGGGCTACCGGATTTCGTCCGATTATCAGGGTGCCGATCTTGTCGTGGTGAATACCTGCGGATTTATTGATGCCGCTGTCCAAGAATCGCTTGACAGTATCGGTGAAGCAATTCGCGAGCAAGGTAAGGTGATTGTGACCGGCTGCCTTGGCCAACGAAGTAATGCCGATGGCGAGAATCTCGTTCAAAGCTTACACCCGAAAGTGCTTGCCGTGACCGGTCCTCATGCCAGTGATGAGGTCATGGCGCATGTGCATCGTCACTTACCTAAACCTCATGACCCATATGTTGACCTGGTACCCGAGGCCGGGATTAAGCTAACCCCATCGCATTACGCGTATTTGAAGATCTCAGAAGGCTGCAATCATCGATGTAGCTTTTGTATCATTCCGTCGATGCGTGGTGATTTGGTGAGTCGACCTATTGGAGAGGTGATGCGTGAGGCAGAGGCACTTGCTCGATCAGGCGTCAAGGAACTCCTGGTGATTTCGCAAGACACCTCAGCCTATGGTGTTGATATTAAATATAGAACTGGGTTTGTCCAGGGGCGCCCAGTTCGTACACGACTTACCGAACTTGTTAAAGAGCTTGCAAAGCTCGGGTTGTGGGTACGACTGCATTATGTCTACCCCTATCCCCATGTGGACGAATTGTTTGAATTGATGGCTGAAGGTCTACTACTACCTTACCTCGATGTGCCTTTCCAGCACGCGAATCGGCGAATCTTAAAGCTGATGAAGCGGCCCGCAAGCGGGGAAGATGTTCTGCGACGGATTGAGTCTTGGCGGCATGCCTGTCCCGATCTCAGCCTGCGCAGTACCTTCATTGCAGGATTTCCCTCGGAAACCGAAGAAGAGTTTCAAGAACTACTCGATTTTTTATCGGAGGCGAAAATAGATCGGGCAGGTTGTTTCGCCTATTCTCCGGTCGAAGGTGCGAGCGCCAATCAAATTGCCGGCGCCTTACCGGAGGCGCTTCGCGAGGAGCGACGCGATCGTCTTATGCAGCATCAAGCAGCGATTAGCCGTGAGCGTTTAAAGCGATGGAAGGGTAAACGAATGCAAGTCCTGGTTGATGAACTGGAGCGAGACGATGATGGTGAGTTATTGGGTGCCATTGGCCGAAGCCCATCGGATGCGCCTGAGATTGACGGTCTTGTTTATCTTCGGCCACATCCAAGTTTAGCGGTTGGTCAGTTTGTGACGGCAAAAATCACTCGAAGTGATGACTATGACTTATATGGATCAGTTGTGCGCTCCGCTCATTAGCGAATCGAAAGACCAATAAGGGCTAAGGCGCTACCAAATCCTACGAACCATACAAGACTGCGTAACAAGGCTTTATCGAGGTAATAGGCGGCCAGATAAATTAGCCTTGATATGACGAAACTCATACAAAGCAAGTCTCGGGTGTTGGCATCAAGCTCTGCATGCAGTGCAAAGAGCAAGGCGGCCGCAAACACAATCAAGGCTTCCCAACTGTTGGCCTGGGCTGCAAGCGCGCGTTGGCGCCGGGGCTCATTCATTTGTTGTCCCCATTGCCGAGGGTTATGGTTGTCATAATCGCTTGCTCCCCACTTTTGCAAGCCGGCAGCCACGATAGGAAGTAGGCATG
>Ga0172376_10002498_pt1 | contig 22392 bp, 18 predicted proteins | sample Lak35m_FD_121114 | JGI IMG/M metagenome (GOLD analysis project Ga0172376, IMG submission 121114) | Freshwater microbial communities from Kabuno Bay, South-Kivu, Congo - kab_092012_35m | ecosystem: Environmental > Aquatic > Freshwater > Lake | place: Democratic Republic of the Congo: South-Kivu... | reverse complement strand
TTGTTTTCAGGGATGCTGCTCAAGGTTTCTTGTCCTCCTTCGGTTGCGCCGGCAGGTCGAGGCTGAACGTCGCGCCCTTGCCCAGGCCCTCGCTGTGGACGGTGAGCGCGCCGCCCATGTCCTTGGCGGCGAGCGCGGCGCTGTGCAGGCCGAAGCCGTGGCCGCCCTGCCGCGTGGTGAAGCCGTGCGCGAAAATCTTGGTGAGGCCCTCCGCCGAGATGCCCATGCCGTTGTCCTGCACCTGGATGCTCACGCCGCCGCGGCCGTTGGGCGCGATGCGGACGGTGAGGTGCTTCTTGCCATCGAGGTTGGCCTCCATCGCCTGCTTCGCGTTGCGGATGAGGTTGTTCAGGATTTGCAGCACCTTGTGCTTCTCAGCGGACACCGTGGGCACCGGGCTGAACTGGCGGTTGACCGTCACGTCGTGCCGGGTCAGCGCGGTGAGCTGCATCCGCAAGGCCATCTCCACAAGATCCACGGCGATGATGGGTTCGACGGTGCCGCCGACCTTCGCGTAACCCTGCTGCGTGGCGACGATGTCGCGGATGTGGTCCACGCTCTTGCGCATCTCATCCAGTTCGCGCAACAGCGTCTGCTGCTCGTCAGCGAGATGCTTGCCGAGCTGCTCAAGGTAGCTGGGGATTTGCTTCCCCTTCTCGTCCTGAGTCAGAAATGCGCTGAGATTCTGACCGTGGTCTTTCAGCATCGCGGCGAGGCGCGCGAGGTTGATGGCCTTGCTGCGGCGGACCATGTCGCTGACGAGCGTGGCGGCGACGTTCACGCTGTTGAGCACGTTGCCGACGTTGTGCAGCACGCCCGTCGCGACCTCCGCCATGCCCGCCGCGCGCGAGGCTTCGATGAGTTCCTTGCTCTTCTGCTGCAATTCATCCTCCGCGCGCTTGAGCGCCGTGATGTCGCGCGAGATGCCGATGATGCCGGCGATTTGCCCGATGCGGTCGTAGATGGGCACCTTCGTCACCGACGCCCAAATCGGCTCGCCGTCCGGCCCAACCTGTTTCTCGACCTTGGCAACGATGGCCTCGCCGGTGGCCATGATGTTCTCCTCGTCATGGACGAACTGCCGCGCCAGCTCCGGCGGATGGAAGTCAAAGTCCGTCTTGCCGATGACCTGCTCGGGCGAAGTCATCCCCAGCCGTGTGACGAGCGCCTTGCCGACCTTGATGAAACGCGACTGGGCGTTCTTGAAGTAGATGCGGTCGGGGATGTTGTCGAGCAGCGCCTGGAGCAGGTCACTCGCATTCTGTAATTCCTCCTCCGCGCGCTTGAGCGCCGAGATGTCCTTGCTGATGCCGAACGTGCCGATGACCGCGCCCGCCGGGTTGCGCCACGGGAGCTTCGAGGTGAGCACCCACGTCGAGCGGCCGTCGGCGAGCGTCTCCTTCTCGATCTTGCCGAGGATGGGCTTGGTCGTGCGGATGACCTCCTGCTCGTCGGAGAACGCCGCCAGCCCGTGCTCCTCGCTGAACACATCGAGGTCGCTCTTGCCGACGAGTTCATTCGGGTCATCGCAGCCCACCCGCTGCGCGAGCGAATGGCTGGCGCGGACGAAGCGGGATTCGAGGTCCTTGAAATAGACCGCGTCCGGCACGTTCGCGAGAAACGTGTCCATCAGCGCCCGCTCGAACTGCGCCTCCTGCTCGAAGCCGGATTTCGCGGCCGTCTCGGCGGCGAAGCGGTCGCGGTTCAGCGACGCGGTCGAGGCCCGCGCGGCGCGCAGCTCGCGGTGCAAGTCCGCCTTGCCGGCCAGCGCGCGGATGAGCTGCAACGCCTCGCCCGGGGCGAACGGCGGTGGCAGGAGCACGACGCGGTCGGATGCGCCGAAGCGGCCCTTCAACGATTCAGCCAGTGTGGGAAGCTCGCCCGCCGGGCACAGGACCAGTTGCAGGTCGTCATCCTCGGCGGCCAGTTGCGCGGCGGTCTCGATGGTGGTGAGCGCCGCGACGGGCGGCAGCGCGAGGAAGGCGATGGAGTAAGGCTTGTCCGACGCGCGCTCGAGCCGGGCGACGCCGAGGGCCTCGGTCAGCCGCACCGGGGTCAGGGCGAGGGCCGGGCCGCCTTCCGCGCCGGAGATGACGCCGCGCAAGACCTCGTGCAAGGCCCCGGAGTCATCCACCGACAGAATGCGCGCCTGTTTGCCGTCGCTCATCTCGCAGAAAACCGCGCCCGCGCCGTGGCGCTGCACGCCAACCACGCGGGCTGAATTCGCGCGAACTGTAGGCAGAGAGCGCGGCGGCGGGGAAGGTCAAAGTTCGGAAGGCCGTGGTGGTGGAGTAGTGGAGTGATTAGACATTGCATCCGGCCCAGCAACTCCATCACTCCCCGCCCGCCCGCCGGCCTACTTCGCGGGCACCTGCGGGCGCGGGATGTTCCGCAGCCGCTCGCGGAGCATGTCGGCGCGGAGCGTGTCGCGTTCCTCGGCGTCGAGCTTCTCGGTGTGCTGCTTCTGGAGGTGCGCGGGCTGCGTGAGCAGGAACAGCTCGTCGGTGAGCGACCGGCCGAGCTTTTCGAACAGGCCCAGCTCCCCGCCCAGCCGCAGGAGTGAGAGCAGGTTCATCGTCTCCTTCGAGGTGATCGTGTGCGCGTTGGCGAGGATGCCGTAGGCGCGGCCGATGTGGTTGAAGACGATCTTGGGCTTCTGCTCCAGCAGCAACTGCCGGGCGTTCTGCTCCTCCTCGATGATCTGATTGAGCGCCTTGCCGATGCGCTCGATGATCTGCGCCTCGGACTCACCGAGGGTCATCTGGTTGGAGACCTGGAAGACGTTGCCCAGCGCCTCGGTGCCCTCGCCGTAGAGGCCGCGCACGGCGAAGCCGAGCTTGTTCGCGGCGTTGATGATGCGGGTGATGTCCTCCGCCAGCACGAGGCCGGGCAGGTGCAGCATGGCGCTGACGCGGATGCCGGTGCCGAGGTTCGTCGGGCAGGCGGTGAGGTAGCCCAGCTCGGGGGAGAAGGCGAAGTCGAGCTTCGGCTCCAGCGCGGTGTCGAGGGCGTCAATGGCCTGCCAGCATTCCTTGATCTGGAGGCCGGGGCGGAGCGCCTGCATGCGGAGGTGGTCCTCCTCGTTGATCATCACGCAGAGGCTCTCCTCGCGGTTGACGACGAGGCCGCTGCCGACGCCCTTGGCCGCGTGCTCGCGGCTGATGAGGTGGCGCTCGACGAGGATCTGCCGGTCCAGCGGTGCCAACTCGTCCATCGCGGTGGCGAAGTGCGGATCCAGTTGCGGCAGGCTTTCCACGGCGGGCAGGATCAGCTCCAGCACGCGCAGTCGGTCGGGCTTCTTGGCCCACGAGGGGAACGGCTGCTGGCGGAGGTTCCGCGCCAGGCGCACGCGGCTGGACGTGACGATGTCATCCTGCGGGCCGGTGCGCTGGCAGGCGACGGCGGGGGCGACGAGGAACTCGTGGATGGTCATGTTTGGTTTCGCGTTTGGAGTTTGGGGTTTCGAGTTGAGGGGCGTCGCCGCTGGGGGGACAACTCGAAACGCCAAACTCGAAACCCGAAACTGAGTGCTACTTCATCCGCTTGATTTCATCGCGCAACTGCGCGGCTTCCTCGAAGTTTTCCTCGGCCACGGCCTTGTCCAGCCGCTTCTGGAGCTGCTTCACCTTCTGCGCCTCGGCGCGGGACTGCTGGAGCGCGGCGGGCACCTTGCCGGTGTGCTTGGTGCCCTTGTGCATGCTCTTGAGCATCGTGCCCAGGCCCTCGCCGAAGGTCGTGTAGCAGTCCGAGCAGCCGAAGCGCCCGGCCTTCTTGAAGTCCGCCTGCGTGTAGCCGCAGGTGGGGCATTTGACGCCCGGCTCGGCGGCGGCCTCCGGTTCGGCGGCGGGTGCCTCCGGGGTGAGCAACTGGCCCAGCAACGTGTCCGCCAGCGAGAAGTTCGTGGGATCCTCCACGCCCTTCTCCTTCGAGCACTCGTCGCACAGGTCCACCTTCTGCATCTTGTCGCCGACGATCTTGGTCAGGTGGACCTTGGCTTCGTTCTGTTTGCAGACGTTGCAGAGCATGGGGAGAAGTACTGCCCTAAATTGGCTCGCCGCTCACCTTTGTCAAAGCGTGATACTTCTCGATCATCTGCTTCGACAGCGGCCCGGGCTTGCCCGTGCCGATGACGCGCCCGTCAATCTTCACCACCGGGATGATCTCCGCGCCCGTGCCGGTGAGGAAACACTCGTCGGCGTTGTAAAGGTCGTAGCGCGTGAGGTTCGGCTCGCCGGTCTTGAGGCCCAGCTCGCGGCCGAGATCCAGCGCCGTCGCGCGCGTGATGCCGTAGAGCGCGCCGGCGGAGAGCGGCGGCGTGAGCAGCTCGTTGCCCTTGATGATGAAAAGGTTGTCGCCCGTGCATTCGGCCACGTAGCCGTCGGCGTTGAGCATGATCGCCTCCTCGACGCCCGCGTTGTTGGCCTCGATCTTGGCGAGGATGTTGTTCAGGTAGTTGAGCGACTTGATGGCCGGGTTGACGGCGTTATGCAGGTTGCGCGTGGTCGCCACGGTCACGATGTCCATGCCGCGCGCATACAACTCCGGCGGGTAGAGCTGGATCTTGCCGGCGATGACGATGACGGACGGGTTCTTGCAGCGGTTCGGGTTCAGGCCCAGCGTGCCCACGCCGCGCGTGACCACGAGGCGGATGTAGCCGTCGGTGACCTTGTTCTTCCGGCAGGTGTCCACCACCGCCCTGGTCATCTCGGCGGGCGTCATCGGGATGGTGAGCAGGATGGCCTTGGCCGAGCAGTAGAGCCGGTCAATGTGCTCCTTCAGCTTGAAGACCCGCCCGTGATACGCGCGGATGCCCTCGAAGATGCCGTCCCCGTAGAGCAGCCCGTGGTCGAACACGGACACTTTGGCCTTCGCCTCGTCGTAAAACTTGCCGTCAATATAGACTTTCATGTCAAAACGTCCGCGCAGCGTAGGGGAACGCTCCGAAGCCGCGCAACTCAGGAAATCTCCGCCCTTCGGCTTGCCTTCACGCCGCTTTGCTGGTGTCCTTTCCGCACCCGGTCGCCACCACTCGTGAAAACCGCCCTCGTCATTGACGACGACTCCATCGTGCTCACGGTGCTCTCGCGCACGCTGGAGGATGCCGGCTGGCGCGTGCTCAAGGCCGACGACGGCGACAAGGGCATCGAACTCGCCGTCGCCGAGCGGCCCGACGTTATCGTCTGCGACCTCCTCATGCCGCGCGTCAACGGCTACCAGGTCTGCCGCGCCCTCCGCTCGAACCAGGCCTTCTTCCCCCAGCCCCGCATCATCGTCATCTCCAGCAGCAACTACGCCGCTGACCGCACCAACTCCCTCGACGCCGGCGCGGACGACTTCCTCCTCAAGCCCATCAAGCCCGCCGAGCTGCTCCACGTCCTCGAACTCGAGGGCGGCACCACCTTCATCCGCAAGACCCCCGCCGTCAGCAAAGGCCCCACGCCCCCCGACACCACCTACTTCCGCCGCGCCATCGGCACCCCGCCCACCGTCCACTTCTGGGGCGTGCGCGGCTCCATCGCCACGCCGGGCGACTCCACGCTCAAATACGGCGGCAACACCACCTGCGTCGAAGTCCGCGCCGACGGCGAACTCATCGTCCTCGACGCCGGCACCGGCATCCGCAACCTCGGCCGCAAGCTCGCCGCCGAGTTCAAGTCCACGCCCATCGAGGTCAGCATCCTCATCTCGCACACCCACTGGGACCACATCCAGGGCTTCCCCTTCTTCATCCCCGCCTACAGCCCGCACAACCAGATCCGCATCATGGGCTACGAGGGCGCGCGCGTCGGCCTCCAGAGCGTCCTGAGCAGCCAGATGGAAAGCCCCTACTTCCCCGTCTCGATGCAGCAGTTGCCCGGCTACCTCCAGGTCGAGGAACTCAAGGAACTCCAGTTCCACATCGGCAAGGTCAAAGTCACCGCCGCCTTCATGAACCACCCCGGCATCTGCGTCGGCTACCGCCTCGAAACCAGCGGCGGCTCCCTCGCCTTCCTCCCCGACAGCGAGCCGCACTCGCGCCTCCGCATGGCCCCCGTCACCGACAGCGCGCAATCCTACGAGGTCCTCGCCTTCGCCCAGAAGCAGGACGAGAAACTCATCGAGTTCATCCGCGACTGCGACGTCGTCATCATGGACTCCCAATACGACGGCGTGGAATACAAGTCCCACATCGGCTGGGGCCACACCTGCGTGGACGACGCCGTCGCCCTCGCCGTCATCGCCAAGGTCAAGAAACTCTTCCTCTTCCACCACGACCCCGACCACGACGACGCCAAGATAGACGCCATGCAGGACTGGGCGCGCGAACTCGCCGCCATCCACGGCAGCACCCTGGAAGTGGACGCCGCCCGCGAAGGCGTCGAAGTGGTTCTCAACCGCGCGGCGAAATAGCCGCTCCCTTCGGCGCGTCACTTGCGCACGAGGCGCAGTTTGATGGGGGAGAGGTCCAGCAGGTAGCGCTTGCCCGGCGGGGCGGGCGGCACGCCCACGAGGTATTTCTTCTCGATCAACTCGTCGGCGTCGTTCGGCAGGCGGAGGTTGTCCTTGTGGAAGCGGCCCACGGCCACTTCCAGTTCGCGCGAGGACATGACGGGGAGCTGCTCGGGGTCGGTGACGCCGTCGGCGAAGGCGGCGGCGAGTTCGAGGCTCGCACCGTCCGCCTGAACGGCCTGCGGCGTCGTGCCGGGTGCGGCGTCGGGCGCGGGCGCGGCGGCCACGAGGGGCTTGAACTCGATGGGGGCGAGCTGATTGACCACTTTCGCGGCCTCGGTGCTGCGGTTCCGCCACCACAGCAGGCCGACGACCAGCGCGAGGACGGCCCAGGTGGCCGGGTGCTTGAGGGAGCGCAGCGCGTAACCCACGCCGACGAAGAGGGAGAAGAGGACTTTTTGCATGGCGGGGCGGAGGGTTACTTCAGATACGAGGTCTGGTCACGGATGGCCAGAATGTCGGCGTTGGTCATGGCGAAGCGATGGTCGGGCAGCCAGTCCACGCGGTAGGTGCGGAGGGTGTCCTTGTCGCGGATGCCGTAGCTGTCCACATGGCCGTCGGCGAAGGCCATCGCGGCGCGTCCGCCGTGGAGGAAGGACGGCATGTGGAAGTAGCCGTCGGCGGAGTTGGTGTCCATGGGCACGCGGGCCATGCTGGTGCAGATGGTGTGGGGGTTGAGTTCGAGGAAGGTGAAGATGCCGGCGGGGTTGGGCACGTCGGCCAGGCGCGCGAACTTGGCGTAGGCGGGGTCGGTCTCGCTGCGGCTGCCCGCGCCCATGTATTGGTTGAGGCCGAAGCTGCGCGTGAGCGGCACGCCCTGCACGTCGTGCCGCACGGCGGGGCAGCGATAGACGCGGGGGTTCGGGATGGCGCCGGCGAAGGCGGCGAGCTTGGGATCGGTGAGGAAGGCGGAGTTGGTGACGCTGTCGTAGGTGTAGTGGTAGTCGCCCTGCACCCACGGGAGCGGGGGCGGGTTGTTGGTGCCGCTGTGGGGACGGTAGTTGAGGACGAGCCGGTCGTCGTGCTCGCCGGGGTGCCTGAACCACGCGACCATGAGCTGGCGCAGGTTGTTGACGCACTCGGTGCGGTGCGCGCGGGACTTGACCTTGCTCACGCCCCCGAGGAGGAGCGACGCGAGCACCGCGATGATGGCGATGACAACGAGGAGTTCCGGCAGCGTGAAGGCGCGCGCCGGGCCGGGGATTCGACGGGGGCGGTTCCGTTTCATCGCGCGCGGGTGAAGCGGTTGGCGAACCAGAGGAAGTCCGCGTTGTCCGGCGCGTGCAGGCCCTGATGGTCCGCGATCCAGTCCACGGGCCAGGTGCGCTCCATCTCCTCGGTCTGGCGCTTCTGCATGTCCACATGGCCGTCGGCGAAGCCCGCCACGGCAACGCCGCCGTGCGGAAAGATGGGCAGCGTGGCGAACTCGCCGCTGGTGATCTGCCCGGTGCCGGCGTCCGCCTGCATCCCCGGATTGATGCGCACGGCGGTGGTGCAGATGACGTAGGGGTTCATCTCGACAAACACCGCGCGCTCCGCCGGCTGGGTCACGTCGTTCAGGCGGCGATACGCCTCGAAGCCGCCCGGCGCGGCGAAGGAATTCGCGCTTTGGATGCCCATGTAGGGGTTCATGCTGTAATGCCGGATCATCGGGCGGCCCTGGATGTTGTGCTTGATCGCGCCGCAGCGGTAGAGGCGCGGGTTCAATTTCGCGTAGGCGAACGCGGAATACTGCGGATCGGTTAGGAACACCTCGTTCGTCACCGTCGCGTAAAACTGATGCACGCCGCCGGAGGCCCACGGGACGTTGGTCGTGACGGGGTTGATGCTGCCGATGGGGTTCGAGTTCACCACCAGCCGGTCGTCGTGGTCGTCGGCGAACTTGTGCCAGACCGTGTGCAGCTCGCGCTGGTTGTTCAGGCAGGTGATGCGGTGCGCGCGCGCCTTGGCCTGCGCCAGCCCGCCCGCCGTAAGCGACACGAGGACGCCGATGATCGCCACGACCGTGAGCAGTTCGATCAGGGTGAAGGCTCTGGTGGCGCGCGGGGGCATGGCTTCGGAACGGAACGCATCCTAAAACCAGCGGCGCACCAGTCAAGCTGCCCGTCCGGCCAGCGCCGGCGCAATGTGGCACACGCACCACGGCAGGTGAACCCCCTTTCCCTACGACGCAGGAGCGGGTAGGGCTGGGGAGAGAACCAACGGCCCGAAAGCCGCGATTTCGGCCCCTGAACCGAAGCAAAAGCCCCAAAGATTCAGGGAAGACAAAGATTCCGCTTCCCCATCTTTGTCCGCCCCTAATCTTTGGGTTCCCATCTTTGCCTTTCCTGAATCTTTGGGTTCTTTCTTTAGGCGGTTCATGGGGAGCCTTGATAATACAGCGGTAACGCCCTTCCTCTCCCCGGCCCTCCTCCATCCGATGGAGGAGAGGGAGCAGGCCTCCTCGTTCGGATGGTGCGGATGTCTAGTTGCGCCCTGGCCTTGCGGACGAGGCTGTTCAGAGGCAGTTCAGAGTTGCAATACCCCGGCGGAACGGGCAGTTTCCGCGCCCTCAAGTCGTTGGAATGACTGCGAAAGAAGAGCCAATTACTTTTACGGGCACGGTGACGCAAGTGTTGCCGGGCACCATGTTTCGCGTCGCCCTCCCCAACGGTCACGAGGTGCTCGCCCACATCTCCGGCAAGATGCGCAAGAACTTCATCCGCATCAGCGTGGGCGACAAGGTCGAGGCCGAGATGTCGCCCTACGACCTGAGCAAGGCACGGATCACTTTCCGGCACCGGTAAGGTGGGCGGGACACTCCTGTCCCGCAGACCGATTCCCCGGCAACCATCTTCCCCCTGCGGGACAGGAGTGTCCCGTTCACTTCCCCGCCAGCATCGTCTTCACCTTCGCCGGATCGCTGGTGGGCGGCCGACACTCGGTGCCGGTGCAGAGGAAGACCACGGGCGCGTCCTTCGCCGTGAGCGTCTTCGCAAACGGCTCCACCGCGCCGCTCGTGCCGAGCACGACCTTGTTCGGCTGATAGACCCCGTGCGCGGCGCGGAGCAGCGCGGAAGTCGCCTTCGCGTCGCCCTTCGCGGGCGAGGCGATGACCACGCGGAACGGCTCGTGCAGGAAGAAGTCGAGGGCCAGCAGCAGGTTCGGCACGGCCTGCGGGAGGCGTTGCAGACGCTCGGCGAACAGGCGCAACGTCTTCTCGGCGCGTCCGCGCATCTCCTTGTTGTCGGTGATCGCGGCGAGCTTGAACAGCGCGAGCGTCGCCACGTTGTTGCCGCTCGGCTCGGCCCCGTCGTAATCCTCCTTCGCGCGGAACAGCAGGTCGGCGGAGCCGGCGGGACTCTGGAAAAACCCTCCGTTCGCCGCGTCGTAGAAGCGCGCGGTCATCGCCGACTCCAGCGCGAGGGCAAAGTCGAGGTGCTTTGGATCCAGCGTCGCCTCGTAGAGGTGAATCACCCCATCGAGCAGGTAGGAGTGCGAATCGAGGAGCTGCACGTTGTCCCGCTCGCCGTCGCGCCAACGGTGGTAGAGCGTCTTCGTCTTCGCGTCCCACAGCTTGCTCTGAAGGAACGCCAGATTCTTCTCCGCCGCCGCGAGATACTTCGGTTCGCCGAGCACCACGCCGGCCCGCGCGAGCGCGCCGAGCATCAGGCCGTTCCATGACGCGAGCACCTTGTCGTCGAGGTGCGGGCGGATGCGCTTCTGCTGCACGGCGAACAGCTTCGCCTTCGCCGCCGCGAGCAGCTTGGACTCCGCGTCGCTCAACTTCGGGTCCACGATGCTCAACACATTCAGCTTCTTGAGCGGCTGCGGATGGGAATGGTCTTCAAAATTCCCCTCCTCCGTGATGCCGAAGTAACGCTCCGCGACCTTGAACTCCTCCGCGCTCAACACCTTCATCACCTCCACCTTCGTCCAACAAGCAAACTTCCCCTCGTGCCCTTCTGAGTCGGCATCCTCTGCCGAGTAAAACCCGCCCTCGGGATGCGTCATGTCCCGGAGCACATAGCGCACGATGTCCCGCGCCACGTCCGCGAAGCGCGCCTCGCCGCTGACCAGATGGGCGTCGAGGTAGAGGTGCAGCAACTGCGCGTTGTCGTAGAGCATCTTCTCGAAGTGCGGCACGAGCCACTTCTCATCCACCGAGTAGCGCGCGAACCCGCCGCCGAGCTGGTCATACATCCCCCCCGCCGCCATCCGCTCGCAAGTGTGCAGCACGGCCTTGATGCTCGCGTCGTCGCCCTGCCGCACCGCCGCGCGGAGGATGAACGCGGGCTGCGACGGCCGGGGAAACTTAGGCGCGCGACCGAACCCGCCGTTGCGCGGGTCGTATTCCGCCGTCATGCGCTTCAAGGCGTTCGTCAGCACCACCGGCGCAAGCACCGCGTCCTTGTTCGCTTCGTGCTCGCCGAGGGACTTGAGCTGCTCGGCGATCTGTCCCGCGCTCTCCGTGATCTCCTTGCGCTTCTCGACCCACAATTCCGAGATGCGCCCGAGCAGTTGCAGGAAGCTGGGCCGCCCGAACTTCGGCTCCGGCGGGAAGTAAGTGCCCCCGTAGAACGGCTTCAACTCCGGCGTGAGAAAGACATTCAGCGGCCAGCCGCCGCCCTGCCCCATCGCCTGCACCGCCGTCATGTAAATCTTGTCCACGTCCGGGCGCTCCTCGCGATCCAGCTTGATGGCGACGAAGTGCTTCTTCAGGAACTCACCCACCTTCTCGTCCTCGAACGACTCCCGCTCCATGACGTGGCACCAGTGGCACGTCGAGTAGCCGATGGAGAGCAGGATCGGCTTGCCCTCGTCGCGCGCCTTCTTGAAGGCCGCCTCGCCCCACGGATACCAGTCCACGGGATTGTGCATGTGCTGGCGCAGGTAGGGCGACTTCTCCTGCGCGAGACGGTTGGTGTGCTTGTGGACGGCGGGCGAATTGGTGGACACGGCGGTTTTGGATTTTTCAGCGGCGGCCAGTGGCAGGGCCAGGGCCAGCGAAAGGCCGGCGAGGACACCGGCGCGTTGAACTGGCATTGAGCAGAAGGTCACTGTCGGAGCGTAGCGCACAACTCGGCGGGAGCAAGCGCAGTCACCGGCCGCAGAACCCGTCACCGCTTCGGCAACTGCGCCTCGATCTTCGCCGCGACTTCCTTCGCGAGGAACTCGGAGCCGGCCGCGTTGAAGTGAACGTCCTTCGGGTTTTGCAGCTTGCCCAGGTGCGGGGTGATCGCGCCGTTGAGGTCGTTGATGGTCACGCCGTGCTCCGTCATGACGCGGGTGGCGATGGCGTTGTAGGCCGGCACCTTGTCGAACGTGCGCGGCGGGTTCAACTCGCCGTCGGGGATGGGCGTGGTGGTGGCCCAGATGAGCTTCGCGCCGGTGGCCTGAAGCTGCTTCACGAGCTCGCGGAGGTTCTTTTCATACGCCTCCGGCGGCACCTGCTGCTTGCCCGGCTCCATGAACTTCATGTCGTGGATGCCGAAGTTGAAGTGGATCACGTCCCACTTCCCGGTGCCGAGCCAGGCCTTGAGGTTCTTCAGCCCATTGACGGTCGGTCCGCCGTTGGCGGGGATGCGGTGGACGTTGGCCTTGCCCTTGAGCAGCGCGCGCACGGGCAGCGTGTAGCCCATCGAGATGGAATCGCCGATGAGCAGCACGCGCGGCAGGCCCGGCTCGTCCGTGATGGGCGCGGTGACGGGGCTGGGCGCGGGCTTGGCCTTCTTCGCGTCGGTCTTGGGTTTGGCGTCCTGCGCGGTGGCGAAGCGGACGGAAAGCAAGGCCACGGCGGAGAGCAGGAGGAAGGTCGCGCGGTTCATGTTGGCCGAGTGGTAGCAAGTCCGCCGCCGCGCCACAAGCGGGACGCAAGGGCCGGCGAACTTGGTGGGGCGAGCGTCCCCGCGAGCCTTGTTCCACCATTCAACTCGATGCCCAAGCCAGAGAAGACAAGTTTGGGAGACGAAGGCTCGCGGGGACGCTCGCCCCACCATGCCGACGGCGCACGCGTTCAACGGAGTGTCTTCAGCTCAAATTGTTTTCCCGCGAGCGCGTCCTTCACGAACGCGCCCCAGAACGGCGTGGGCGTGTAGTCCCAGCCGGTGATCATCACGGGCGTAGCGGCCGGGTGAAACGAGAACGCGGTCCAATGGAAGCGGTGCTTCTGGATGAGGCCGAGCATGTCGGGAACCCACGTGTAAGGGTCTTCCTGCGCCTCCGCCGGGATGAAGGACATCTTCTTCACGTCCGCGCCGACCTCACCGACGAGGATGGGATGCCGCTCCGCGATGACGAGCACCTTCTCCTGCCAGCCGCGCTTCCACGGGTAAATGTGCGTGGCGTAGATGATGCCGTGGCCGGTCGTGTCCTTCAGCGCGAAGCCGCGCGCTATGCCGGAGAGGTCGTAGGCCCAGTCCAGTCCGCCCGCCACGACGATGTTCCGCGCGCCGGTGCCGCGCACGGCGTCCACGAGCGCCTGCATGCCGATGGCTTGAAAACCCTTGCCGCCCTTCGCCCTTTCCTCCGGCGTGAGGAAGGCGTCTTCGTCCGCCGGGCCTTTCTTCTCCGCCACGAAGCCGCCGTCGCGCCAGACTTCCCACGTCGTGCCGTGCGGTTCGTTGAACAGGTCGAAGAGCACGGCCGGATGGTTTTTGTATTTCGTCGCGGCGTCCTTCCAGAACTCCGCGTGCTCCGCGCGCGGCGCGCGGAACCGGTGCAGGTCCAGCAGCACATACGCGCCGCGATTCGCGACAAGCGTGATGGCCGCGTCCACCAGCTCGCGATACGCCGCGCCGCCATCCTTCTGGCCCGCCGCGCGGCCAAACCAATACTCCTCCTTCACGGGCAGGCGGATGAGGTTGGCCTTCCACTCGTCCACGGCCACCAGCACGGACTTGAGCACATGGTCGCCTTTGACGAGGAATTCGAGGCTGACGACGTTCACGCCTTGCAGCCACACAGGCTGGCCGGCGGGATTCAAAACCTTGTTCCCGGCTACGTGCAATTCCGCCGGCCACTTCGCGCGGTCCGGTTTCTCCGGCGCGACTTGGGCGAGCTTCTCCGCCTCGGCTGCGGCTTTGGCGGCGGCCACCAGTGCCACCGCGTCCGTCGGCTTGAGCACGATGTCGTCGAGGTCGAGCGTGCCCTTGTCCACCGAGAACAACGCCGGCATGAACTCCAGCGTGAGCGCCGCCTCCGGCACAAGGAACTTCACGGTGCGCTCGACCCAGCCGTCGGTGTTGCGGCGGGTGTTCGGAGCCGATGGTTTGCTCGACAGCTTTTTGCCCGCCGCGTCCTTGAACTCCATCATGATGCGCGCGTCGAAGTGCGGCTCCTTGCCCGGCTTGAGGTCGCTGACGCGCCAGCGCCACGACAGCTCCAACGCCTTCGTGCCTGCGGGCAAATCCACCGGGCGATACAACAGAATCGTCTGCCCCGGCGCATCAGCCTTTAGGCGCAGGAAATGATTGCCGCCTTCCGTCTCCCAGCTTCCGCCGGTCTTCAAGCGCCCCCAGTCGTCCGGCCAGCCCGCGCCCTTCTTGTCCGCCTCGAAGCCGCCGTTGGAAATCAGCGAGCCGTTCTTCTCCGCCGCGCTCGCGGCCTTGGCGCGTTTGGCGGTGGCGTCCTTCGTCTGCTTCTCCAATTTCGCCGCGTCCGCCGCCGCCGCCGCGACACGCAAGGGAGCCGCGTCAGTCGCTTGAAGCACCACGTCATCCAAATCAAACGTGCCGGCCTCGACCTGGAACAGCGCCGGCATGAACTCCAGCGTGCGCGCGCCCTCGGGCACGAGGAACTTCGTGCTGCGCGCGACCCAGCCGTCGGTGCTCTTGCGCGTGTTCGGCGCGGACGGCGCGCCGGTGAGCTTGCCGCCGGCCGCGTCCTTGAACTCCATCAGGATGCGCGCGTCGAACCACGGCTGCTTGCCGGGCTTGAGGCCGGTCACGCGCTGCCGCCAGGTCAGTTCCAGCGCGGTCACACCGGCGGGAATCGTCACCGGCTGATAGAGCAGGACCGTCTCTCCGGGCTTGCCCGATGCCAGCCGCAGGAAGTGATTGCCGCCCTCCGCCTGCCAGCTCACGCCGCTCTTCGCGCGCACCCAGCCGTCCGGCCAGCCGGCGGAATTCTTGTCGGCCTCAAAACTGCCGTTGGGCAGCAGCGATGCAGGAGCCGCCGCCCGCGCGACGCACGTCAGCAACAACAAACCGGCGAGCAACGCGCGGACGGATGGAAGAAGGGGACACGATTTCATCTGCGCGGGACAATACCAAGCCCACCGCGCCGCCACAAGGGACGGCGAGATGATGCGGCAGCACGCATGGTGGGGCGAGCGTCCCCGCGAGCTTCGTTCCACCATTCAAACCGAGTCGGAGCAGAGGAATAATTGGTGAAACGATGGCTCGCGGGGACGCTCGCCCCACCAGCGTTGGCCCTGTTTCCGCGCTTCCCTTGCCGACGCGCGGCGCTCACCTTCCGCCATGCCCAACGCTGAGGATCAGAACCCTCCCGAGCGCCGCAATCCCTCGCCCGGCGTCCGCATCCAACTCGATCAATCGAACATCGTCCTGCTCACCGTCACTTGCGCCAAGCGCACCCCTTGGCTGGCGAACGAGACGGCCCACCGGCTGTTGCGGCAGTCTTGGACGGAGGCAACCGCCTGGCTGGTCGGCGACTATCTGCTGATGCCGGAGCATCTGCATTGCTTCTGCGCGCCGCATGACCTGCGCTTCACCATCGAAACTTGGATCGCCTACTGGAAGCGCGAGTTCGCGTTGAAGCACCAGCGCGGGGAATGGAAATTCCAGTCCCGCGGCTGGCACCACCGGCTGCGCGACGGCGAGCAACACACGGAGAAGTGGCGCTATGTTCAGGAGAACCCGCTGCGCCAAGGGCTGGTTCAGCGAATCGAGGACTGGCCATTCAAGGGGCGCGTGTTTGATTTGGCTTGGACCGGCAAGTGAGCGCCGGTGGGGCGAGCGTCCTCGCGAGCCAGGCGACATGGTGGGGCGAGGCTACTGACGAGCCTTCGTCTCACAAACCTTGCCTCCTTTGCCTCCACATGATTTGGCTGGCTGAACATGGCTCGTCAGGAGCCTCGCCCCACCGGGCCAGACGGCTCGCGAGGACGCTCGCCCCACCGGCGTTTGACCCATCGCCGTCACTTTCCCGGCTGGAGGTGCTTGAGGAAGAACTCGACGATTTCGCGCGACGCGTTCTTCCCTTCGTCCTGGTGACGGATGGTGCATTCGATACCGAGCTTGTCCATCTGCTCCTTGAGCCGGAGGCCGAAGTTGATGTGGTGGATCCCCTGCCCCGCCTTCGCGTTGGGCGGCAGCGGGCCGCGCGGCTCGTTGTAGAAGGCATAGACCGGCGCGTCGTCCTTGGTCAGGTGCGTGATTGGCGAGGCATCCACGTAGAGCTTGTGGGCCTTCGGTGAATCCAGTTCCTCCGCCTGCAAGCCATAGAACCCTTGCAGCGCGGGGTGGCGCGCGGCGGCTTCGCCCACCCATTCCTTGATGACGCGCGGGTCGTAGCTGCTCTGCGCGCCGTTGACGGCCATGCAGGCCAGGCGCGTGGACTGGCGCAGGACGGGATCGTCGCTCTTCGGATCAGCAAGGTCGTCGTGGAAGCCGAGCCAAAGCGAGGTGCCCGCACCCGCGCTGCCGCCGGTGGCACCGATGCGTTTCGGATCAATGTTCCACTCCTTCGCATGGTGGCGGGCGTATTGGATGGCGCGCGCGCAGTCGTGGTAGTGCGCGGGAAAACTCACCGTGGGCGAAAGGCGGTAATTGACGGCCATCACGGAAACGCCGGCCTGCCGAAGTCCGTCAATGAGCCCGGGCGAGACGGCGTCCTTGCTGCCGGCGTGAAATCCGCCGCCGTGGATGAAGACCACCAGCGGCGTGGGCCGGTCGGACTTGGCCTTCCACAAATCGAGCACGTTGCGCTCGTGCGGGCCGTATTTGTGGTTGGCGAGGTCGGGCGCGGGTTTGGCGGCGGACTTCTTCGTGGCCTGGGCAAATGCGGAGGCCGGCGTGGAGCAAAGGAACGCGGCGAGCAGCGCGAGGGAAACGAGGATGCGAGCTGGCTTCATGGAGTTGGCGGGCAGGACGGGAGAGGATGCCCGCGAAACACGCGAAAAGACGCGAATGATGACGAGCGGGGTGAGGACCACCGGCTGGTTTTCTTTCGTGTTCATTCGCGTGTTTCGCGGGCAACGAGTTTCGGTCAGGTCACTTTCCATCCAGCCCGCGCAGGTAGGCGAGGATGAGTTCGGGCAGGTCGTTGCTGTAGCCGCCTTCGAGCACGCTCACGACGGGCACGCCCAGCGCGCGGAAGTTCTGCCCGAGCCAGTGGAAGTCCTCGGCCTCCAGCGTCTCCTGCGCGAGCGGGTCGCGCGCGTAGGCGTCGAAGCCCGCGCTCACCACCACCACGTCGGGCTTCTGCGCCTTGAGCGCGTCGAGGGCGCGCGTCAGCACCTTGCGGTAGTCCTCGCGCGGCGTGCGCGGGGCGACGGGGTAGTTGAAGCAGTTGTCGCCCACGTCCTTCGTGCCGGTGCCGGGATAGCACGGATGCTGGTGGATGGAGTGGAAGAACGCGCCGGGCTTGTCCAGCAGGATGGCCTCGGTGCCGTTGCCGTGATGGACATCGAAATCATAGACCGCCGCGCGCTTCGCGCCGGTGGCCAGCGCCTCCAGCACCGTGATGGCGGCCTGGTTCAGATAGCAGAAACCCATCGCGCGCGTGCCGGTGGCGTGGTGGCCGGGCGGCCGCAGCAGGCTGAAGGGATGGCCGCCCTTGCGCGCGAGTTCCAGCGCGCGGAGTCCGCCGCCGATGCTGCGCAGCGCGTGGTCGTGGATGCCCGCGTGCGCCGGGGTGTCGCCGTCGAAGTCGCTGGTGGCGGCCTTCACGCGGGCGAGGTGCTCCTTCGCGTGCGCGCGGAGGATGGCCGCCTCGGTCACGGCGGCGGGCTTGTCCCACTGGATTTGCACGTCCTGCTGCACGCGGAGCTTCTCCAACGTGCGCGTGATGCGCTGGGGCCGCTCCGGGTGGCCGGCCAGGTGGTAGCTGACGCAGCGTTCGTCGGTGATGAGGTGCAGCGGCATGGCTTCGGGATACGGCAGGACGGGGGGATTTGCAACCGGCGGCTCGCCAGCACGGCCGGAAAATTCACGCGGCCGGCCCAAAAACCCGTTGACCCATGCGAACGCCGTTCCCTAAGCTGCGCGCGCAATCCGTTTCAAACACAGACACAACAAATGAGCACTTACGTCCCCATGATCAGTTCGGGCGTCGCCGGCCCCCTCGGCGCGCTGCACCTCCCCCGCCTCTGGCTGAAGGTTTCCCTTGAGGCCGCCGGCAAGCTCGCCGCCGGTTATCCCGGCCTCGGCAAAGGCTACGACCAGATGACCTGCGACGCGCTCGGCCTCGATGCCGCCGCCGTGGTCGAGTTCATCAAGGCCAACAAGCCGACCTATCCCGCCTTCGAGGCGTGGGTGCGCAAGAACGGCAAGAAGCTCACCAAGGCTGACATCCACCGCCACAACCTCGCCATCCTCGGCTACTGCCACGACGACGGCACGCGCAAGGGCATCCTCAGCGCCAGCGGCCTCGCTGACGACGGCAGCACGCTGCCCGGCGCGGTGGACCTGAACAACCTCGACGACTGGTTCGAGTTCCACACGGCGGTCCTGAAGTAAGCCGTCCTCAACTTAATCACGCGCCAGCCGGTGAAGGAGACTTCACCGGCTGGTTCGTTTCCAAGGTAGGTGCCGACGTGAGGAGGCTCTGACTAAGCCCCGTCCGAAGTTCCCGCTTGATGCCCTTCCGGCCTTTGCCGTGGACACAGCCAACTCGGTGAACGTCCCAACAACCCGGCGTGCAAGCAGGTGCCCCCAAAGAGAATGCAGATGCAAGTCACTGCGGTTAGGAATAGCCACAACCAAACAGGCATCACCTCGCTCTGAGCAATGGCTCGCATGAACTCCGCAGCCAGCAGGAAGGCAACACCCGTCAGAAACACTCCCAGCCCTCCACACAGCACGCGGAAAAAAGGGCGCACGGTATCGGAAGCAACCAGGCCAGGTTCCAACCCACCCGCCCGGAAATCTTTGAGCGAATCTCTGAACAGCATCACGGCTCCAGACACGCCAGCGACAGACAGGACTCCCAGGACAAACAGGGCTATCGGCTGGCCAATAAGTATCTCAGCAAAGAACCCAGGCTGTCGAAACTCAAACCAACACAGCAGGAACAGCGGCTGGACGATAAGCAACGCCCCGCTGCCGAGACTAATCCAACGCCTCACGGGGCGACCGCGCCAAGTGCGTTCCTTTGGGTTCACGGCCACAATCTTGCCTCACGCCAGCAGCCCGCGCAAGACCTCGCCATGCACATCCGTGAGCCGGAACTCGCGGCCTTGATACTTGAACGTGAGCCGCTCGTGGTCGAGGCCGAGGAGATGCAGGACGGTCGCGTTGAGGTCGTGGACGTGGACGGGATTCTCCGCCGGACTGAAACCAAAGTCGTCGGTGCACCCGTAAGTGAGGCCGCCCCTGATGCCGCCGCCGGCGAGCCACATCGTGTAGGCGTCCTTGTGATGGTCGCGCCCGGGATTCGTGCTCTTGCCCTCGCCGTCAATGCCCTGCCGCAACGGCGTGCGCCCGAACTCCGCACCCCAGATGACCAGCGTGTCGTCGAGCAGGCCGCGTGATTTCAGGTCCGTGATGAGGCCGGCCATGCCCTGGTCCACGTCGCGGCATTTCGCAGGCAGGCGCGTGGCGAGACCGGAGTGGTGGTCCCAGTCGGCGTCGTAAAGCTCCACCACCCGCACGCCGCGTTCGATGAGCCGGCGAGCGAGCAGGCAGTTGTTGGCAAACGATGCCGCGCCCGGCTTCGCGCCGTAGAGGTCGAGCACGGACTTCGGCTCGCGGGAAATGTCCATCAGCTCCGGCACGCTGGTCTGCATCTTGAACGCCATCTCGTATTGGCTGATGCGAGTGGCGATTTCCGGGTCGCCCACGTCGGCAAGCTGCCGTTCATTGAGCGATTTCACCGCGTCGAAGATGCGCCGCCGGTCGTCCTGCGACTGGCCTTTCGGGTTGCTGAGGAACAGCACCGGGTCGCCGCTGGAGCGGAACTGGATGCCTTGATAGACGCTCGGCAAAAAGCCGTTCGCCCACAGCGACGTGCCCGCGCCGCCGAGCGGGCCGGAGAGCAGCACGGTGTAGGCGGGCAAGTCCTGGTTCTCGGTGCCCAGGCCGTAAGTCACCCACGAGCCGAAGCTCGGCCGCCCGCCACGCCCGAAGCCCGTGTGCAGGAACATCTGCGCCGGCGCGTGGTTGATCTCCTCCGTGTGCAGCGTCTTCACGATGGCGATGTCGTCGGCGACCTTCGCCAAGTGTGGCAACGTCTCGGAAAGCTCCTGCCCGCTGCGCCCGTGCTTCGCGAACTTAAACTTGCTGCCGGCGAGCTGCATCTTCCCGCCGATGAACGCGAACCGCCGCCCCTTCAGCAGCGACTCCGGGCAATCCTCGCCGTCGCGCTTCACCAGCTCGGGCTTGTAGTCGAACATGTCCAACTGCGACGGCGCGCCAATCATGTGCAGGAAAATCACCCGCTTCGCGCGCGGCGCGAACATCGGGTGGCGCGAGGCGAGCGGATTTACCGCTGCGCCGAAAGCGGAGCCGCGCAGCAGCGACGCAAGGGCCAGCGCGCCGGCACCGAAACCGGCCCGCTGGAAAAACTGCCGCCGGCGCAGAGGTGAGACGCGGGTAATGCTCATGGCTAGTTGGCTTTGCAGCGTTCGTGCTGGTAGAAGGATAGACGCCTGTCGCCGGCATGCAATCCGGCATCTTCGGCACTCCACTGCGTATCTGGGCAGCTCCCTCGTCTGCAAGCTGACGCAGTGCCCCGGGGCGCCGCCAGTCGCTCACTTCACCTTCTAAATCTTCACGTCATCCACCCACGCCGCGCTCGGCACAAGGAAGCTAAACCAGCGCTTCATCGGGTGCGCGAAGCCTTCGGAGCGGTGCCGCGCCATGAGCTTGCCGTCGAGGCTCAGGCGCAACTCGTCGCCCTCGGTCACGAGCGCGAGTTCGTGCCACTCGGTGTCCGCCTTCCACGGCACGACGGCTTGCTTGGTCTTCAGGAGCGCATCGAGGTCCGCAGGCAACGGTTGCTTGCGGTCGAGGAACGCTTGGCGGCGGTTGCGGATGTCGAGGTTCATCACGCCAGTCTTGTGGTCAATGAGCGTGACGCTGGACTGCGACAGAATGCCGTAGCACAGGTGCCCGGCGTGAACGCCCTTCGTCTCGCGGTCCACGAAGCCGAGCTGGAGGGATTCGCCTTTGTTCAACCCGGGAAACTTGAACCGCACAATCACGCCACCGTCGGTGAAGCCCGCTTCGTGATGGATGTGCGCCGCGTGCCCGGCCTCCTTCGTCGCGCTGGCAATCTTGAGGATGCCGCCGTCGAGGTCGGCTTGCTTGAGCTGCGGCACGCGGTCGGCGGTGGCGCTGTTCCAACCATTCCCGATGGCCTTCGCGTCGGTGCCGGTCTCCTCACGCTCGAAGGTGTCGTGAAAGATCAGCTTGCCCTTGTCGCGCAGCCACGCGGCGTCATCACGCGGCGCGGTCTGACACCAAGCGACGGGAAGAAGCGCCAGCACGCCACCCAGGAAAGCGATACGAATGCGTTTCACGGCGGCGAGGTTACTCGACCACTCACCGGGTGCCGAGCGGCTTGTTGAGCCAGGACTTCAGGCCCGCAGCGAAGTCCTTATAACCCTGCGGCGCGAGGTGCAGATGGCCGTCGGAATACAACTCCGTTTTGAGCGTGCCGTCGCGGTGCGTGAACTCGTTCCCCAGATCGACGATGCGAACCTGCGCGTCGGCGTCGAGCTTGAGCGTGTCGAGCGCGGAGTTGATCTCGCGCACCCGAGCGCCGACTTCTTGGGCGGGATTGAACGCGGGCAGAATCTTCACCAGCACGATCTGTGATTGCGGACAGCGGAGGCGGAGATTCTCCACGCAGAGTTTGATGCCGTTCGCCGCGGCGGCGACGGGGACGCCATTGGCCTGGACCAGCGGCGCGTTGTTCACGCCGATCATGAGCACGATGACTTTGGGCGACGCACCCTCGAGTGCACCGTGATCGAGCCGCCAGAGAATGTTCTCCATGCGGTCGCCACCGATCCCGAGGTTCACGGTCCGCATCCCGCCGAAATGTTTTTGCCACGCGGCATTGAACGGCGCGCCGTCCCAGCCGCCACCCCAACCCTGCGTGATGCTGTCGCCAAGCAGCGCAATGTAGATGCCGTCCTTCATCGCGCGCACCTTCTCAAGGCACGCTGCGTGATGCGCGATCCATTTGTTATCTTCGCCGTCATTGCCCCAACGCGCCGCCGTCGGCGTGACGAACCACATTTCCGGCAGATGCTTCTGCGCCTCGTGGCCGGGCTTGCGGAAGTATTCGCCCTTGGCCACCCACGCGCGCTCAGCATCCGTGAGCGGCCAACCAGCGAGCTGCGGATCCATCTTGCCCTCGTTGTAGGGCGCGTAAGGATAGACGAGCGATTTGCCATCCGCCGTCCGCGGCGTGGGTTTCAACAATTCTGCCGTGCGCATGAACGGAGCGAGTGGCGTGACGGGCTTTGCCGCCGCCTGCGACGCGGGGGCCGCGGGTGCGGTCTTCTGCGCCGGGGCGGCGGGCGCGCTGGGTGGAGCAAACTTCGGAATCACCACCGCGCCACCGAGTCCGCGGCCGCCGAGAAATTTGTCGAACCACGGCTTCAACCGCTCCGCATACACGGCGTAACCCGCGAGCGAGAGGTGGATGTTGTCGGGCGTGAACAACTCCTTCTTGATCGTGCCGTCGCCGTGGGTGAAGTCGCCCCACAGGTCGAGCACCGTCACCTTCGGA
>Ga0172376_10002497_pt1 | contig 22408 bp, 14 predicted proteins | sample Lak35m_FD_121114 | JGI IMG/M metagenome (GOLD analysis project Ga0172376, IMG submission 121114) | Freshwater microbial communities from Kabuno Bay, South-Kivu, Congo - kab_092012_35m | ecosystem: Environmental > Aquatic > Freshwater > Lake | place: Democratic Republic of the Congo: South-Kivu... | reverse complement strand
GGCGATGAATTGAAAAACCATTGGTAAGAGAATGCCGGTGTGGACGTAAGCACGCTTAGATTCTGAGAAATCACCGGAATAGATGGAGGCGGATAAAGGCTTAACGTTACAACATCAGAAGAGGTACATCCGTTTGCGTCAGTTCCGGTTACAGTATACGTTGTGCTGCTCGTAGGTCCGAAGGTAGGGCAGGCGATAGTTGTATCGCTAACCCCGAAGTTTGGCCCCCACGCATAATTCACTCCACCACTCGCGCACAACTGTATGTTGGTACTCTGACAGAATCCTGTATCAGGACTGGCGGTAATTATAGGGTTACCGAATACTGTAACTGTAACCTGACTTTGGCTGCTGCACGTATTGGTGTCGGTAATAATTACACTGTAAACACCGCCTGTAGAAACGTTGATACTTTGCGTGGTGTCGTTTGTGTTCCAGAGAAATGTTGCACCACTGTTTGTAGTATCCACCGCCGGAAGAGTTACGTTTCCGCCTTGACAAAATCCAAGCGGGCCGCTGGATTGAATTGCAGGGCCGGGTAGTGGAACAACTGTTACTGTCACAGTATCATAATCGGTGCATCCATAATTGTTTGTGAGTGCAACAACATAAGTTGTAGTTACCGTCGGTGTAGCAATCGGTGCAAATGGATTAGTGAGATTCAACGTTGCAGAAGGCGTCCACACCATCGTATCAATTCCACCGAAGGAACTGGATGCTCCCAGAGTCACGTTATCTCCAAGGCAAATGCTTGTGTCGGACGAAACAGTGGTGGTAAGCTGACAATACTTAATCGTGTTGTAATCTTCCAAAGTACCGGCACCTTTACTCATCCCGGTCAGATAAATGTTGCCCAAAGTATCTGTGAACATTGAATACGCCTGATCGGAGTTGTTGGCCGGTCCATTATATTTCACCAGCCACTCCATCGTTCCGAGACTGTCATATTTGAAAGTGATGTAGTTGTTATTCGATCCGGTATTAAAGCTGAATCCGGTGACATAAATATTTCCGAATTGATCTGTACTCAAATCTTTTCCTTCATCCCACTGAACAAAACCGCCGTCATAACGACGTTCCCAGATCAAAGAGCCTGACATCCCATTGTAGTTTAACAGGATTAAATCTTCCGCAGTTGAAGTTGTACCAACTGAACGTCCTGTAATAGCGACATTTCCGTTTGACTGAATCAGAAGTTTATTTGCCCGGTCGTAATCATTACCTGGTCCGTTATATGTTTGCGCCCATTGAAATGCTCCGGCGTTGTTCAGTTTCAGCAATACGCTTTCATAATTCGTTATACCAACTGCAGCACGTGCATAACCGCACACGTAAACATCACCTGAACCGCTTACTTCAATATCTTGACCCGAATCAAAACTCGAACCTGGTCCGTTGTATCTGTGAACCCACTGTTGAACACCGTTGTTGTCATATTTCAAAGTGGCGATGTCAAAATCCGGAGTCGTTCCACCAAAGCTATACCCGGTTACATAAACGTTTCCACTTGCATCCAGGGTGAGCGAATACGCCTGGTCCGGATTAGCTCCAGACCCGTTATATAGCGAAGCCCACTGCTGTACACCGGCAGAATTATATTTTAGCGTCACATAGTTGGCAGCATTGGAAGTTTCTGCACTTCCGCAAACGTATACGTTGCCGGAAGCATCAGCAATAATATCATATCCCTCATCGAAACCGTTCGCGCTTCCATTGTAGATTGTGGCCCACATCTGATTGCCGGCTGCATCGTATTTAATCGTGATTACGTTGTAATTGTTCCCTGTACTTAACGTGTATCCGGTTACATAACTGTTTCCATTTGCGTCAACGTCAATGGCGCGTGCTTCGTCAAATCCGTTCCCGGAGCCGTTGAAACTGACAGCCCACAACTGATTCCCGGAGGGACCATATTTTATCGTAACAATATCAAAGTTGCTGCCGTTCCAGCTGGTACCTGCAACAACTATATTGCCGGATGTGTCACGGTCAAGGTCAACAGCGCGGTCGACATTACTGCCAGCTGACGTGTAACGTGTTGCCCATTGGATATTAATCTGTCCGCAAACGTCCAGTGCGAAGAAGATTGAAATTGCAGAGAACAGTAGAAATGTAAAGTGTCGTTTCATATGGGGTGCGGGGAAGTGCCAACCCCAAATATAGCAGTATTCGCACTTCGATCAAAATTTGCTGATTTTTGGTCATTAACCTGCGTTGAATTCCCGAAAATATTTTCCAAATTTCGGATTAATAAATGAACCGCTATTTTCCAGTCATTCTCGCTTTTGTTGTGTTAGCTATTGCGGCTTGGTTCGTCTTTTCTGAGACCATGAACAGGGAACGTTGCGTGCAGAAAATCGAAGTGCCGGAAGAGTACCTGAACACGCTGGATTCTTCACGTTATTCAGTTCAAAGTCTGCTTTTGGAGCGAACTTATACCGATGATAGCCTTCTGATGCTCTTTCCCGAAGCAAACAGGAAATCAGAAATATACCTTTACGACCGACGGAATTATTACCGGATGCTTCTGGGCTACAATGATGTTGTTACAATTCCGCAGGAGAACAAAGAAATTCTACGAGCTTTATTCAGCCGGCCTGTCGTGAATTTGTCAGGTCTTGAACCGGGTAAATATTACGTTCATGCCACCGCCTGCAATTTCGGTGGATACTTTGAAGTCGAAATCAGCGACGAAGAAGCCCTCGATTCCAATTAATTTTCGTGCTGTTACGGTCATTTGTAGTACTTTAGCTAAGGCATTCCCAACGCCCACCAATTATCATGAAACACGTTACACTCGTTGTGCTGGCTTTGGCTTTGCATTTTTCAGCCATGGCCACGCACGTTGTGGGAGGTTCGCTTACCTATGAACATCTCGGCGGATCAACCTATCGCGTTACGCTGAAAATGTATCGCGATTGCTCTCCCGGCAATGCCGCATTTCCCGGCAGTGTCAGAATTGAAGTTCGGGACGAAAACGGCAATTCATTCGCTCCGGATAAAGACATCGTAATTAACTTTCCGGGCGCCACAGCAGTTCAGCCATACATTGACACTTGCGCGGCCAATCCCGGACTTTGCCTCGAAGAAGCAATCTATACACGCGTTGTGAGCAACCTTCCTCCACGTGTAGGAGGATACCATATGTTTTTCCAGTATTGTTGCCGTAACTCAACAATCGACAATATTGTCAACCCGCTTGGAACAGGTGAAACTTGGTATGCATTCATTCCCGACAATTCTTCTCTCATTACGAATAGTAGCCCTGTTTGGACCAATCCACCTCCTGTGTTCGTTTGTCAGGGCCAACCAATGAATTTTGATCATGGCGCAACTGACTCTGATGGTGATTCATTGGTTTATTCTTACTACACACCATATGATGACAATGCGCCAACATGGCCTGGTCCGGTTTTCACACCAAGTACCTGGATAGGCGGATTCACTGCGAACAATCCTGCAGGTGGTCCAAATCTTACAATGAATTCCGCAACCGGATATATTACGGGATCTCCGCCATTCGTTGGTCAGTACGTTGCCGGTGTGAGATGTGAGGAATACCGTAACGGTGTGAAGATTGGAGAAATATTGCGCGACTTCCAGTTAAACGTTGTTTTCTGTCCTCCGTTAGCGCAAGCAAGTATCGGACCTTCCAATGACGCCTGCACTGGAGGAACAATCAACTTCAACAATACCAGTGATCCTTCAAGTAGCTACTATTGGGATTTCGGTGACGGTTCTTCAACTCTTGATACGTCCACATTCCAATGGCCTTCTTACACTTACCCGGGACTCGGCCCATATTTGGTTACACTCATCATAAACTACGGTACAGCGTGCGCTGATACTGCATATCAGACTGTAGAAATCTCCAGCGTTTCAACCAATACTGTTGCTTCGGGTGACAGCGCGTGCGTTGGACAATCTCTCACATTCACCGACAGTTCAACTGTAACCGGTAACGCTGTTCTCAGTGGTTACTATTGGGAATTTGGAGACGGTGACACGTCATTGAGTGCTGTTACTTCGCATTCGTGGTCAGCGAGTGGAACGTATATCGTTACGCATATTGCCACGAATAGTCTCGGTTGTAATGATACTGCATATACAACTGTTTATGTTGTGGCCAGACCAATTGCACTTGCAGGTAATGATACATTCGCATGTACCAATAACGCAGTAGTTGGTTTGGGAGGAAATATTTTGAATGCTTCAGGTGGCATTTGGACAGGTGCGGGTACATTCAACCCATCGCCGACCGTGTACAATGCTACTTATACTCCAACGCAAACAGAGGTGGATTCGGGATACGCGATTCTTATCCTCCAAACTACCGGCTATACTTTGTGTTCGCATGATTTCGATACGGTACGTATTGATTTCACTCCCGGGCCAACTGTAAACACCGGCCCTGATATTTTCGCGTGTCGCGATACTCCTTACGTTTCCATTTGCGGAACGGTCACAATCGCCAGCAGCGGTGTTTGGTCTACATCAGGTTCAGGAACATTCGTGAATCCGAATTTGCTTTGCACCGATTACATTCCAAGTAATGCCGATACTGCCGCAGGCAGTGTAATTCTGTGGATGACTTCAACCGGCAACGGAAATTGCCAGCCGGAAACAGATACTTTAGTTATTTTCCTTACTCCACCACCAAATGTTACAGCTGCAGCTCCGGATACTGCTTGCAGCAATGTGCCTTTTGTAATAACAGCTAATACTGCTACCGGAGCCGGTTATTGGACAACAGCCGGTGACGGAACGTTTGGAAATGACAGCTCACTGACAACTTTATATCTGCCAGGGGCAAATGACCTTACAAACGGGAGTGTCACTATTGTATTCAACTCCCTGAATAATGGTGGTTGCCGTCAGCAGAAAGACTCTGTGATAGTTACAGTTATTCCTGCTCCTTCAAGCGGATTTCAATACACAAGTGCATGTCCGGGATTCCCTGTAACATTCAATGATCAGACAACATCAGTAGTTTCTGTTGTGACATGGCAGTGGAATTTCGGTGATCCTTCATCGGCGAACAATACTTCTACACTTCAGAATCCATCACACGTGTATTCTGCCGGCGGTTGGTACAACGTGACTTTGGTAACAACTTCTCAGAACGGTTGTCCTGATACAGTTGTAATACCGGTTTACGTATATCCTGATCCAATCGCTTCATTTACGACTAACGGATCGTGCAGTAATGAGCCTGTAGCGTTTACGAGCACAGCAACTGTTGATTCCGCAGCGTTAACATCGTGGGTGTGGAATTTCGGAGACGCTGGCACCGCCAATGGTCAGTCTGTTGTACATCTTTACGGAACGGCTGCAACATGGAACGTTACTTTAGTTGTCGGATCTAACTTCGGATGCCTTGACACAATTACGCAACCGCTTGTTGTTAATCCTGCTCCGAACGCGGCGTTCTCAGTGAATCCGCCATCCGCAGCTAACGCTTATCAAACTGTTTCCATGACTGATCAATCCACTATTGTTGGAAACATCATTTCTTGGCAATGGGATTTTGGTGACTCCACAAGTTCTACCGCGCAGAATCCATCACATCAGTGGGCTTATCCGGGACTGTATCCGATTACGTTGATCGTTGAGAACAACTTCGGATGCCTGGATACTGCAGTGTATGATTATATCATCACAGCGCCTCCTGTTGTGCCGTCTGCATTCTCGCCAAACGGTTCAGGTGAAAACGAAATGTTCCTCGTTTATGGCGGTCCATTTACAGAACTCGAACTCCGCATTTACAACAAATGGGGTGAATTGATATTCGTGTCAAATTCCCAGGCACAAGGTTGGGATGGAGCCCGTAACGGAGTTGAACAACCTGTCGGAGTTTACGTGTACACTGTACATGCTGTAACTCCTGACGGGAAAGATCATTACCTCGAAGGCGATGTAACACTTGTACGATAATGATAGCGATGAAAAAGACGATCATGAAAAAACTTTTGGTGACTTGTTCTCTCGTATCATCTGTGTCATTGCTGCACGGGCAGGATTATCATCTGACACAGTATGATGCTGCTAAAATCTATCTCAATCCTGCAATGACAGGAATGTTTGACGGATACTATCGTGTTCATGCGAATTACAGAAATCAGTGGTCAGCTGTAGCTGCAAATCCATTTCAGACTGCAGCGATTGCGTTTGATATGCCGGTGAAGCGTTACGGTTGGGGCGCGCAGGTGATGAACAGTCGCGCAGGTATCGGTAATTTCAATGAACTTGGAATTACAATTTCGGGCGCATACGATTTGCAATGTGATAAGCAGAACATTCACCACGTTTCTTTCGGAATGGCCGTAGGCGGAATTCAGAAAAGTGTTGATATGGCGCGACTCACTTGGGGAAATCAATATTCCATGAGCATGAACGGATTTGATACAGGAGTGCCGAGCGGAGAAAATTCTGCTCTGATGGAACGTGATTACAACTTGATCATCAACGCGGGTGCTTTATATTATTACGCGAAAGAAAACAGTCGCATCAATCCGTTTATCGGTGTGAGTGCTTCGAACCTGAATCGTCCGAATGAATCTTTCTTCGGTTACACAAGCAAGTTGCCGATACATTACATTGTTCACACCGGTGCACGTGTCGGAATTACTGAGCGATTGGTGTTGAATCCACGTTTGCTTTACATGCGTCAAACAAATGCGCAGGAAATGGCTTATGGAATTCTCGCGAATATTTATCTGCCTGATCAGGATGCGTATATCATTGCCGGACCGACATTCCGCAATAAAGACGCCGCAATTTTTGAAGTTGGGTTGAAGATGGGACAGTTTACGTATCGTTTGAGTTACGATGTGAACGTTTCCACTTTGAAGCCTGCTACCAATAACCGCGGAGGAATTGAGTTTTCTCTGATTTACGTAGCGAAACGTCGCGTTCCTGTTGTTGCACCAAATTGTCCTCGTCTCTGATATGAAAAAGATATTTTCCATCATAGTAATTCTGTTTCTCGCATCAGGAATTACATTGGCGCAAAGCCGTCGCGAATGGCTTGAGTTCGGAGATGTTGCATACAACAAAGGCGACTACAAACTTGCGTTGGCGTGCTATCAGAATGTTGTGAAGCTCGCACCGGGAAGCGATCGTGACCTTGTTACACCTTACGAATGCAGACCGTATACTCCTCCGAAGAAAACAATAGACTCTGCGTCCGTTTCAAAAGCATTAACTGACAGTTCAAAAGCAACGCCGATTATTGTTGAAGGCAATGATTCTAAAACAGTTTATACTGTACATCGTATTGCAGAATGTTATCGTTTGCTGCATGATTACGACAATGCAGAACTTTGGTACGCACAGGCTGTTGCAAGGCCGGACAAACGTTTTCCTGATGCCGTTTATTGGTATGGCATCACGCTTCAGAATAATGCAAAGTATACCGAAGCAATTAAACAATTCGAGGATTATCAAGTTGGTAAAGATCCGCAAAGCCGGGAAGCGAGACGCGCTACAAGAAATATCGGCGGATGTTTGAATGCGCAGGATTCTTCACGAGTGAAGAAGGAAGTAATCGTAACAAAACTCGATACGAATATCAATGCCGGAACTGCAACGTTTGCAGCAGGATATTACGGAGATCCGGATGTTCTGTTATTCACTTGTGCTAAACCCGGGAACGCTTCTACGGAAGAACGTACAAAACAAGGTCTCGATCAGTATTCAACGGATTTGTTTATTGCAAATCGTGTGAATGGTGTGTGGATGAAACCGCAACCGGTTCGCACAAGCGTTGGTGAACTGAATAGTCCCGTAAACGAAGGTGCTGCTGCCGTTTCATTCGGAAGAGAACACCTTTTCTTCACACGTTGGAATGAAGAAGGAACGGAATGCTCCATCTACATGTGCCGCAATATGGGCGAAACATGGTTGGCTCCGCAGAAACTTAATGCTAATGTGAATATTCCAGGAACTAAATCAATGATGCCGTTTCTTTCAAATGACGGATCTACATTGTATTTCGTTTCAGATCGGGAAGGCGGTCAGGGTGGACTTGATATCTGGAAATGCACATTGGATGAAGAAGGAAACCCGGGGCCTGCTGAAAATATGGGGCCGGTAATCAATTCTCCTGAAGATGAGATTACGCCTTTCTTTCACTTCACATCAAGCACACTTTTTTACAGTTCAACAGGATTCAGCGGTTATGGCGGATTCGATATTGTGAAATCTTCATTCAATGCAGATGACAATACCTGGGGAACGCCACGTAATCTGGACGCACCTTTCAATTCTTCCAGAGATGATGCGTACTTTACAATGGATCGTATGCAGCAGCACGGTTACTTTTCTTCGGATCGTGAACGTTGCGAGCAATGCGGACCGGGAAGCGGTTATTGCTACAAAGCGTTTGCGTTCCAGAATGAACCTCTGAAGTTTTCCATAAACGGACACGTTTACAACGCTGAAACTAACGAACCAATCAGCAACGCCCTGCTTACCTTCAAAGACGTACGTGGTGATAGTGAACCGTTTTACATTATTACAGACAGCACAGGTTATTACGAATCCGAGCTGACACTGAATCAGGAATTGTACATCAAGGCGCAGAAGAACAAGTTCTTCGGTGATGCTACCAACATTTCTACCGTGGGATTAACAGACGATTCTGTATTTGTTCATGATTTTTATCTGACACCGATTCCAATGGGTGAAATTGTTATTCCTGGTATTGAGTACGATTTCGACAAGGCAACGCTTCGTCCGGAGTCGCAGAAAATTCTGGATGATCTTGCTGCTTTCCTTGAATTGAACGATAACCTCAGCGTGGAAATTGCCTCCCACACTGACGCGCGCGGAAGCGACACATACAATCAGAAACTTTCACAGGAGCGTGCAAAGAGCTGCGTGGATTATCTGATTGGCAAGGGAATCGCTGCTGAGCGTTTGGTTGCAACCGGTTATGGCGAAACCAAGCCACTTATTCCCGAAGCAGAGATCAATGCTTTGCCTACGAAGGATGAGCGTGAAGCAGCGCATCAGAAGAATCGACGTACAGCATTCAAGCCTATCAAAGAAGGCGTGATTATGGACAAGTGGGAAGGTAAGCAGCCGAACAAGTAATAGTCATTTCGGAAATCTTGCAGATAGAAAGTTGAATTCAGATTCTACAGGTTTTAGAATTTATTCACAGGTCGCGGAAGGAATTATTTGATGAAGCGCAAGCCATAAACCAATGGTAAAGCCTTGCCCCATTTCTCAAATCTCCACAACCCGTCCTGATGCTGTTTCATTCCCGGAAAACAATTGTAAGGTGAACCGTCGTACTCTCTGACTATTTCGAGTCGAAGTCCCATGCTGAGTAAACTTCCGATAATATCACTCAGAGGATGATTCCATCCATTCTCTTTCATCGGTGAATGCAGATTTCGGTTTCCGGTGTATGTTCCTGTTGATTCGGTTGTGATGACTTCATCATTGAAGTAACTGTATTTCATGTTGGAATAATCTTCATCCAACATCCACATCACAGGATGAAAATCTACAATGACAAAATGCCCGCCGGAATTCAAAGATGCGCTGATCACTTCCGCCCAGGGTTTCAGATCCGGTAACCAACCAATTGTGCCGTAGGATGTGAAAACCAAATCGAATCGGTCTTTCACGTGCTGTCGCGTATCGTAGACATTACAGCAATGAAAAGATGCGTTGGTTCCGATTTTATCATTCAGTTTTCGTGCAGCATCAATTGCACTTGAAGTGAAATCCACTCCTGTTACGGAAGCGCCGAGACGTGCAAATGAAAGTGTATCCTGCCCGAAATGACATTGCAGGTGAAGAAGCGACTTGTTCTTTACATCACCGACAAGTTCCAGCTCGAAACGATTCAGCGAAGTTTTTCCTTTGATGAATTCTTCAACACCATAAAATTCGGAGCCAAGATGTTCATCTGTTCTTTTCTCCCAGAGTTCTTTGTTCTCCGTGAAGAGCTGATTGTAATCTTCTGTTGCCATGTGCAATTTATATCTTAAAGTCCCAGAACAATTTCCTCCGGATTCTTTCCACCGAAAAGTAATTTCACAGGATTCTCCACCATCTCTTTCACTTTCACAAGGAAACTTACACTTTCTTTTCCGTCGATGATCCTGTGATCATAACTCAAAGCAATGTACATCATCGGGCGGATTACCACCTGACCGTTTACTGCTACCGGACGATCCACAACATTGTGCATTCCAAGAATTGCACTCTGCGGAGGATTGATAATCGGCGTACTCATTAACGATCCGAAAACACCTCCGTTTGTAATGGTGAAAGTTCCTCCGCTCATTTCATCGATGGTGAGTTTGCTGTCGCGTGCTTTAAGCGCAAGTCGTTTGATTTCATTTTCAATCTGCGCAAGGCTCATCACTTCTGCGTTACGAATAACAGGAACCATCAGTCCTTTCGGCGCGCTTACTGCAATTCCTACATCACAATAATCATGATAGATCACATTCTCTCCGTCAATGTAAGCGTTGACTGCCGGAAATAGTTGTAACGCTTCGCAAACAGCTTTTGTGAAGAATGACATGAAACCGATATTCACTCCGAATTTCTCCTTGAATTGATCTTTGTATTTCGCACGCAAATTCATGATTGCACTCATGTCCACCTCATTGAAAGTGGTGAGCATGGCGGTTTGCTGCTTAACTGAAACCAATCTTTCGGAAAGTTTCTTACGAAGCGGCGTCATCTTTTCCTTGCGTTCGCCACGCGTTCCTGTTGCTGATCCTGAACCGAATCCTTTGGCCATGGCCTGAAGAACGTCGTTCTTCATAATGCGTCCGTGAGGACCGCTTCCCTGCACCGCGGAAGGCGTAACACTGTTTTCCGTTGCGATGTTGCGCGCAACCGGTGACATCTTCACATCGGCATTCACCGGAGCGGTTGTTTCATTTGCAGGTTGAACCGTTTCTTTTTTCGGAGCTTCGCTTTTCGTTTCCGTTTTCTTCGCTTTCGGTTCAGGTTTTACGCTGGTATCAATTCGGCAAACCACATCGCCGACTTTCACTACATCGCCGTCTTTTGCAAGCACTTCAATTTTACCTGCTTCCTCTGCATTGATGGTCAGTGTGGCTTTGTCGCTCTCAATTTCTGCGAGCTCCTGATCTTTCTCCACAACATCACCTGAATTTACCAGCCATTTGCTGATGGTAACTTCGGTTATAGATTCTCCCGGACTCGGAACTTTCAATTCTATCGTTGCCATAACAGTGCAATTAAATATTGATCAGACTTTAACGTCTTTAAGTTTTGACTTCTTTTTCATTGGCATAAACACCGCGTCAAGTATGGCGTATGTTTCTGCGTTGTGCATTTTTGCAAATCCTGTAGCAGGACTTGCTGCTTCATCGCGACCGATATAAATCAAAGGCACATTCTTCATTTTGCGCGCGATGAAAGTCCATGCTCCCATGTTTTCCGGTTCTTCCTGTGACCAGATGAAATGTTCTGCCTCGCTGTATTTTTTCAGCACTGCAGCGATTTGTTTTTCCGGGAACGGATACAATTGTTCTATGCGAATGATAGCCGTGTCATCGGAATTTGTTTTCTCACGATGTTCGGTAAGATCATAGTAGAATTTGCCTGTGCAGAAAACGAGTCGTGTGATTTTCTTCGGATCAACCGATGCATCATCAATCACTTCGCGGAATGTACCTTCCGTGAAATCTTTCAGAGAAGAAACGCAGCTTGGATAGCGCAATAGTTTTTTAGGCGTAAAGCAGATCAATGGCTTTCTGAAATCACGCAACAACTGTCTGCGTAATACATGAAATTGTTGCGACGGTGTTGTAGCGTTCACAATCTGAATATTTTCCTCTGCACATTGCTGAAGGAAACGTTCCATACGTGCACTTGAATGTTCCGGACCTTGTCCTTCGTATCCGTGAGGCAAAAGCATCACAATTCCGTTCATGCGGCGCCATTTGTATTCCGCGCTGGTGATGAACTGATCAATGATAATCTGTGCGCCATTAAAGAAATCGCCGAATTGCGCTTCCCAAATAGTAAGTGCGCGCGGTGTTCCCATCGCGTAGCCCAATTCAAAACCGAGTACTGCGTATTCTGAAAGATGTGAGTTGTAGATGTCGAATCGCGGCTGACCGAGTCGGATGTTGTTCAATGGAACATATTCTTCTTCCGAATCTTCCACTTTCACAACAGCATGACGGTGCGAGAAAGTTCCGCGTTCCACATCCTGTCCGGAGAAACGCACAGGGAATCCTTCATCAAGCAAAGTTGCGTAAGCCATCAATTCGCCCATTGCCCAATCGTAACGATCTTTTGCAATCATATCGCTTCGATCTTTGAAAATCGCGGTGATCTTGTTGATGAACTTACGATCGGAAGGCAGCGTTGTGATTTTCCCGGCAACTGCAAGGAATTGTTCCGAAGAAACTTTGGTTGCAGTTTCATTTTCGAAATCCGATTTCACTGCACGACGTAAACCTTTCCATGGTCCTTCGAGGTGTGAAGTGATTTTGGCTTTGCCTTCGCTTCTGGCCAGATCTAATTCACGCTGCAGTTGCTCCTTGAATGAACTTTCTGTTTCGGCTGCAAATTCTTCGAATGCTTCATCCTGCGCTATCAACGCATCTGCATAAATTTTGCGCGGGTTGTTGTGTTTTGCGATTTCCTTATACAAAATCGGTTGGGTGAAGCGCGGTTCATCGCCCTCGTTGTGTCCGTATTTACGGTACCCGAGAAGATCGATGAATACATCATGTCCGAATTCGTGACGATAATCAAGCGCAAGTTGAACTGCGAATGCAACAGCTTCCACATCATCAGCATTTACGTGGAATACAGGAGCAAGAACCACTTTCGCCACATCCGTGCAATAAGTTGATGATCGTGCATCAAGATAGTTCGTCGTGAATCCAACCTGATTATTGATGACGATGTGCACTGTTCCGCCTGTCTTGTATGCATCCAGCGACATCATCTGAATCACTTCATAAACAATTCCCTGTCCAGCAACAGCAGCATCACCATGAATAAGTACAGGACATGCTGCCTGCATATTTCCATTGTGTACGTTGTCTATTTTAGAACGTGTGATGCCTTCAACAATTGGATTCACAGCCTCAAGGTGAGACGGATTCGCGGTAAGACTAAGGTGAACTTTTTTGCCGCTGTCAAAAAAGCGATCGGAACTGTATCCCATGTGATATTTCACATCTCCGTCATACAACGCATCTTCTGTTGGTGCTCCTTCAAATTCAACGAAGATGTCGCGGAACGATTTGCCCATGATATTGGCAAGTACATTCAGTCGTCCACGATGCGCCATGCCGATTACAAAATCAGAGATGCCGCACTTAGCTCCGTGACGTATCAGTGACTCCATCGCAGGAATCAGTGTTTCACAACCTTCAAGAGAGAAACGTTTCTGCCCGACGAATTTCGTGTGCATGAAATTTTCAAACACCACCGCTTGCGTCAGTTTGCGCAGGATCGCTTTCTTTTCTTCAACGGAATAATTCGGAGTATTTCTGGATTTCTCCATTCGATCCTGCAACCATTTCAATTTCTGCGGTTCTCGAATGAACATGAATTCAGCACCGATGGATCTGCAGTATGTTGCTTCAAGGTGATCGATGATTGTTCTTAACGTTGCAGCTCCGATTCCGATTTGTGTACCCGCCTGAAAAATTTCATCCAGGTCACTTTCACGCAATCCGAAATTTGAAATTTCCAATGTTGGCGCGTACTTGCGTCGTTCACGCACCGGATTCGTTCTCGTGAACAAATGTCCGCGTGTGCGATATCCGTTGATCAGATTAATTGCGGCGAATTCTTTCTGAACTCTTTCCGGAATTTCTCCGGAGTCCTGATAATTGGATCGCGCGAATTCAAAGCCATGAAAAAACTGTTGCCAGCTTGAATCGACACTTGATTTATCATCGAGATAATTACGGTATAGATTTTCTATTGCCGTAACATCTCCGCTGTTGAGGTAACTCAGACTATCCATTTCTGCACAATTGATCGAAACAAAGTTAAGGTGAACTGCAATACGAATGTTCAGTGTTTGCTTCTGTACTTCTCGCGATAATAAGCGCGTTGCAACGCCCGGATAATGAGAATTTCGCTTATGACTGTGATGAAATCGCTGTTTACGGAATTGTTAAGTGCGTTTTTTAACTCTGTTTCGCGTATATCAGCACGGTATAGTAATCGATAGAATGCTTCGGTTGTCGGACCACCGGAAGAGGCGATTTTATCGGCTACGATTCTTCGCAGTTCAAAAACGTTTTCTCCGAATGAAACAGGCCATTCCGTTTCTATTCCTGACATGTTGAAATCGCTCTGTAAAAGCGTGTAAGCTTGCGGCAGAAGTGGCCCGAAATGATGAACTTCATCAAGAGCCAGCGGCGGTTTGTCAGGCAAATTCACGTTAAGATGTTCAGGATTGTTTTCTGCGAAAGCGCAATCGTTCAACAGGATTGTTTCCGATTATATGCTGATCAATAATATCTATAACATCGGCAATCTGAACATTCACGTAGAAAACTCCTTCCGGATAAATTGCAACGGTAGGGCCGTGATCGCAAATATCGAGGCAGCCTGCTTTTTGAGCACGAATACGTAGCGGAAGTTTTTTCTCACGCAATTGTTTGCGGAATTCTTCCACCAGTTGCATTCCATGTTGTTCACCGCAACTTCTGCGAGGAGCTCCGGCCGGACGTTCGTTTGCGCAAATGAAAATGTGTTTATCGAATACTTTGTCTGACATGATGCAAAGTTATTAAGTATTGCGCATCAACGTGCATTGATGGCAATGTGCAGCAACTGCATAATCATTATTGATTAACGAATGAGATTCACGTGCCCGATTCTCGTTTCGCTCGTTTTATGTTCGAGATCGAAAAAGTCAACTTTCCAAACGTAAACATCCTGTTGACATTTGTTGCCTTTGAATCGGCCATCCCAACCTTGCATCAAGTCATATGATTCGAAAATGAGCATGCCCCAACGATCGAATATCATGAAGTGATATTGTTCTGCTCCCATTATTGCCGGCATGAAAACATCATTCAATCCATCACCGTTAGGTGTGAAAGTATTCGGCACAAAAAATTCATGTTCCGGTAACACTTCAACATTGATTCGCATTGTATCGGGACAACCGTATTCATTCCACACCGTTTGAGTAATGGTGTATGATCCGTAAGTCCAATAGGTATGACCGGCGTTACAATCATTCGTCACGTATCCGTCACCGAAATCAAGTTGACAACTGTCCGCACCGATACTGAAATCCGTTGCAGAAATGTATGGATTGAAAATAGAAACTACTGTATCAGATGTTGCGAATCCTGCAGTTGGAGATGGATTAACCGTAACTGCATTCAGAGCGGTTAGCGTGTCGATGGAAATACATCCGTTCGTGGTTGCAATAATCAGCGTTACATCATATGTCCCGGGAACGGTATACGTGTACGTGGGTTCAGCAACTGTTGCAGTATTTCCGTCACCGAAATCCCAGAGGTAAAGCATTTGTGTTCCTGCAATGGAACTGTCGTCAAATGTTACAGTGTATGGAACGCAACCAACGAAGGGTCCTGTGTTAAATGCTGCTGTTGGCATAGGATAAACGAACACGGTATCAGTAAAAGTTCCTGTGCATCCGTTTTCATCAACTTGAACAGTTACAAGATAGTTACCCGGTGAATTCCAAGTGACATCTTGCGGATCATTGACGTTTGATGAAGATGGATTTGCATTCGGTCCGAAAGTCCATGTTGTTGTACCGTTGCCCATGAACTGCCCGCCAATTTGAAAATCGAAACTGTTTCCATCTACGCATTGTCCTGCAGGTGTTGCGTAGTTCGGTGCAACAGGCGGATAAATTCTGAATATGGAAGTGTTTGTATCAGCGCAAGCAGTATTCGGATTGCAAATGAGTGTTACTGTGTAAACACCGGTATCTGCATATGTCCATGTTGGTTGAAATGCAGTTGAGTTGTCGGCCGTTGTTGTCGGATCACCGAAATCCCACAGATAACTTGTTGCATTGAAACTGTTGTTCAGAAACTGAACGTTGTAGCCTGCACAGAAAACAGTTTGTGCAGGAATAGAGCTCACTGTTAACAGCGGACATGGTAATACGTTGAATTGGAAATCGCGTTTGTTAACAGCAATCAACTGCCCGTTGCGATACTCTTTGCAACACACTCCAACAACCCATTGTCCTGAAAGGTTCGGCGTTCCTGTAAGCAATCCTGTTGCAGGATCAATGCTCAATGCCGGATTGGAGCTCATTGGATATGAACCTGAATATGGCGGAGCGAATGGAACAAATTGGTACGGCGGACCTGCAGGCGGAACCGGTTGCGGTGCTGCAGCTGTTGCTCCGTCGTAAGGATCGCACAATTCATATACAAGAGAATCGCCGTCAGGATCAGATGCGGAATGATCAAACACCAACGGAGCTCCCTGACAAATGTAAATGGGAGGGAAGTTGTTGTAACGTGCACTGCTGTTGCAAACTGCTAAGTTCGTCGGAGGAATGCTAATGGTGTAAGTTGATCCGACTGCTCCGGGATTGATCAGATTAAGAATGGTTTGATTTCGACAGCAACGCTGATAGGCAAGTACGTATCCTCCTGCAATAGGCGGCAAGTTTACAACGCCTTGATAAATGGCTTCTTCAACACAAACGCTGGTTGGCGGCGTGTAACATGGACTATTAATCGTTGGCGGGACAGGTGTACTACCCGGGAAAGTCAATCCGATGCTGTTGATTAAAGTTCCTGAAGTGTTGAATATTCCGATTGAAGCCGGATTGTCGTAAGGCGCAATACCGTTGATACAATCGCGATACACTTTCAAAGTAATTCTGTAGTCGTTATTCCCGAGACAATCATAGTAGATTTCACCACCCACAATATGCGTAGCATTTGCTTTGAATGAGAAGCAAAACAGACTCAGAATAAGAATTAAACGCCACTTCATATTTGCTGTATCGGGGCCGCTTGGGGTTTGGTGAACCGGGATGTTGCGTGGCGGATTCCCTTGGAATTATTTCTCGTTAATAACAGCAATGAATCCGGTAAGACTTCTTCCATCGGAAACATTCAGAATGTAATAGTATGTTCCGTCGGATACTGAACTTCCGTTCCAGTTGTTCTGATAATCGCTGCTTTCGTAAATTTTATTTCCCCAACGATTGTAAATGAACAACATGCTTCCAGGGAAATCTTCCAATCCTGTAAAGACAAGGAGGTCATTGTTCCCGTCACCGCCCGGTGTAAATACATTCGGAGGTACAACCGCACAATCTGCCATTGTAATGTTGATCGTATCTCCGGCAATTGCACCGCATCCTTCCTGTACTATTACAAGGAACGTGCCGTTTGATGTAGGCGTGAAAGTATTTACTGCTGAAGTCGGATTCGGAACAGTATCAGTTCCGCTTACTGTTGTCCAGAGTACGCTGTATGGTTGTGATCCGCCGGTAGCACTTACTGTAAGAATTGCTGCATCACCGGTACACAAGTCAAGATCACTTGAACCTACAGCTTGCAGCGCTTGTGTTGACGGTAAGTAAACAGTTACTGAATCATAACCTACAGGTGATCCGCAAGGATCTGTAACCTGAACGAAGTATGTGGTTGTAACGGATGGAGAAACTGAAATGAACTGTGTTGTATCTCCCGTACTCCAGATGTAATGGTAAGGCTCGACACCACCTGTTGCAGGTCCGCCGATGATCACCGGATTTGACGAGCACATTGTTGTGTCGTCTCCCGCGTCAGCAACAAGCGGAAGGAAATCGCTCATGTACAAAGTCAGACTTGTTACACTTTGCACACACGGACCTGTTGCGTTGGAATTGATGATGAGGGTTTCCAATCCTTCAGGAGTAAGATCCTGTACGGCTTGAATGCAGATTACAACTGAATCCTGTCCCGGTTGGAAAATCACTTGTGATGGAAGCGCCGGAATAAAGTCAACTCCATTTACTGCGGTTCCGCCAACTGTAAGCGAAATAGTGTCGGATTGTGCGGTGCTTCCTGTGCGAGCAAGAATGATGCACGCTTGTCCGCAACCTTCATAAAGTGTTGAATCGTTATTGCTGCCGTAACTGATTTCAGTTGCAAGATTCACTTCACCGGTAGTGAATGAGCCGGCTTCAAGAAATACACCTGCGTCTACAACTCCGTCGAGTGCATCTGCAATTGCGAGACGAATGTGATATGTTTCTCCGCATTGAACAGGATATTGCGCTGTAAGAACAGTTGTGAATCCATCGTACTGTACGCAAGTTCCCGGCGGATTTTCATTGTCAACGTAAAACTGCGGATTCAAATTGGCATTAACAGTCAGCGCTGTTACCGGATTTGTTGTTGATGGAATCAATGCAATATTTGTTGGCGCGAGCGGCACAGAAACTCCACTGAGAACGAATGCGAATACATCGGCGAAACCACCTGTCACATATTCCATGTATTCGTCTGTTCCGAAAACATAACGGAATTTCACGGAATCAGCCATTGGTATGAAGTCGAATTCAAGAATTGCTGCATTGAACGTATTTGCTCCTGCGATCGAAGTAAGGTACGTGTCGCCAGGTTGCTGATTGTCCGTGCCTGCGCCGGTTGAGTTATTCGGACCTTGAGGACCGCTGCCGTTGTTCAGAACGGTTCCTGTTGTCATCACAACACCGCTGTCAATTCCGAGTGGTGTAATTCCGGTTAATCCTCCATTGAAGAAACCGATTGCATTCGCATCACCGGTATAAACGATGTTAGATGCAATAACCCCTGTTCCAAGCAACACATTCGTCACCAACTGAGCGGGTGTGAGTGTTGTTGAAGTTGCAATCTGCGCATTCAGTGAATTCGATGTAAATCCTGAAACAATCGCAAGAAGACCTGCAATGCAGAAAAATCTTTTTGACATAATATTTAATTTAATCCGCAGGGGAAAACACGGAATTTTGCCTACAAGCAAAAATAGGATAAACCGCCCGTTTTTTCAATACAAATAACGCCTTTCAGGGGTTCAACGAAAAAATAGAGCAGATGGGCTTTTTGACCCGCTTTTTTGCTGAAATTCGTATTCCACGAAGTTAAATCATGAAAATTTGATAGATATGAATAATCAAAAAGAATACATCGAGAAAAACAAAGAACGCTTTCTTAAAGAATTATTCAGTCTCTTGCGGATTCCATCTGTAAGTGCTGATCCGAAATACAAGGGAGATGTAATCAAAACTGCAGAAGCAGTGAAAGCATCTCTTATTGCTGTTGGTGCTGAAAATGTTGAGCTGTGTGAAACGGGCGGTTATCCTGTTGTGTATGGTGAGAAAATCATCGATCCGAAGTTGCCGACTGTTTTGGTGTACGGACACTATGATGTACAGCCTGCTGATCCGTTGGAATTGTGGACTTCTCCGCCGTTTGAACCAACAATCAAGAAGACGGATATTCATCCTGACGGAGCAATTTTCGCTCGTGGTTCATGCGATGACAAAGGACAAATGTTCATGCACGTGAAAGCATTGGAAGTAATGCTGAAAACAAATACACTTCCATGCAACGTCAAGCTCATGATTGAAGGTGAAGAAGAAGTTGGCTCTGCAAATCTCGGAGGCTTTCTGAAGGCGAATAAGGAGAAATTGAAAGCAGATGTTATCCTTATTTCAGATACATCCATCATTGCAAATGATACACCTTCAATTGATGTTGGACTTCGCGGACTTGCATATATGGAAGTGGAAGTAACCGGCCCAAACCGCGATTTACATTCCGGTGTTTACGGTGGCGGTGTAGGCAATCCTGTGAACATACTTTGTAAGATGATTGCTTCGCTTCAGGATGAAAACAATCATATCACTATACCGGGATTTTACGACAACGTTATGGTTCTTTCTGATGCAGAGCGTGCAGAACTTAACAAAGCTCCGTTCAACGTTGAAGCGTACAAGAAAGACCTTGATATCAATGATATTCAAGGTGAGAAAGGTTACACAACGCTTGAAAGAACAGGAATACGTCCGACATTGGATGTGAATGGAATCTGGGGCGGTTATACAGGTGAAGGAGCGAAAACAGTTTTGCCTTCTAAAGCATATGCTAAGATTTCAATGCGCCTTGTTCCGAATCAGACATCAGAAGAAATCTCGAACAAGTTTGCAGAACACTTTAAGAAGATTGCTCCTGCATCTGTGAAAGTAAAAGTGTCACATCATCACGGTGGAGAACCAGTTGTGGTTTCCACTTCATCACCTGCATATCTCGCTGCTGCGAAAGCAATGGAAGAAACATATGGCAAACAACCGATTCCAACTCGTGGCGGAGGATCTATTCCTATCGTTGCATTGTTCAAATCTGTTCTCGGATTAGATTCGGTACTCTTCGGTTTCGGACTCGACTCTGATGCATTGCATTCGCCGAATGAGCATTATGGACTTTTCAATTACTACAAGGGAATTGAAACCATTCCGCTGTTCTACAAGCATTACATGAGCGGGAAATAATCGCTGAAAAATAGTTCACGGCCGCTGCACTTTAGTGTGGCGGCTTTTTTGTTCACAATAAAAGTGAACAACGTGCGGCATTCCCAACTTTGGTTTTAGATTTGATGCACATCTTAAAACATGAATCTGATGAAATTGAAATTCACTTTTATTACGTTGCTGATCGCGCTGTTCTTCAGTTCCTGCGGAATTCAACCTGTTGTTCCGGATAAAGTAACGGATGTGAAGTTCAGTAATTTCAATTTTCTGAAAGGGACAGTAACCATGAACATGGGACTGCAGATTCGTAATCCGAATAAGTTTTCCATTACGTTGCATGGAATGGAACTCGCTGTCAAGGTTGCCAATGTTTCACTGGGAACTGTAAGTGTAGATGAGAAGGTGAAAATCCTCAAGGATACAACTCAGATTTACCGCGTCAATGTAAACGCGCAACTTACAGACCTGATCAGCGGCATACCAACTTTGCTTTCTGCCATTTCGAAAAAGGAAACAAATGCGGAAGTTAACGGCTGGATAAAAGTTGGTGTTTTCGGTTTACGAAAGAAATTTCCGGTGAACATCAAACAGGAAAAAGTGCAAACCGCAGAAGAAAAGAAGAAGTAGTTGTTAAGGAATAATACCTTCATCCAACACGTAACTGTCGCCCGGATATTGCATTCCGAATAATCCTGTTTTGGTCACCGTAATCAGCATTGATCCTTTTTGAACTTTTGATGCTTCTTCCTGCGAAATTATCATTTGATCGTACGAATTAATTTCCTGTTCGTCCTGCAGTAATACAATGTAATGCTTCGCGTCAATCATGCGAAGCCCGATTTGAACTGCAGAGGCGGAAACGAAGGCTCTCACTTCATCAGTTATGAGCATTCCATCCATTCCAAGAAACACTTTCTTGTCGCAGAAATACATTACGCGTTCGAGAAAGATTATTTGTTCGGAGGCGTTCAACTCCCGGTAATACTGAAGTTTCTGCAATATTCTGTTCAGTTCTATTTCGCTAAGCTTCTTCCACTGTGAAGCGGAACGCGACCCGATTACATCCGTTACTAATTCTGTGTACAAGCGAATGCCAACTATCGCAAAGGCTACGAAAACGAAAAGAAACTGAAACATAAATTCAGAAGGTTGGCATAATCAAGAGCGCAACTAAATTAATTGTTTCCCGATTGATAACAACATTGCGCACTTCGCATACTTTGAGATTTGTTCTTAGTACATTGCAATGAAGATCAGTAAAAATGAACAAAAACAGAAAACCGAATCAGCTGATTCACGAATCGAGTCCGTACCTGTTGCAACACGCCTATAATCCGGTAAACTGGTTGCCTTGGGGCGAAGAAGCTTTGTCGCGCGCAAAATCCGAGAATAAATTAGTGATCATCAGTGTTGGCTATTCTGCCTGTCATTGGTGTCACGTGATGGAACATCAATCATTCGAAGATGAAAAAGTGGCGCAGATCATGAATGATTTGTTCATTTCCATAAAAGTAGATCGTGAAGAACGCCCGGACATTGATCAGGTTTACATGGCCGCTGTGCAGTTGATGACCGGTCAGGGCGGATGGCCGTTGAATTGTATCGCGTTGCCGGATGGACGACCGTTATATGGCGGAACATATTTTCCGAAGGAAAAGTGGATGGCAGTGTTGCTTAATCTCGCCGATTTATGGAATGGCGAACCGGAGAAGTGTTTGCAATATGCAACTGAGTTAACGGAAGGCGTTCGTGCGTTGGATCAACTGGTGCCTGAGTTTGATACGTTGCAACTTTCGCCTGGAGCGTTGCAGTTATCTTGGGAGAACTGGTCGCAGCGCATTGATACAACCGAAGGAGGACCGAATCGCGCACCGAAATTTCCTTTACCTGTAAACTATTTATTTCTGTTGCGGTTTTCTCATT
>Ga0172376_10002496_pt1 | contig 22413 bp, 11 predicted proteins | sample Lak35m_FD_121114 | JGI IMG/M metagenome (GOLD analysis project Ga0172376, IMG submission 121114) | Freshwater microbial communities from Kabuno Bay, South-Kivu, Congo - kab_092012_35m | ecosystem: Environmental > Aquatic > Freshwater > Lake | place: Democratic Republic of the Congo: South-Kivu... | reverse complement strand
GCCGTTTGCCCGCAGGCTGCCGCCATGCGGCTGGGATTGCGTGTTAGCGGTTGGGCGGAAGCCCCCGGCTGTGTTTCGCACCGAAGGTGCGCGCGCTGGCGAGGGCGTTGGCGGGGCCGTTTGCCCGCAGGCTGCCGCCATGCGGCTGGAACCACTGGCAATCGCTCACAGCGCGGACCAGCGTTCGGTGGCTCGGCAGGAGCCTCGCCCTCCCGGGTCTGCACCCGTCCTTTCACAGGATTCCAGAGAACTTCAAGGCCATTGGGCTCAGCGCCCCGCCTCACGGTACCTTCACGTACAAATATTTCTGAAACTCCGTGAACATCTGCCGGATCTCTCCGGCTTCGCCCAGTTGTTCGAAGGCGTCCTGCAGGGAATCGTGGTATCGCAGTCGCAGCAGCGGCGATAATTTGCTCACGTCCAGCTCTTCGACTCCCACCGTCACGTAATGCTGCAGCACAAATTCCAGGAACGCACACTGCCGGTCGGTGAACTCCGCGTCCAGCCATGGCCGAGCTCCGGACGCGCGGGCTTCACGAGTGACCGGTGGCATGGCAAAGGCGACATAGGCCAGCACATCAAACAGATCACTCGATTCCGCGTCGATGATCCGCTGCATCTCCTGCAACTGCTCCGCCCCGAAACCGACCTCACCCAAACCCTGCAACAGCTGCTGCCGAGTGACCGGGTCGCTCCACAGCCGCCGCAGTTCGTCCTCGTCATGAAAAAATTCCGGCAGCTTCCCAAACAGCAGCTCCATAAACTGCTGCGCACTCATCGGACGACCGTCGGGATGCCAGAAACTGGTGGCCATCATGTATTGAATGTTTCGCGATTTGCCGTCCGCAAGTCGCACCTTCACCGGCTGCCGACGCACTCCCTCGTCTGCTGCTTCCTGACCGTCCACAGCCCCCGCGTCGTCGTCCCCCGTCTCGCCCTCGTTCGTATGCTCGGCCTGCTCCTCGTCCGTCTCCGGTGCGATCGGCTCCCCGTCCCACTCGGGATCCAGAAAATGCTGGTGCGCACCCACGAAGTCGTAAATGGTGAAGTAGTCCTTGCCGTCGTACAGCCGCGTTCCTCGACCGATGATCTGCTTGAATTCAATCATGCTGTTGACCGGACGCATGAGCACAATATTGCGGACGTTGCGGGCATCGACGCCAGTGGACAGCTTCTGAGACGTTGACAGAATCGTCGGAATCGTGCGTTCATTATTTTGAAATTCCCGCAGAAACTGTTCACCCACTTCCCCGTCATTTGCTGTCACGCGCTGGCAGTAGTTCGGATCGGGACTGCGTTTCAACTGATTGATCAGATCCCGCACCACCAGCGCATGCTCCTGGGTCGCACAGAACACCAGCGTTTTTTCCCGCTGGTCAATCTGAGTCATGAAAATGTCCACCCGCTTCCGTTCCCGCTCGCGAATTTCAATGATCCGGTTGAAATCGCGTTCCCGGTAGATTCGCCCCTCTTCAATTTCGCCGATCAGCACGTTGTCGTCCGGAGCGAATACGTATTCGTCCAGCGTGGTGCGGATCTGTCGCACGCGAAAGGGAGTCAGAAAGCCGTCGTTGATGCCGTCCCTCAGCGAATACACAAACACCGGTTCCCCAAAGTACCGGTAAGTGTCAGCATTCTCGGTGCGTTTGGGCGTGGCCGTCAGACCCAGCTGCACGGCCGGGGAAAAGTATTCCAGAATGCCGCGCCAGCTGCTTTCGTCGTTCGCCCCGCCCCGGTGACACTCGTCCACAATCACGAAGTCAAAAAAGTCCGGAGGATACTCGCCAAAACACACCGCCAACGATTCGGCGGAAACGACATCCTCCTGCTCAGTTGACTCACCGTCCGACCCGGTCATAAACGTCTGAAAGATCGTGAAAAACAAACTGCCGTTCTTTGGCACTCGGCCCCTTTTGCGAATTTCCTTCGGGCTGATCCGCACGAGGGCATCTTCCGGGAAGGCGGAAAAAGCGTTGTAGGCCTGGTTGGCGAGGATGTTGCGATCGGCAAGGAACAGGATGCGGGGGCGGCGAATCGGCTGACCGGACAGGTTCCAGCGGGACTGAAAGAGTTTCCAGGCGATCTGAAAGGCCACGAAGGTCTTGCCGGTGCCGGTGGCCAGCGTCAGCAGCACACGGTTCTGCTCATTCGCCACCGCCTGCAGCACGCGTTCAATGGCAATGTCCTGGTAATACCGGGCCGGGTGCGAACCACCTTTGTCTTCGAAGGCGACCTCCGCAAAGCGATCACGCCAGGCGTTCTGTTCGGTGAACGTCAGATTCCAGAGTTCTTCGGGGGTGGGGTAAGCTGCCAGCTCCCGTTCTTCACCGGTCTGCATATCGATGCAGTAGATGCCGGTGCCGTTGGTGCTGAACGTGAATCGCACGCGCAGCTTGTCGGCATACAGTTTGGCCTGAGCAACGCCCTCGGTGAGCTGTTCCGTGCGGGCTTTGGCTTCGACGACTGCCAGGCGAGTATTGCGGTATTCGAGGACGTAATCGGCTTTGCTGGGAGTTCGGCGACGTCCGTGTCCCTGGATGGAACCCGGGCTGATGATGAATTCGCGTCGCACCCGACTGCCTTCGACAACCCCCCAGCCGGCAGTGGCGAGGGCGGGATCAATCAGCTCGGCACGTGTTTCGGCTTCGTTCATGGCCCGTCCGCCTCGGTAATGTTCGAAGATGCTGCAAGGGCCTCAAGACCCATCAGCCGGTACGTTGTGCGCACACGACCGTTTCTGAAGACGACGGAGGTCTTCAGCAGTGTCGCACGGCACTGCTGATTGAAGAAGTCCCGGTTGAAGGCAATCACCTGGTCCTGGGTCAGACTCTCATCAATCCTGCCTTCGATGACGTCATCGCCGTCAGGAGCAAAGTTGAACTTCCACGATTCCAGCAGGACACCCTTCAGAATACCGGAGACGGTCACCGTTTCGTCGCTCGTTGTGGTTTCGGCCACACGGGTGTACGCGGCGGTGGCCTGAGCGGGGGACATGTCGCAAAGAAAGTCACCGCTTTCCAGCCGGAGGCCAGCTTTGTTCCTGGCAATCACATCAAGAAATGCGCGCAGATTCTGGACGACACGTGGAGCGACTCCATCCAGTTCAGCGGCAAAGTCTTCGTCGCTGCGAGCAGCCGCAGCGACAAGGCGTGTGATATGAGCCAGAGTGTCGGCGAGCTCGCCATCCACGAACAGATCGTCATTCTCTGCAAGCGCCAGCTCAAGGCCGAACGATCCTCGTGGCAGGCCTGTGAGCATGAGTCGCGACTGGGCTTCACCGTGTCGTCGTCCTCGTTCACCGACTCTTCCGTGCCAGCGATCGGCGTAATCTGCTCTGACCATATTCTGGAAGGGCTCAAGGACACGACTTGCAAATGTGGCGTCGATTCCGCTGGACCCATGCACTGGTTCGCCGGAAAAGAACAGGACCGCGCGGGATTCCCTGCTTCCAGGCGGAATTGCGGCCAGCTGTTGGCTGAATTCCCGTTCTCGCTCGGCCAGCGCCACGGACATCACGGGATGGTCACCAACCATCTCCCTCATTCGTTGCGTTTCCAGCAATTGGACTTTCAGGAAATCTCTTTGTCGGCGTGTTGTCATGAGCTGTCCTTTGCCAATTCAAGCCGTGCCGCAGCGTCTTCATCCGGCGTGTTCAACTCAATCCGCAGCATGCCTTTCCAAACCCCGGATCGGTTGTGTGAGAACAGTGAAATCCAGTAGCGAGTCTGATTGATCGTGAATTCCGGCGTGTAACCAGCGTCCAGTGCGTAATGATCGAGTGAGTAGTTGACTTTTGACAGTGCCGGGCTTGCGAATTCGGGGAATTTTTCCACAAGTGCAGCCTGGAACGCACGATCATATCCCCAGTAGACCGTGACCACATCCAGATCCCGTGGTGGGCGGCCGTCCCGCAGTTCCACATCCTCCAGAAAACTGCCGTCCAGCCACTGAAAACCGTGCAAGAGGCCTTCGATTTGCAGCCGTTCGCGGAAGTCAAGGAATCGTCCCAGAATGCGTTTTCGCTCGGGCGTTGTTCCAAAGCGTTCGCACGCGTCCAACGTCGTGCACGGATACGGAGACAAGTGAGTCCGCTGCGTTGGATCGCCCAAATGCGGAGGCAGCACGAGGTTGTGATCGAAGCGTGGAATGGGATTTGCCATGAGAGTTCTCACAGTGTGCGGTAGTTCAAGCCAATCTGCTACCGAGTTTTGTGAGGTGGAGCAGAGTGACCTCGAAGGTGCCTCACCCTGCGGATGTGAGCGTCAGTGAGTGCACCGCTGGTCTCGTCCTCGTTCATAGGTCACCGTTGAAGGCCGCATGGAGGAGGGATTTCTTGAGTTCGGCCAAGGCTGATTGTTTTTGTTGAGCGACATCACAAAGTTTGCCCGTCTGCAGTCGCAACTCGTCTAACTCCTCCACAATCCCCTGCTGCTCCGGTAGGGGCGGGAGTTCGATTTCGAAGTCTTGGAGTTGTGCTTTGGTCAGTGCTTGCCGAGTTGCACCACCATCACCGGCACTCAGGAGGCGATTCTTATAATCACCAGAGACCAAGAGATACTGAAGAAAGCGAGGTGAGAGTTGATGAGCGATGGGGCGAAGAATCGACACGTGCTGATTCACTCGGGCTGGAAGCAGATCGTTCGGGACGATGCAACATCGAGCGACCGAAGCGCCCGTGATGTTGAGCAAGACGTCCCCTTGTTCGACGGAAACGTTGTCCAACTGTCTCGCCTGCGTCCCATCGATAAATGCGAGGTCTTTCAACCGAAACTCACAATCATGGACATTCAGACTCCGGATGAGCGAGATCCCTGATTGTTTATAATTTGCCTCGCCCCCCTGCGGCGTGGCCCCACTGCCGATCTTCTTTGTCACTTCGCTCAGGCGATGTCGAACCCACCCCTTTCTTAATGCAGCAGCCTCCGGATGGTGCTCTACACGGCCATCACGACTTTGGCTGAAGACGGCGTGCAGGTGGCTGTCGAAGATTTCTCGGGCGTTTTGCAGATTGCGGGCCGCGTTGGCCTCCGCTGTGGCAAGGCCCGCAAACGCCTCGTCCAGTATCCCCACGATTCGCCGCTGCTCGGGGAGGGGTGGAAGGAAAAATTCAAATCGCAGTACATCGTTCATTTGGGCGCGTGGCATGCGCGCGCCGGTGCAGGTTGCATTGATGCGTTCACATGTTGCATCAGCGAGCAGCCAATAAAGCAAAAAGTCGCGTGAGAGTTCTGGTCGCGGCTTCAGCGGAAAGATTTCCGTTGAGCAATGCCCCTCAAAATTTGGTGCAAAGGCTTTGTTCAGATAGGGGCGTAGTCTCCCATAAAGAACGTGCTCCTGGGAAAATCTAAACGTCGCACTCTTGACAGACTGAGGCTCAACCGTCCCCATGAAACGCGCTGTCTGTGACTCGATGTCTTCAAGCCCGACATAAGGCAGGCCTTGATGTATTCCCTGAACTTTTTCGAAATCACAAATATCACCCAATTTCTTCTTCTGCCATTCCTCTCTCATAACAACCCCCGAATCGTCTCCAGCACGGCGGCGCTCTCCGCATCCAGCGCCGCGATCTCGTCCATGATCTCCTGCGGACTCCTGTGGGTCTTTTCTTCCTGCACGGTCGGATTCTTCACCGACAAATCCCACGTCGTCTGATCAATGCCCCCGGCATCGACGCTCCAGCTTTTTGGCGAATCCGCGCAGGTCTTCTGCAACTGCACAAACTCAGCGAGGTCGTCGTCGTTCAACGGATTCGTTTTGCCCAGATTGCGGCCGGGATCCAGCTGGTAGTACCAGACCCGCCGGGTGCGACTGCCTTTCTCAAAGAACAGCACCACCGTCTTCACGCCGGCACCCTGGAACGTGCCGCCCGGACAGTCCAGCACCGTGTGCAGACTGCAGTCTTCCAGCAACTGCTTGCGCAGACTGACTGACGCATTGTCCGTGTTGGACAGAAACGTGTTCTTGATCACCACCGCCGCACGACCGCCGGGCCGCAGAATCCGCATGAAATACTGCAGAAACAAAAACGCCGTCTCACCCGTGCGGATCGGGAAGTTCTGTTGCACCTCCGGACGCTCCTTGCCTCCGAACGGCGGATTGGCCAGCACAATGTGATGCTGGTCCTTCGCCTGAATGTCGGCCAGGTTTTCGCTGAGCGTGTTGGTGTGGACAATGTTGGGCGCTTCGATGCCGTGCAGGATCATGTTCATGATCCCGATCACATACGCCAGCGACTTCTTCTCCTTGCCGTAAAACGTCGCTTCCTGCAGCCGCTTTTCCTGGGATGTCGTCCGCTTGGGATTCTGCGACCGCAGATAATCAAACGACTCGCACAAAAACCCCATCGACCCGCCCGCCGGATCACAGATCGTCTCACCCAGCTTCGGATTGACCACTTGTACCATCGCCCGAATGAGCGGCCGCGGAGTGTAATACTCGCCGCCGTTGCGGCCGGCATTGCCCATCCGCTTGATCTTCTCTTCGTACAGCGCCGACAGCTCGTGCTTTTCCGACTGCGACCGAAACCGCAGCTCGTCCACGTGGTCGATGATCTCACGCAGGTTGTACCCGCTGGTGATGCGGTTCGTCAGCTCACTGAAGATCTCGCCGATCTTGTACGCTATCGTGTCCGATCCTTCGGCGCGGTCCTTGAACTTCCGCAGGTATGGAAACAACTTCTGATTGACGAAGTCGCACAGATCGGATCCCGTGAGCGCCCGATTGTGGTCGATCTCGCCGGACGTGTTCTTTGGGGCCGCCCATGTCTGCCACTGGTACGGCTTGTCCAGCAGCCAGGTGTACGGCCGACCCTCCAGCTGCGCCACGGCGGCCCGGTCCTGCTCCAGCCCGTCCAGGTATTTCAGGAACAGCAGCCACGACGTCTGCTCGGCATAGTCCAGTTCCGTGGCACAGCCGGCTTCCTTGCGGAGGGCGTCATCGATATTGCGAAAGGCTTGTTCGAACATGACACCGTTTCAAAACGCACGGATGAACCGAGCGGAGCTGACTTAAAAACGCCCCGATCCATGCCGACAGTCCCCCGGGGCATCACCAGCATAGCCGCGGGATGAGAGAATTCAAGCCACGTGCGCCATGCGGCAATGGCAGTCACTTTCGCTGTCAGGGGCTGCGATAGTCGTCTTTCGCTCCGCGAAAGAACAGCATTGGAAGTCCTTTCTCAGAGCAAAAGGCAACAAAGGGCTGTTGAGGTGCCATGCACCTTTGCGCTGCCGTTGCGGGGTGGATGGGTGGGGTTTCCACTTCCTGATGGGCGCGGCTCGGGTGGGGTAGGGTGGGTGGTGGGATGGTGGGGCGTTTTAACGGGTGAGCGTGTGCAAACGGGCTTCGGTTTCGGGCTTATTTCTGACTGGCACTGGTTTCTTCAAGAACCCAGTCGAGCGGAAAACGCACGAACACCAATCCTGCGGCGTCTACGCTCTCGTAGAGCAGTCCAATTCGGCCGTCGGCAAGCACAGTCAGGCACGAATACATGGCACCACCGGGATCCAGTAACTGTCCGCGACTCCACGTCTGTCCACTATCGCTGCTGGAACGAATCGTCAAACGCTTCCGCTGCTGCATATCGGCTGGATTGGAAAAGATCAGCTCCCCGTGGGGATGTCGAATGAGACTGGCCATACAGGTTGGATCCGGCAGCTCCAGCCACGAGTCGCTCCATTTGCCGTTCCACAAATTCCCCTGCCAGTCCCACCGAGCCCAGGCTCTCTGACCCGATCGCGACTCGTTCCGCATCGACAGGAGCAGTGCCCCGTCCTGCAATTCGGCGATAGCGCTTTCGCTGGTTGGGATGCCTTCGGGGATCGCTGCCGGTGATATCTTCCAGCTGTCGCCCCCGTCACTGCTGGCGATGAAGCAGGCATGTGGCTTGCCCGAAGAATCGCGGTACTGAGCTGCAAAGACCAGCGTGCCATTCTGCAGCTGAATGCCATTGCCCGGACCATTAAAGCAAAGTCTCCAGTCATGTTGCTTGACTTGTGGCGTGAGGCTGATTGGTGATGACCATGTGAGCCCGTCGTCGCTGCTGTGAACCAGCATCAGCTGGCCGGTTTCTTCCGGGGTCATCCCGGGACCGCTGCCATTCCAGCCTCGCGGGCCTTTGGACCAGAGTGCTGCTACGAAGATTCGGCCCGTTTTTTGATCCACAAGTATTGCCGGATCACCTGCCCCGTTTCCATGCGAACCCTGCACGGCAGCATCAAAGTCCATGATCCTCAGAATATGACTCCATGTTTCGCCGCCATCAGTTGAACGCTGCATGGCGACATCGATGTCACCCGGCAGGTCACCTCCATTGCGGTTTCGGGCATCGTAGACGGCCACGAGTGTTCCGCGGGGTGTGGTGGCAAGGCCGGGAATGCGATAGGTGTCAACGCCGTCGTCTCCTCCACGTCGGAGTGTCGTGCGGAACAGCCGCGGATCATTCGGCAGCTGCGGTGGCTGCGGCTGTTCACTGGCGGGAAGATCCGTGGGCCGGCCCCATTTTTCTGCCAGCCACCTGACAGTCTCCTGACACTCTTCCTCGGAGAGTGCGCGGGGATAGACAAGCACTTCGGCGATATCACAGGCGAGCCCGTCTCGAGTGGCGACGTTTGCCCCGAGGATCAGCCCTCCGAGTGGTGTCTGGCCGGCGGGAAATACAAAGGCAGCAGCCTGCCACGAACTGTCGCCCACCTGTGCCGTCGGCGTCGAAATGCCAGTCGGCCGCGCTGGAGCTGCAAATTGCCCCTGTTCCCAGCGAACAGGCACTGAACCCACGCGGGTGCTTCCATCGAAGAGCACTCCGGAGCGTGTCTGTGGGAGCCTTGCCATCAGAACCATAGTTCTGGCGTCGCGCAGCGTGCCCCATGAACCAACAGCCTGCCACAGCGCCGCAGTGCCATTGAAACGCACGACCGCGGCTTTTCCGAAAGCTGCTTCAACCTTCACAAGCTGTGGCCGACCGAAGACGCGATTGAGCGTCCGAGCCGGGTTGTCCCCGGCGGCTGATTTCCACGCTGTCACTTCGCTGCCAGACGACTCAAGACCACCTTCCTGATACCATGCGTAGAGTGGCCCGGCGGGCGGGTCTGCGGCGTTGATTGCATCCAGACAGCCGGGGCCGCAAAGGACGGATATATATAGTATAGTGAAACCGGCGGCAGTGAGTGTCCGCGGGGAGTGTCGAGACATCAGAGGAGACCTTTCAAAGTCGCTTTTCGCTCTGCGAAAAGAACTTTCCGCGACAACGCGAAGCCAATTACAGATGGGGCCTTCTGCCGTTTCACACAGCGAAACGCGACTGAGATAAGCGACCTGTTACCTCCGCAGCATCATGAAGCCGAACAGATCGCGAACCTGTTCTTCCGTGAGCTTATCCAGCATACCGTCGGGCATGAGCGATTTGCCGGTGTCCCGCGTTTCTTCGATGTCGCTGCGGGCAAGGGTGACCTGTTCCCGGTCGGTCTGAACCACCAGAGTCTGATCGGTTGTTGACACCACCACGCCGGTCAGCACGCGTCCATCATTCAGCACAATGACGGATGTTGTGAACTGCCTCGGTACCACGGCGCTGGGATCGATCAGGTTCAGCAGCAGATATTCAAGATTGCTGCGGTTGGCACCGGTCAGATCCGGTCCGATGTTTTTACCTTCTCCGTAGAGCTTATGGCAGGATGCACAGGACTGTTTGAAGAGTTCTGCACCATGTTCGATGCTGGCATCTGCCAGCTTCTCTGGTGTGAGCAGACTCCGCCATTTTTCAACGGCAGCGAGCCGCGCTTCGGGGGTTTCCTGAACGACGCCCCAGCGGGCTTCGAGGACTTCGCGGATGTGTGGTTCGTTAAAGGCCAGCAGCTGCCGAACCTGAGCAGCGGTCAGTTCGCGGGCGGGGATGCGATCTGCTTCAATTGCCGCGATCAGCTGTTCCGCCCACGCTTGACGGCTGGAGAGCGTGTCGATGGCGAGACTGCGGTTGCCGTCCTTGAAACCTGGCAGCCGCCTGACAAGTTCGCTGGCGATTTCGGGGCTGTCGAAGGCAGCCATCGCGACAATGGCGGCGTCATACGCGGCGCGGTCATTGAGCAGTCGAATCAGGATTGGCACAGATTCGGAATCTTTGGCCTGGGCGAGTGCCTGAATGGCCTGCTGCCGTGCCAGCGGATCAGCGGCCGCGTCGGCGGCCAGTGTTCGCAGATCAGCGAGAGCTGTACCGTCTCCGAACAGGGCAGCAAGCCCATCGGCCGCTCGAGTGATCTCAGGGTTGCTGGCTGCCCGGAGGGTCCGATCGACGTCTGGCCAGTTTGCTGGAGCGGCAATGCGGGCAAGTCCGGCAAGGCCAGCACGGAAGGATGCCAGCAGTTCAACGGCCCGCGTCTGTGCCGCCGCATCACCGCGGGCACGAGACGCTATCAGCGACAGAGCCGCTGCGGCGGCCGTCGCTTCTCCGGCTGCCATCTGATGGGCCACTCGCCGCACCGTGAACTGCTGCAGTTTGGGGATGGGGCTGAGCAGCGGCAGCAGTTCGGGATGGGTTGCGAGCGATTCGATACCGTACCAGGTCATCAGAGTCAGCTGGTTGTCGCCGTGAATGGTGGCCGCGTTGGCGGGGTTCTTCAGCAGCGTCAGAGCAAGCTGGTGGCGGGGTTCGGATTCCAGTTTCTGCAGGGCGGAGACCAGTGCAAGCAGCACATTTGCGGGCTGACTGGTGGCGGCCATCGCCTTCAACCGGTTTTGCAGCTGAGTGCGATCGTTTGCAGCGGCAGCAGCGAGCTGGACCGCGGACGCTTTGGTCAGAGGATCTGCGGACGCCAGAGCTCCTTCGAGATGTTCTGTGGTGAGCTGATTGGTGGCTTCCAGCCAGCCGAGGTCCCTGACGGTGAGCGATTTGCCGTCGAGTGCGGGAAGCGAGACCACATCATTCTGCTGCGTCTTTTCCTGGTTCCAGCGGATGTCACGCCGAGAGAACCAGCCGGGGCGCGGAGTGCTGGTGGAATTTCGTAGAGCGTCCACGTCGACTTTGGTCGGGTTGCCATACGCGATTCGATAAATGCGGCCGCTGGTGCGATGAATGCCATCGTGGTCATGACATTCGCCGTTGTCCGACCAGTCAGAAACATAAATTGCTCCTTCGGGACCCATCTTCAGGTCCACACCGCGAAACCAGGGAGTCCTGACAAGCATGAAATCCGGTTCACGGCGCCCGACGTAGCCGCTGCCCTCCCGATCCAGCCGATTGACATTGATCCGTCGGCCGTGCGTGTTGCACATCAGGATCTTTCCGCGGTATTCGGCCGGGAAGTTTTCACCGTGATAGATCAGTCCGCCGACATGTGAATGTCCGCCGCCGAGGTCGTTGGCCTTCCCGTCGCGGCTGTCGGTCCATTTGAGTTTTGTGTCCCAGTGATAGTGGTCGGCTGTCATCTCCATCAGCTCGTAGGCGTGAGGATTGAAGTCACGGCCATACATTCGCTGATAGCGAGCACCGGGAATCACATGCCAGAGATGCCCCTGCACGTTATTGGTCATGAAAAATTGGTTGTCTTCGTTGTAGTCCAGCCCCCATGGATTGGTGGTGCCGTTACAGACCACTTCTACAACATGGCGGACTGGATGAAATCGCCAGACGCCGCAATTCATGAAAACACGCTGGTCGCGGGGTGTTCCCGGGGTGCCTGGGTAAGACGTATCGACAATTCCGTGACGCCCGTACAGCCAGCCGTCCGGGCCCCACATCAGACCACTGACAAAGTTGTGCCCACAGTCGCGGCTCCAGCCATCCAGGAGCACAACCGGGTCACTGTCCGGAACGTCATCCCCATTTCGGTCGGGGATAAACGAAAGTGTGCCGTCGTTCAGAATCCACACGCCTCCAAAGCCCCATGTGAGACTGGTGAGCATGAATCCCTTGTCCCAGAAGACCTTTCGAGTGTCATGCCGGCCATCGCCATCGGAGTCGTGGAGGATTACAATGCGGTCGCGGAGCTTTGTTTCGTAGGGGCCACCGCTGTAGGTGTAATTCTCAGCCACCCAAAGACGCCCGCGATCGTCAAACTCCATGTTGATCGGCTGCTGAACGTCCGGTTCCCCGGCGAACAGAGTCACCGTGAATCCCTGTGGCAGATCAATCAGCGGCAGCATTTCAGCGGGCGTCGGTGGATGGGAATCCGGCGGATCCGTATTGAAGGTGGCCGGAAAATCATCGCTGGCCTGCGGAAATGGCAGAGCAACGGCAACGTCAGCCGCAGCGACGATGCAGCAAACGAAGAGACAAATCAGCAGCAATCGACGATTCATGGCAGCGATACCGGTGGGAGGAGAACGGCAGACCGTTTGAGTTTGACTACTGGAACTTTGTTTGACAACTGTCCACCCCTGTCAGCGGCCCAATGGGAGGCGAAATTGGTGGTCGTTCGCACTTTTCGATGATTTTTGAAAAAAGTCCGGATCAGAGGCTGAATTGCCCCTGAGTATTTTCGTCTCCTCGTGGTGTCAGCGTGTCGACGCGACGCATGTTGGGTTGGCATTTGTACACTCTTTGGCGGTCGTCGTAGCAGGAATGGCAACTTGCAAAGGCACCTGGAACTGCTTATTCTAAAAGTGGTGGAAGTGCCAGCCCCTCAGTTGCTGTAGAGAGCGCAGGTACAGGAATGTCATGTCAGGAATTGTGTGAAGAATGCAGCTCGCTGCTGAGCGAGGCTTATCAACAGATGCAGTCGAGGGTTGCGAAACGACGGAAGCTGGAGGATGACAGTCAGCCTGTGCAGATCACCGAAGAGGTGCTGCGCAAAGAATTCTGCCAGGCTTTCGGTGAGCTGCAGAAAAAGGAGAATTTTCCCAGGGAACGACTTGCCGGGTGCAGGACAATGCACCTTGTAGATCTTTTCTGGGCACGTTCCGCCTGTCTGCGCGATGAAAATTCCGAGCATTCCATCGTCCAGTGTATCAGGGACGAAGTCGTCCCACAGATGCTCAAAAAATACCGTTCGCATATTGCACGCGACGCCGGTGATGACCTGCCCAGCCATTTGCTCGAACTACGAAAGGGCAGCAGTGCAAATCCGAAAAATCCAAAACCCGTGCGACTCCGTAAATATCTCGGAAAATCGTCGCTCGTGAAGTGGCTCGCAATTGTCTTCAGAAATCTGATGCGGGATAAGTGGCGTAAATGGAAACGGCGAAAAGATACCGAACAACTGCTTTTGGACGGCGAAAAAAATGGCAAGGGATTCGAGAATGTCACGTGGAAATCGCCGTCGATTCGGGAGCGTCTAAGACTTTCAGTGATTCAGTTTCTTGGCGGGCGAACAGTGCAGCAGAAAAAGGTCTTTAAGCTGAGGGTGGTCGAGGGCTGGACCAACGAAGATTGTGCTGCGGAACTTGGCTGTGAACCAGGCAATGTGTCTGACCGTCTGAAGAACTTCCTTGAAAACCTGTGCAAAGACGAAAGTTTCCGGAATGCACTGGTCGCGATCGAGAAGGAATTCAGGCTGCAGCCAAATTCGATCACTCAGATTCTGCAACCAGTTTCAGCAATCGGGGAAACGGACGAAAAGCGAGAGACAAAGCATCGCAAGCTATTCGAAGAGGGGCTCAGAGAACTTTTCAACTGCGGCACAGACGAGGATACCCCGGAGGAACGTTTGCGGCAGGATGTCTTCCTAGCGTTTGCTCGTGCCAGCCGTCGTTTGCCGGCAGAGCAGACGATGGTGCTCAAGCTGCGGGTTCTTGATGGGTTGTCACCCGTCATTGCTGCTTCTCACATGTATTGCACGACCGAGTGGGTGGTCAGGCAGTTCAGTAGGGCCTTGCTGGGAGTGTGCGGGGATCGTCAGTTTTCAGGAGAACTGCAGTGGCTGGAGATGGAGTTCGACCTTGATGAGGACGCTTTGCGTGCCGGGATGGAGGACGCTTCGACTGCGTGGTTGAACAGAATCTTCGGCTGGATCGACGACAGCAGGGGAATGATCGAGGAAATCGAGAATTAGTTCCCGTCGGTAACGATTGATCTTGCACTTCTGCGTCAGTAATCACGGGGAAATGAAGCATGTCCAGCAGTGATCCACTTGGGATGTCGGGGTTGTCAAAATCACAGCGTCGGGAGCTGTGGGAAGAGGCCTGGGAGCAGATGATCGACTCGGAGCAGATCGATTCAAAGCAGATCGATTCAGAGGTTGACGATGAAACGATCGCAGCCTGCGCTTCCGGTTTGCTGGAGCCAGCCGACAGAGATGCTGTTCTGCAAAGAATTTATCAGAGTGCTTCAGCGATCGAAAAGTATCTGGCTGCGCGGCATCTGACTGAGTCCGTGCTGCCGCAGTCACAGGTTTCTCCCGCGCAGCCAGCATCAGCAGAGTTCCTGCAGAATCAAAAAGGCAGCCTCTTCAGAAGTTCAGTTCTGCGTTTGGTGTCTGCGGGTCTGCTGGTCGCACTGCTTGCAGGGATCCTGATTCGGAATCAGCAACTTTCGAATTCTCTTGCAACGCTGTCAGCAAAGGATTCAGAGCAGCAGCGAAAGCTGACGGAACTGCAGCTGCTGACATGTAAGCTTGAAGCCACATTGCTTGCAGCTCAGCGCGGATCAGCATGGGTTGTCGGGCGGATTAACCCTGGACTTGTCGGCGTTGCACTTCTGGAGATCGCACGTAACCGCGGAGGCGTCGAAGAGTCGCTGGCCGTGTCCCGCGAACTTGACGAGCGATGGAAACAGTCGGTTGATGAGTTACGGTCAGAATCACAGGAATCCACCGAGGCCGGAATCGAGGACGCCCTGCGACTGCTCACCGGATTGTCGCTGAAGGTGTTTTCCCAGGATGCAGATAACCGCGATGTCAACGATCACTTCCAGCCTGCGACTGCGGCGGTTGACAAGCTGCTGCTGCAAAGTCCCGACGACCCGCGGGTGCTCAACCTCCAGGCGGTGCTCCTGCTGACGAAGTCTGTTTCGATCATTGGCGAGGAACGAGCGGCCCTTGAAAAGCAGGCAGAGGAAATTCTGAAGGCGATTGTGGCACGTCATCCGGATTTCATGGAAGCCCTGCTGAATCTGGCTCTGCTCACCCGCAACAGCGACCCGGAGACTGCCAGAACACTGTTCGAAAAGTTCATTCAGCAATCTGAGGATCCAGAGCTTTCCGCGGCGGTGAAGCAGTATCTGGAACCCTGACGTCAGATAACCATACCTCAACCTTGATTTGTTCGTCCTGCACGAGGAATCCAGCACATGCGACATTCAGCAATATCGGCCTGTCTGATGCTCCTGATACTCAGCTGCGGCATCAGTGCGGCGCCGGCCATGCAGTTGGCATCTCAGTCATCGCCCGACGAGGCTCCCGGGGCATCCAACGCTGCGCGGATTAAACAGCGGGATCAGCTGATAGAGACACTCCCGCAGCTTTTCGCCGAAGGTGACCCCGCCAAAACACTCGAAGTGCTGCAGCAGGTTCTTCAACTGGAAACCGAAGCCTTCGGTAAAACAAACGTCGAACTGACCGGCACATGGGAGATGCTGTCAAAGGAACATCTGAAACTGCAGCAGATTGAACAGGCCCGTGCAGCTGCACAGCAGATGCTGGATATCAACACTGCTGTGAATGGTAAGGATCACCCGGACACAGTGATGACGCGCTGGAGAGTGGACTTTCTGGACAAGCTGGCAGCAGCTCCGGAGAACATCCAGGAGCAAATCGCCGACGACACAGTGAAAGCTGATCAGCTTTTTCAGTCAGGAAAAATTCTCGAGTCCGCCCAGGTGCTGCTGCATCGGGCGAAGCTGGAGCAGGACCTGGCAGGTCGCGACCACCCGTACCTGATTGAAACGTGGCAGTATCTGGCAGTTTGCTTTGACACGACGAAGAACTACCGTCTGATGGAAAAAGCAGCGCTACGAGCGGTATCGATGGCGAGGAAATCTCTTGGAGATGAGCATCCGACAATGGCTTTCGCGGCCTACCGGTACGCCGTGAGCCTGATTCGTCAGGGAGCTCCTCATGCGATCGATGCAATGGAGCCACTTGAACACGCCCGCAGAATCTTTGTGAAGCAGGAACGTCTGGATCTGATCGCAAACGCCGATGACTGGCGCGGGCAGGCACTGGCTCTTCAGGAGCGTTACCAGGAGTCCATAGAAGCCTATCAGTCCGCTCTTGATGGATTCCAAAAAATTCCAGGCAATCATGACCTGGAGGTCGCAACCACGCGCAATAATCTTGGCCTTGTCTACAAGAATCTCGGTGATCTCAGCAAGGCAGCAGAGCAGTATCAGGGTGCCATCACGCTGACTCGCAACGCCCTCGGTGAAAAGCATCCGAATTACGCCACAGCGTTAAGTAATCTGGGTGGCGTTTACCTGGCGCTCAGGAATGGAGAAGAAGCTGAACGGCTCTGCCAGCAGGCTCTGGATATCCATATCGAAGCGTATGGAGCTGACGATCCCCGGTGTGGCATGCAATATGGAAACCTGGCACAGGTTTGTTTTGAGCTTGGCGACTACCAGAAAGCCGAAACCCTTTTTCTGAAAAGCCAGGAGCTGTTCAAAGCCTACGTCAAGGCGGACGATCCGCGTCTTGCATTCGCACCGAACGGTTTGTCGCAGATTTATGTCAAGCAGGGAAAGCTGTCGGAGGCATTGCAGATGGCCACTGCAGCGATGGAGATCCGACGACAGAGCGTCGGCGAGAAGCACCCCGACTTTGCAGCCTCGCTTTCTCAGCTTGCGTCCGTGAATGCTTCGCTTCGTGAGCTGCAGAAATCTGAGCTGCTTTATCGTCAGGCACTGCAAATCGACAGCGATGCTCGCGGAGCCGATCACCCGATGACGCTGATCACCGCAGACAATCTTGCGGGAGTGCTCCGAGAGAACGGCAAATCAGCTGAGGCCTTTGATCTGCACGTGGATGTTGTTCAGAAGACACTTGACTGGATGAATCGGGTCTCGCCGCTGCAGACCGAGCTCCAGCAACTGGAATATACTCGGAAATTGAGGTTGCGGATCGACCCGCTCGTTTCGCTCACGATCGATGCATCGCTGGATCCCAGTTCCACGATTGCCGCTGTTATGGAATGGAAAGGCATCAACCTGTTGCGGTGGCGTTCCCGGCGCGGTGTGGCCGATTCAGAGGGGAGTACGGGGCGCACGAAATTCGACCTTCAGGCACTGCAGAGCTCTATTCCGCCTGATGTGGTTTTGGTGGACTTTCTCACTTACCTGCATTCGGCACCTTCGGAAGAATCCGAACTGATGTGTTTCAGTCATCGCCTGATCGCCTCGGTGTTACGGAATAACGGCCCTCCTGTGTTGCTCAATCTGGGCGGGCTTCGGGAGATCAACGAGGCCATCGACACGTGGCGAGCGGGGCTCACCCAGACCGATTCACAGCCGACCTCTGCCGCCGGTCTACTTCTTCGCAGACGACTCTGGGAACCGATACTCCCGCATCTCAAGGCTGGGGACAGTGTTTTGATCTCAGCCGATGGTGAACTTGGAAAGCTCCCGTTCAACGCATTGCCGGGGTCAATGCCGGGGACTTATCTGCTGGAAGAGCATCGGATTGCGACGATCGCAGTTCCTCGGCTGCTGCCGGCGCTGTCTGAAAAGTCCGATCAGCAGCCTGTGGGCGGGTTGCTTCTGGTCGGCGGTGTGGACTACGACGCGGGTGTCAGTGGCGAATCCAGTCAGACGTTGCCTGGAGCAGAGCTGGAACTTGCTGAACTGTCTCTGTTGAGGAACGATTTCGGGGGCAGCTTTCAACCACTTGAGGAAACATTACCGGAGGTGGAGGCGATTCAGGAACAATACGCGAGCGCATTCCCCGACGCGGACGGCGACTCCGTAAAACTTCTCAGCAAATCCGCAGCAACCGAGTCGGCGTTGAGAGAGCTGGCGGGGAACTACAAAGTTCTGCACATTGCCACTCACGGTCGATTCACAAATCCGGTGAAACTCCTGCCACAAGTTGGCACGGGAATCAGTATTCAGCCTGCCGATCAGGGGGCGTTGATCACAGCGGTGGCCCCCGACTGTGACACTCCCGCTGACCAGCGTCCCCGCATCAACGATCTGCTGCTGGCGATCGCCGAGGGCGACGAGGAATTTGTTTCGCTGGAAGGATTCCCAGTCGAAGAAATCCGGGCGCGGCTGAAAGGTTCGCCCCTGTCACCAGTGCGGCTGAAAGTGCTCCCGGCAGGCAGCGACACACCGGTTGTCCATGATCTCTTTCGACAACCCCTGCTGAAGGAGGGACCAGTGATCAATTCCGACCTGTTGTCCTGTCTTGCATTAGCAGGAGCAAACGGTGTCGGCAAAGCAGGGCCGGACGATGGTCTGTTCACTGCAGCAGATGCCGGTTCTCTGCAACTGCAGGGCACGGAACTTGTGGTTCTGTCAGCCTGCAGTACAGGTCTGGGTACCACAGCCAGCGGAGAGGGCTTGCTGGGCCTGCAGCGAGCCTTCCAGATTGCCGGAGCAAAGACAACGATCTCCACTCTGTGGAATGTTGATGACGCAGCCACTCGCCAGCTGATGGTTCGCTTTTATCAGAATCTCTGGGGCGAGCAGAAAAAGTCGCGGCTGGATGCTCTTCGTGACGCTCAGTTATTCATCCTGAATCATCCCGAATCGATCACTCAGAACAGTGGCAATCGGCAGGGCGGTCGACGCCCTCCGACTGTTGTCACGACAAACTCCGGTAGTGATCCAGGTCGCACTTCGCCCTATTACTGGGCGGCCCCGGTGCTCTCGGGAGACTGGAGGTAGAAATGCCGCGCCTGCCACATCGACCAGTGTATCCGAAACGCGGGGTCTGCCGAATTCTGCTGAGCTGGCTTGCTGCAGCCTGTTTGGCCCTCGGCTTGCAAAGCAAGGCTGTCTCCGCCGATCCGGAAGGGCAGATTCACGCACTCCTGATCGGCGTCACCAAATACCCAAACCTTCGCAATCGTGACCTGCGTGGACCAGCCAACGATGTGGAACTCCTCGCCGACATACTGATGCAGCAGTACGGAGTCCAGGCGGACCGGATTCAGATGCTGGTGGAAGGTGAGACTGACGAACTTCGACCGACCCGCGGCAACATTGAAAGGGCCTTCCAGCGACTGGCTGAACTGGTAAATCCAGGTGACGAGTGTGTCATTCTGCTTGCCGGTCACGGTTCCCAGCAGCCTGATGAGCTGCAGCAAGGCGACGAGTCAGATGGGTTGGACGAAGTCTTTCTTCCGCTGGACACGGAACGGTGGAATGGACGAACGATTGAGACTCCCGGGAAAGTACCGAATGTGATTACGGACGACGAGCTTTCAGGCTGGTTGACAGCGATCCGAGAGAAAGGTGCAAACGTCGTGTTCCTTGCAGACGCCTGCAGTTCAGGAACGCTGACACGCGGCGAGACGGCAGAGTATCGAGGTGTGACTCCGGGAGAACTTGGGATTCCAACAGAGCTGTTGCAGCGGTCTGGTCGTCAGTCGGCTGTCGCCGCACAGCCTGCGACGTTTCCGCCTGAGACGCTGCTTGATCAGAGTCGGACACCCCGCAGCCCCGCTCAGGGACAACTGGTGGCCCTGTTTGCCGCAAGACCAGGCGAGATCACCAAGGAAGCTCTGATCGATGGTCGCTTCTATGGCCGCTTCAGCTGGGCGATTGGCGCTGCGCTTTCAGAGTCCCGCAGAAATGCTCTGACCTACAGAGAACTCATCCGCCAAATTCAGTCGTCCTATCACAGATATCGCTGGGTCGACACACATCCGACATTTGAATCGGATTCCGCAGAGCTCGACCGCGAAGTCCTCGGACGCAAATACTGGCCAAAACGCAGCAGCATTCTGCTCTTGAAAGACCCTTCCGGGACGTACGCAATCGATCGTGGAGAACTGCATGGGCTGTCCGCCGGTACACTGCTGGCGGTCTATCCACCCCGAGCAGTTCAGCCGGCTGGATTTGTCCGAATCAGCACCGCCGGTCAGGTACGTTCGCTGGTTGTCCCGACTGAGTTCGAAGGTCGCGCAGCCATCACCGAACTGCCAGCTCCGGCTCGCTGCGAAGTAGTCAAACTGGAGCTGGGGCGCTACATGCAGACGGTGGGGATCGACACCAGCCTCGTCTCTGAACCTGCCCGACGTCAGTCTGTCACAATGTCCCTGCAGACGGCGCTCAAAATTGCCGCGGAGATGCCCGCTTCCCTGTTCAGGCCGACCACAGCTGCGGAGACTCCTGACTGGTACATTGTGGTGTCCGAGTCTGGCGATACCGCGCGACTGGTCCCGGCATCTGCAATGGAACGCTCGGCTGATGGACAACTGAAGATCCTCGGGATCCCGAAAGATCGGTACCCGCTTGATGACAACATTGACAAATGGCTAATGAAGGAGCTGAACGATCGGGCACGTGCCAGAAACCTCGGACGACTTGCTGAGATGTCGCGGGGGGTGGAATCCAGCGTGCGACTGGATGTGAAGGTGGAGAAACTGAATAAGGACAGCAACCAGTTTGAGCCCCTGGGAATCGAAAATGGCACGTTACGGAACGGCGACAGGCTCAATGTGCTCATCCGAAACAACTCCACACAGGCCGTCGATGTGACGGTGCTGTACATCGACTCAACCCCTCGAATTTCAGCCTGTATTTTTCCGCTGGATGCGGAAAACGGTCGCCTGATGAAAGGTGAGACAAAGACTATCTCTGATCTGCAGATTGATGACTCAACAGTCGGTATCGAAGACCTGATTATTCTGGCGACGGTGGCGGGTGGCAATCCGGATCCAGCCCGTTTTGACTTTCTCGCCGAGCCGTCAGCGATCGGAAACGCCCGCAGCAGGGGCCAGACCGGCTGGAGCTCACCACTGGGCGTGCTGACAAGAGGCTGCCTGTTTGGCGATGGAACACGCTCCGCCACAGTGGCTGATGCCGGGAACTTCCACATCACTCGAATCTCATGGGAAGTCGTCAAGAGCGGTGGGATCACATCACCATCTGCAATGCTGCCGAAAAATCAAATGAATTTGGATCAATGGGACTGGGAGTCCTCTCAGCCATTTCCGTGGAAAGGGCCGAGGCAGAAACGATCGCGCCGGAAATTCGCAGTCTGCGTTGGAATCAATCATTATCCAGAGGATTCCGGTTTCACAAGCCTTCAATTTGCGGCCTCAGATGCCGCGGCGATTGCAGAGGCTTTACTCATCCATGGTGATTTTCGCGAAGTGCTTCTGCTGTCTGACATCAGGGAGCTTTCGCCGGCATTGCAAAAAATGAATAGCTCAGGTCGGCTGAAAAATCTAACCAGCGCCACGAGACACATGATCGAAGACGAGTTGGCCGCATTTTGCAGACGGGCTGATCGCGCGGAAGATCTGCTGCTCTTCTACTTCGCAGGGCACGGTGAGTCGGGAAGAACACCAGCACTTCTGGCCGGTGATCATAGTGCAGCGGCTCCACAACGAATTTCTGTCAATGCCGTACTGGACAGGTTGCTGGCCAAAGAGGTGCTGGCCCAGGATCGAGCGATTCTGCTTGATGTTTGTCGATCCGCGCTCAATAACGAGTCCGGGCACGTGATGTCAGAGGAATTCAGGAAGGCGTGGTCATTGCCAGAAAATCGCATCACTGTGCTTACCGGATGTGACCGGAATCAGTGCAGTTTAGAAGATTCAGAGTTGCAGCACGGTCGATTTACATGGGCATTGCTCGACGCGTTTCGCGGGAATGGTTATCGCATCGGCGAAGCCGACCTGCTGGTCACTGACCTGCATGTGCATGTCTGCCGTGTGTTTCGAGAACGCAACTGGATGGAAAGCCAGACGCCACTGGAGTTTCGATCCGGCGCGTCCTTCTCAATCGCCCAGCGGGATGTGATTGTTCCTGAACGCCTGGACCAGTTTGAACAGGAAGATGTGCAGGAGTTGTTGCGAGAAGCACTGGAGCTTTACGCGTCTCCGCTGGTGGAGCAGCATTTAGAGAGGGCTCGTTCAAAATGTCGCTCAGCTTTTCGTTTATTATCAGCCACTGTCAGCTCCGCCTCGCAGGACAAAGCTGCTGCGGAAACCAAACTCATTCATACGCGGGTCCTGCGATTATGGGCTTTGATTGAGTATCGTCTGGGAAATCAGTCCGTGGCGGACAGGCTGGCCAATGAGGCTGTTCAGTGGGATCCTGAGCTACCAATGCCGCGTCTGATTGCTGCTCTGCGACAGGCTGATAGTGGTGAAGACGACAAGGCCGTCGATGAACTTTCTGCTTTATTCAAAGAATCGTGGCCGATGCTCAGTGATGAACCTTGGTTATGGCAGCGTCTGGAACGCTCTATCGAAGGTAGCTGTCCATTGTGCGAAAAGTGGTGCTGACACGAAATGGGGAATCGTTGTAGAGTTTGTGGATGGAACGGACTCCATCGGACAACGTGAATCAAGACGATCTGCAGAAGCTGGTTCTTC
>Ga0172376_10002491_pt1 | contig 22442 bp, 14 predicted proteins | sample Lak35m_FD_121114 | JGI IMG/M metagenome (GOLD analysis project Ga0172376, IMG submission 121114) | Freshwater microbial communities from Kabuno Bay, South-Kivu, Congo - kab_092012_35m | ecosystem: Environmental > Aquatic > Freshwater > Lake | place: Democratic Republic of the Congo: South-Kivu... | reverse complement strand
GGCATCGGTCTGGCCGATTTCGGATCGCTCAAGAACACCATCGAGGGGTGTCTCGACGAACGGGGCGAGATGCTCGATTCCGCAAGCCGGAAACTTTCCAACATCCGGGGTGAAATCCGCACGGCCGAGGCCCGGATTCAGGGCACCCTGCGGAATCTGATACGTTCGTACGATGCCCGCGGGCTCTTGCGGTATCCGAACTACACGATGGTCGGACACCATTACGTCGTTCCCGTGATTCGTGACCGACGCGGCGAGGTGCCAGGCTCGGTGCAGCGCACAAGTGCTTCGAGCGAAACGGTCTATGTCGAACCAGCGGCGATCGCCGATCAGTCGGCGCAGCTTTCGTTCCTGCGTGACAAGGAAAAGCAGGAGATTCGCCGGGTTCTGCACTGGCTTTCCGAGCAGATCAGCCACGTCGGCGACGACATCCTGGTGGCCGTGGGCAAAATCACCCAGCTTGATTTCGCCCTCGCCCGGGCACGCTATGCCCAGGATTTTCGCCATTTCCGCCCGATATTCGGCGAGAAGGGTATCTTCCTGCGATCGGCCAGGCATCCGCTACTGGAGCATCTGTTTCGCGAAGAGCGGTTCGAACCTGCGGAAAGTACGATCGAAAGCGATGCGGTCCCTGAAGACACAAGTCCTGAGCCGGCTTCGGATTCTGTGACCCGGGAGGAATTGGCGGAAAACCTGTCGATTGAGGAATCCGCAGCGCAAGCAGCGAAACCGGCGAAAACCTATCCTGATTCACGGTTCGCCGGCCTTCCCGCCGGGATGACCCCGCACCAGACCGAACCAGCCGCGAAAAAGCCGAAACCGCCGCAGCCTTCACCCCTTTTCGCCAGTTTGCCGAAAGCTCCTGACAAGCCCCTGGAAGAACCCGCCGAAGATTCGCCCGAAGGCAGCATCGAGGAATCGGAAGAAGCCGAGGCGATGCTCAAGGGCGGTCTGGGCGTGGACTACGCGGCCCTGGCCGAGAAACGCAAGGCCGAAAAAGCGGCCAGGGCGGCTGCCCGAGCGGCGTGGGTCCGCCCGGTTCCCGTCAAGCCGGCCGAAGAGTGGCGAAAGCCCATCGCGGCCACGGGCCCGAAGCGTGAAGTGACGCCGATCGACGTTCACCTGGGCTTCGATTACCGGATCCTGGTCGTCACAGGGCCGAACACTGGCGGCAAGACGGTTGCCCTCAAGACGCTGGGGCTCATTTCCGTCATGGCGCAATGCGGCCTTTTCGTGCCGGCTGCCGAGGGATCGCAAGTCGTCCTTCTTAAAGATGTTCTGGCCGATATTGGCGACGAGCAGAGTCTGCAGCAGTCGCTTTCGACGTTCTCGTCGCACATGAAACGGATGACGGCGATCCTGGGCCGGGCGGACGAAAAAACGCTGGTTCTGCTAGACGAAGTCGGCGCCGGGACCGATCCGGCCGAAGGTTCGGCCCTGGGGCGGGCGATCGTGGACGAAATCGATGCTTTGGGGGCCCTGGCCGTCGTCACGACCCACCTGGGTGAACTGAAGTCGATCGCGATGGCCAATCCCCGCGTCCGCAACGCCAATGTCGAATTCGACCTCGAATCGCTCAAACCCTTGTATCGCTTGCGGATCGGTGAAGCCGGGCGGTCGCACGCCCTAACGATCGCACGCCGCTTGAACCTGCCTGGCCACGTGGTGGACAGGGCCAACGAATATCTCTCGCAGAGTGGAACCCAGTCGACGACCGAATTCGACGATTTGCAACGACTGCGGGCCGACGCCGAGAAATCCCGGCAGGACGCCCTGACCGCACAGGCCGATGCCCGCCGATTGCAGGAAGAACTCGAAAAGGCACTGGCCGAACAGCGGAACCGGGATTTGAAGGCCCAGGAACTGCAGGCGGCCAGAGAGCGGCTGAAAGTGGGCGACCGCGTGGTTGTGCCCCGGCTCGGCTACGACCGGCCGGGACGCATCGCGAAAGTCGACGTGAAAAAGCGGACGGTGTCGGTCTCCATCGGTCACATGAAGTGGGACGCCCAGCTCGACGAACTCATCCCGCTGGAGGATTCGTCCCCGTTGACATCGCCGAAACCCCAGTATCGGGACCCGCGATAAGTCGAAAGTAACAGGCGGCTGGCTCGATCGCGGCCTGAGGGTCAGACGGCGACCCGCCGGTTATAGATGAACCACTCCACCATGAGCACCGCCAGGCCTGCCGCCACGGCCCACTTCCAGAGGGGTGAAGTCTCCGGCTTGGGCTTGCCCGTGCCGGTCAGCGGCGTGTAGCCGATCTTCAAGCCGAATCTTTCGGCCACGTTGGGCGGGGCTTCCAAGGGGGGGAGGCCGCGGACGGACAGGTCGCTTTCCCGCTGGTTGAACAGGTTCACGGAAAACAGGTCGACGAGCGTTTCGCCGTCATACACAGCGAACGCGCCCTGGCGGGACGAAGCGGTCAAAGGCAGCCTGCCGGTGCTGTCGACAGTGGCGGTCGAGGCTGGCAGGCTCGAATCGCTGACGCTGCGGATCCGGACCGCCTTACCCGCAAGGCCGGCGGTCGTCACGAAGAAGTTGTCGCCCGGTGGGCGGGAACTGGCGTCCTGTTCCGCCCGTGTGCCGGTCAAAAACGAGACGCAGTTGTCGAGGAAGATCGGGAAGCTGTACTTCAGGAACCAGTCCGTTTCGAACTCCTTGGTCGTGAGCAGCCCGAAGCCGACGACGACATCCGAGAAGCCCTCGCGTGGCGAGACGAAAGCCAGCGGGCCGCGATCGCTTTCGATGAGGGGCTTGATGCCGGGCGGCAGCGGCTCGGGAATGCGGGCCGAGCGAATGCGGACCAGGGTGAGGTCGCGCACGTACTGCATCAGGGGGCTCGATGTGTCGATATCGAGCACCGTCGGGTTCTCGAACGCCTTGAGTTCCTTGAACTTGTCGCCAGACGGAAAGGCCCCGAAATACAGCGTGGAGTTTTGGGGCGATTTCTCGGGGCTGCAGCCGTCGAAGATCGTCAGGCTGTCGCTTCCCAGGTCAAGCGACTGCTGAATCTCAGGCTTTTTCAGATCTTCGGGCGAGATTTCGGAGTAGCGGATCGACTCGCTCATCGTGGGCGAACGGAAAAACTGGCTCAGATAGCGGTTTCCGGCCGTCACCAGCCTGACGCCCGGCTTTTTGCCTGGCGGGATGACGACATAGGCGACATCGTCGGCCCGCAGATCGTCGGTCGAAGTCGATTCGAGCACCAGCGCCTGGGGGCCGGAATCGGCGATCGAGAACTGAAAGCCCTTTTCGGACTGACCGGGAACGGTGAACTTGATGGCATCCGCCAGTGTGCGGCCGCCACCGGACGAATTGATCGGCAGGCGATAGAGCTTCAAGTCGGCATTGGCGTCAGCGGCGTCGTAATTCCTGAATCGGCCGAAGATTTCGACCGTACCGGGGGCGTCCTCGTTGCGGCGGGCCTGAAGTGCCAGAATGCCCTGGTTTTTCGTCGGATAGTCGATACGCCCTTCGTCCTGCCCGGCACGAAAAGGCGGCGGCCCCAGGCCGATGACGACCAGTTCCGGTTCAAGATTCCCCAGGCTGAACCCCTGGATATCGGCGAAACCGCCGTCGGTGAAGATCACGAGTTTGGGAGTGGTTTCCTCTGTGGCCACGCTGCCTTCGGCCTGGCGCGAGGGGTTGGCCAGGCCGTCCGCCACACGCAGGGCTTCCAGCGGGTCGCTGCGCCGGTCGGTCGCGGCGATCTCGCCGATTTTCGTCCTCAGCAGGTTCTTGTTGGACGTGTAGCTGGCCATCACTTCGGCCGAGTCGGAAAACGCGATGATCATGGCCAGATCGTTCGAGGCGAGCGTGTCGATCAACTCGGTGGCCCGCTTTTTGGCCACGCTCAGGCGATCCGGAGAAACGTCCCTGGCCGACATGCTGCCGCTGTTGTCGATCGCCAGAATCAGCCGCCGGCCTTGCGAACGTGACCCCGAAAGACTCGGCCCGGCCAGAGCGGCCAGAATCAGGAACACGGTGAGCAACTGCAGAATCAGCAGGATATTGCGACGCAGGCGCTGGAACAGGCTGTTGACGCGCAAGTCCTCCATGCTCCGGCGCCAAAGCAGCGTGGACGGAACGACGACCGGCTGCCTCCTGAGCTTGAGGAAATAGAGCAGGACGATGCACACCGGCACAGCGGCCAGAGCGGCCCACAGGGCCGGGCTCAGCATGGTTTTCCACTGGATCGGGCTGAGGCTGTTGGCCAGTCGTGCGAGAGTGCTCATCACAGGTCGATTCCGGGCGATTCGTCGGCGGCTCGCTCACGTTGCCTGAGACGCCGGGACTTGGTCAGAAAGATCAGCAGCAGATATGCGACGAACGCGGCTGAGAGGCCGTAAAAGATCCAGTCGCTGGTGACTTCAGGCAGCATGGCGGTCATTGACCTCGGTCAGGATGCGGAGTCGAGCGAAAGCCGGGAAAATCAGCGTACGAGGCCATTGCGGCGCATGTACTCGAGCACGAGCTTTTCGAACGGCTCCTCGCTGGACGTGAACGTGTAGTGAATGCCCCGGGCGGCGCACCAGTCGTGAAGGCCTGTTTTGAAAGCCTCCAGCGTGCGCTGGTAACGCTCCAGAAGCGGCGCGGTAATGGTGATTTCGGCCAGGTCGCCGTCCTCGGCGTCGGTCAGCCGAAGGTCGCCCGTGAGGGGCGGGTCGATCTCTTCCGCCGAAAGCACTTGGATGACGTAAACGTCGAAATTCCGGGCGATCAGATAGCGCAGGGCCGCTTCATAGCCGTTCTTGTCGAGAAAGTCGGAAATGACGACCACGACCCCCGGGCCGAGATTGCGGGTCGCGAACGATTTGGCGGCGGCGGCAAGGTCGCTGCCGCCTTCGCACTTGAGCCGTTCCAGATAGTGCAAAAGCCTGTGAATCTGAGACTTCGTCCGCATCGGGCCCGGGCCCTGGGCCAGGCTGGCGGCGAAAGTCTCGACCGTCACGCGGTCGTGATGCACCATGCCGATATACGAAAGAGCCGCCGCAATCCGTTTGGCGTAAAGCAGTTTCGTCGGCGTGCCGAAGTCCATGCTGCCGCTGGTGTCGACCAGCGTGTGGACTCGCAGATCCTCTTCCTCCAGAAACAGTTTCAGAAAGAGCTTGTCGAGCCGGCCGTAGAGATTCCAGTCAATGCGGCGCATGTCGTCGCCGACGGAGTAATTGCGGTGATCCGCGAACTCGACGGACGAGCCTTTCCGGCGGCTGCGCCGCTCGCCCTGAACGCGGCCCTGAACGATCCGCTTGCTGACCAGTTCAAGCTTGTCGAGCCGCGCCAGAAACTCGGGCGAAAGCAGCGGTTCGTCCGTATCGGGCACCGGGCTGGCGGCATTTTCGGCCATGGCGGGTCACGTTCCTCGCATTGCAGTTGGGGCCGAACGGAAAGCCTTGTCGGGCTTCAGGAAAAGTAGCGGTCGCTGATCCAGAACAGCCCCAGCATCGCCAGGGCCGCGGATCCCAGAATCACGAGCCAGGGCAACAGAGCGGCCAGATGAATGGCCACGCGGGCACGCCGGTCGGTCTGCTCATGCCTTTGCAGGAACAGGAGTGCCGTGTGCCAGCTTTCGAAGACGACCAGGCCGCCACCCACGGCGACGAACAGGCTCACCGTGCCGTCCAGCATCCAGGCCGCCCATGACAGGGCCAGAACCACGAAACAGGAGAAGGTGAGGAACGTGATGTCCGCACCCGTCAGATGAAGCGGCTCGGATTCCGGCAGATTCGTCGATATGGGGGCGGGTGTCGCGTCGTAAATGTCACGCATCGGTTCGGCTCAGGGGCGGTTCGCTTCGGTCGCGTTCGTTCGTCTCATCTTCCGGCCCAAGTCCGGGAAGGTCAACGGGCCAGACAAGTCGGCCTTCGTCGAGTCAGGCCGATTTGGCGACTGCCGGCTCCGCGATTTCGGGAACGCTCTTGAGAATCTCCAGCAGGATTTCGTCCGTGTCCTTGCCCTCGGCCTGGGCTTCGAAATTGAGCAGCACGCGGTGACGAAGGCTGGGGAGAAGCTCGCGGCGGATATCCTCGAAGCTGACGTTGAACCGTTTGTCCAGCATGGCCCGGGCTTTCGACGCCAGAACCAGCGTTTGTGCCCCGCGAGGGCTGGATCCCCAGCGTATGAACCGGTTGGTGATCTCAGGCGCGAACGGGCCGCCCGGATGGGTGGCCAGGATCAGCCGTACGGCGTAATCCTGAACATGCGGCGCGATCAAGACTTGCCGCACCGTCGCCTGGTGGGCGGTGAGCGTTTCGCCCGTGATGACCCTGTCGATCGTGGCCGAGGTGCCGCGCGTCGTGCGGTCCAGAATCTCGTTGAGTTGCTCCCGGTTCGAATAGCCCACGACGAGCTTGAACAGGAAGCGGTCAAGCTGGGCCTCGGGCAGGGGATAGGTCCCTTCCTGCTCGATGGGGTTCTGGGTCGCCATCACGAAGAACGGCTTCTTCAGCTTGTGGATCGTGCCGCCGATGGTGACCGATTGCTCCTGCATGGCCTCGAGCAGGGCCGACTGGGTCTTGGGCGTGGCCCGGTTGATTTCGTCGGCCAGTACGATCTGGGCGAAGATCGGCCCTCGCTGAAATTCGAAGGCCCGGCGGCCGTCGGGCGATTCCATCACGATGTTCGTGCCCAGGATGTCGGCCGGCATCAGGTCAGGCGTGAACTGGATGCGGCTGAAATCGAGCTGCACGGCTTCGGACAAGGTGCGAATGAGAAGCGTCTTGCCGAGGCCGGGAACGCCTTCGAGCAAAACGTGACCGCCGACGAAGAGGCTCGTGACCACGCCGTGGATGATTTCGCCATGGCCCACGATCACTTTTTTCAACTCGTTGCTGACCGCTTCGAAGTCGCTTCGGAAGGCTTCGACCTGGCGTTCGAAAGCTGCGGTGTCGGGGGCGCTCATGGTGTCGATTCTCGGGGTGAAACGGGTCAGTTCGCGATGTTTTCCCGCAGCCGGTCTTCGCCGGCTCAGGAGCCTTCTTTGTCCTTGTCTTCCCAAACTTTGCGTTTGGCGGCCAGCAGCCGCCCGGTGTAGGAATCGCCGGCTTCCGTTTCCGGAGGTCTGGCGGATCCTGACGCTTGTGAGCCGGTTTCCGCAGTTGGGGCGGCCGGTGCTGGCCTGGCCGCTGCAGGGGCGTTCGCCTGACGGGCCAGCCGTTCCGAGAAATCTACGCCCGATTCGGCCTCATCCCGGCGGCGGGGCTGGGCGGTCGCCACGGCCGACCGTGCTTCCCGGAGCCGGCCCAGGTGTGCCGCGGGGTCTTCGGCGGTGGCCGAAGCGTCAGCCCCGCGAAGCCGCTGCAGCCATGCCGAAAGATTCGAAAAGTCAGGGGCCAGCCGACGCACGCCCACGTCCGTCAGGAACAGAAACGCCGCCGCCGCCAGAAGCGAAGGCCAGATGTCGGTGTAGCCGGAGGCCGGGCGGGTCATCTCATCGCGGCGGAACGGGTTCGAGGCGTTGACCGTCGCCCCCAGGTCGATCACGTCGCCGCGTGTTTTCCAGGCGTAAACTTCGCCGCTGGTGATGCGGGCCAGGTTTTCCAGCTCATCGGGATTCGAGCGCAATTCCCGGTATTCTTCGGAGTAAGGCACGGAAACGCCGGAGGAAACGACCCCCTTCGAACCGTCGGGGCCGCTGTAGGCCAGGCTCACGAAGTAATTGCCGCGGGTTTCGACGTCGTCGATCGTGGCCTCGTAGCGGCCGGGGGCGGTCTGGACCAACTTGAGCTGATCGTTCGGGCCGGCCGCGCCACCGGGGCGGACGACGGCCCCCTGAATTTGCAGAAAGTTCAGAAACTGCTGGGATTTGTCGAGCGCGTCGACGGCGACCTTGATCTTTCCGTCCTCACGCCGCAGCGACATCGACAGGTTGCCGTTGTCCGTCGGCCGCATGCACCAGCGAATCACCTGCGACCAGAAGGCCGCGTATTGATCCCAGTTGCGCCAGCCCTGTGCCCACTTGAACCCGGTGTCGGACGTGAACGCCACCGATCGGCCCAGGCCGTACGTCCAGTGAGCCAGCAGCGGATTGACCTGACCGGTCGGCTGGGGCGAGAGCAGGGGGGCTTCCACCAGTTCGCTTTCCTTCAGGCTCGTCAGGACCAGTCCGTTGATCGGCGGAAAGTTCGTCGGCAGCCCCTGGATCGGTTCGGTCGAGCCGGCCACGGTGATCGCCCAGGGGTCGCCCTTCTCGAAGATGAGCGGCCGCGAAATCATCCGCGTTTCTTTCTGGTAAATGCGGGGCAGGGCCCGGGGGTTCGTCACGTTATAGAAACGGCCCTTGGTCTTGTTGGCCAGGTCCTGCATCGTGCGCAGGCCCTGAATGTCGTTGCCGTGGGCGGCCGTCAGCACGGTCGTCACCTGCACTTTCGCCTGCGTCAGGGCCTGGATCGCACGGCTGGAAGGGGGCGTCGGGTCGCCGTCGGAGATGACGATCACCAGGCGGCTGGCGGCGTCCGACTGCTGCAGCGCCCGGGCCGACATCATGAGGCTCGGGTCGAAGTCGGGCATGTCGCCGGGCGTCATGCGGTCGATGGCGCGCAGCATGACCTCGCGATTGCCCTCGATCGTCTTGAGCGTGAACAGCCAGCTTTCCGTGCCCATCCAGTGCAGCATGCCGGCCATGTCCATCGGCGAAAGTGTCTTGAGCGCTTCCTGGGCGATCACCTTCTGCCAGTAGTTGCCCTCGGCGATTTCGCTGGCGTGCATGATCATCACCAGCGCGCCCTTGCCGGTGACCTTCAGGGACTTGATCTCCATGTCGACCGGCAGGGCCTTTTCCACCGGCGTGTTGCGCCAGCCACCGGCGCCGAACGACGTCTCTCCGCCCAGCATCACAAGACCCGCGCCCATGTCATGCACGTTGCGTTCCAGGAGCGCGATCTGCCCGGCCGAGAACGAATCCTTGGGCACGTTGCCGAGAATCACGGCGTCGTAAGGCTGAAGCTGACCGATGTCGGTCGGTAACTGATCGCCCCCCACGTCGCCGCCGCCGTTGATCGTCGGCGCCAACAGCACGTCCACCTGGATCTTCTTCTCCCGCAGGGCTTCCACAAGGGCCGCGTGTTCGCCCCGGCGGGATTCGATCAACAGCACGCGGGATTCGCCCCGGGCCTGAGTGAACCCTTCGGCCACATTGTTGACGGCGCGGCGGTCGACCGTGTCGGCGTCAGGAATGAACTCGGCCGAGAAGCGGTAGAAACTCGCTTCGGTGATGAGCTGCTTGAGCCCGAAGACCGAAACCCCGCGCGGGAGTTCGATCGGCAGGGGCTGTTCGTTGCCGGGCGCGGGCGTGCGGCCGCCGCGCGCGTCGATGCGGAAGATCTGCAAACGCCCCTTCGCCGGTGCCGTGGCCCGCAGAACGACGTTCAGATTCACGGTTTCGCCGACTTTGACGTCCGCCGGCAGGCTGACCTTTTCGACCAGCACTTCCTGGTCGTTGCCGTAGTCGTAAACGATCGGCAGGACGTCGATCTGGATATTCTGGGACCGTGCTTGCAGGGCCTGTTCGAAAGCATTGCCCCGGTTCTGGTTGCCGTCGGAGATCAGGACGATCCGCCGCGCCGAGTCTTCGGGAAAGCTGCCCATGGCCAGCCGCAAGGCCCCGGCCATGTCGGTGTTGTCGGTGTCGAGGGCACTTTCGACGCCCAGAAACCGGATTTCCGAAGGCCCTGGCGGCACTTCCACCTTGGCGTTCTTGCCGAAGACGATCATGCCGGCCAGGTCGTCCGCCCCGCGATGCTCCAGCGTGCTCTGACGCACGAAGTTGAGCATCGGCTCGATCTTTTCGCGCGGGATCGACTGGGAAAGGTCGACGAGAAAGAGCGTCGAAAGCCGGTCGTTCAAACGGACGATCTGCGGTTCGGCCAGCGCCGCCACCACCAGCGCCACCACCGCCAGGCGTGTCGCCACGGCGACGCGGCGACGCCATCGGCCCAGCCCGGCCAGGCTGCGGCGGCTCCAGAGGTGCACGAGCAAAGCCAATATCGGTATGAGAACAAGCCAGAAAGGCCGCCCGAACAGGATGCTCGTATTCGCGCTGGTGAACCAGGGGATGGTCATGACCTCTCGCGTGCCTCGGGCGAAGTCATCGGATCGGCCGTATTCGGCGAAATGGTCGCAACGCACTGTCGTTCGAAGGGACCGGCAGAATTTCGCCGCGACACATCGAAGTTCGAGTATGCCAGAACGGGTCGCATAATCATAGCCTGAACCGCTGCACGCGGTGGTTATTCGAATCGATCGCCGAAACGGCGCCGGTACTGTCCACCGCAAGCGCCCAGGGGTTGTTCAACTGCCCCGGCCCCCGCCCGGGCGAGCCCCAAAGGCCCAGACTTTTTCCCGCCTTGTCGAACTTCTGCACCCGCGAATTGCCGTATTCGCAGACGAAAAGCGAGCCGTCCGGCCCCAGGGCAATATCGTAAGGGTAACTCATCTGCCCAGGCTCGCTGCCACGCTCGCCCCACATCCGGACAAGCCCGCCCTGCGTGTCGAACACCTGGATCCGGTGATTGCAGCTATCGGCGACGAAAAGCTGATCCTGCTCATCGATCGCCATGGCACGCGGGCGCAGGAACAGCCCCGGCTCATATCCATGGCCGCCCCACTGACGAAGCCACTCACCATCGGGCGAAAAAACCTGAATGCGGTCGTTGTCGCCATACTCGCTGACATAGAAATTCCCGGCCGAATCGATCACGGCGTCAGTCGGATAACCGAAGAGCCCAGGCGAAAAACCCTGAATGCCCGTGCCGATCTGCTGGATGAACTTGCCAGAACTGTCATACACCATCACCCGGTAAAAATGGGTGTCGGCCACAAGCACCCGGCCCAGGCGGTCGACCGTCAGCCCACTGGGGCCGTCCACGTTCAGCGACGGCATCGTCCAGTGTCGCAAGTAGTTGCCGTCGCGATCGAAGACCTGGATACGGTCCGTCAAGTCCGCGATATAGAGATTGTCTTCAGCGTCGAACGCGGCCACACGGGGCTTCGAAAGCCAACCGGGTTTGGTGCCGCGCACGCCCCAGACGAGTTCCGGCGTGCTCGCGTCGGAACCGCCGCAGCCCGAAATGGCCGAAGCCGCCAACATTGAGGCGCACGACCGCGCGAAACCTCTTCGGCTGGCGATCGGCTCGTGGTGAGTTCCACTCGGCATTCGGGCGTTCCGCCTGAACGGAAAAGAGGGGCCATGATCCGGACGATCGAAGGGCAAACGGACGCCGGATCGGAATTTCATTGTGGCCATATGGCACGGCGACCGCCAAGCCGGTACCGCAGCCGGTTCGGAAGATCCGTCGGCACATCGGTTACGATCCGAAACCCTGCGCTGGATTTCCGGTCGATCGGTCGAGGCGTTTCGGATCGGTCTTCGACCGGAACCGACTTCAGGCGTTCAGAAACATCGTCACCGGCCCGTCCAGTGGGGTGCCGATGCTCGTGACCAGTTTGGAAGCGTCGAGCGTGATGCGATAGCTGCGTGCGACCCGCGAGCGGGACGCCGTCCGGAAATTGAGCGTGAAGGTGCGGTTCTGGGCCCGGTAGGACACGCCTCTCAATGCGACGCCGACATCGTCGGCCGTGTCGAACAGGCCGTCGACACCGGCGTCGGTGATCTGCCAGATCCCGGCGGTTCTGGTGTTGGCGTTGCCGATCGGGGCGTCGAGGGTGGCCGTCAACGCGCTGAGATTCTGGCGGTTGCGCCGGCCGGCGATCCGCACCAGCCGTGGTTTGGGGTCGTCGTCGATCACGCTGACGATTCGTTCGGAAGTGCCCTGGATCGTGGTGTCGCCGGTCTGCGGCGGCCCCAGCCGAAAGGCGAATGTCGAGTGGGGTCTTGCGACGGAATCGTCGGCGATCGCGATCGTGACCGTCGCCCGGGTGCCGCCGATTTCGAAAACGACCTGGCCGTTTTGCGACGAAACGTGGTTCTGCCCGGTGAGCGGCGTGATGGAGTATGGAACGACGACCCGCCGCGCGAGATCCCCCGAACGCAGCAGAGTCACCACGGCCTGACGCTGTGATTCACGCACGTTCTGGATCGAGCCGGATTCATCGAAGACGACCAGGGCGATCCGCGGGCGGTCATCGTCGACGACCGTCAGCGAGTTGGTCGACTGGCTCGTCGTATAGCCGGGATGGTTCGGCGTGAGCACAAAATCGAGCGAAATGTCAGGATTCTGGACAGTGTCCTCGAGTGTCGTCACCTGAAACGTGGCACGGGACTGGCCGGGCTGGAAGCGAACGATCCCGCCGTTGGGCAGCGACGCGATCACGGAATTCCAGGGCCGGGCGGCACCGGGCCTGTCGGCGGGAACGACGCTGACATCCAGGGGCTGGTCGAGCGGGCCTGAGCGTACGATGGCGAAGACGGCGGTTCCGCCTTCGTCGACCGATTTCGCCGCGGCGGATTCGAAACCGACGCTCAAGACCGGCGGCGAGCCGATTTCGAAATCGTATTTCAGGTTCGAAGCGCCGACCGTGATCTGATAAGAATAGACATCGGCATCGATTCCGGGCGATGAGACATAAAGCTGATAGGAACCCGCGGGGACATCGTCGAACTGGTATCCGCCGCTGGCCCAGCTCGTCGCGACGAAGATGCCCTGCGTGCCGGCGAGCGTGATCGAAATGCCCTGAAGCCCTTCGCCGGCCTGATAGAAATCGTCTGCCGTGACGGAGTCATCGAAAACGACGCCGAGCACGCTGGCCGATCGCCCGAACCGGTCGCCGAAGTTCTGGGTCACGATCGGGTCGAACAGCACGTCGTTGGCCGCTGTGGCGTAACCGGCCGCGATGCCGATCTCGGTGAAACCCGGCGAGGCGAGATTGGCCCGGTGGCCATCGGAATGCACCAGAGACGAATGGGAATAGCGGATCTGGCCATGCCCGAAGGCGATGTTTTCGCCCCAGCCCCAGGCCGGGTAACCGGTGTTCGAAATGCGTGTGCCTAATGACGGCTCGCCTGGCAACTGGTGGGCGAAGTCGTCGGCCGCGATCATGAAGTCGGTGTGGAACCGGGCGGCGTCGTTGAGCTTCGTGTTCCAGGCCAGCATCGCGATGGGCGGCGTGGCAAGCAGTTCGCCGCGAAATTCCTCGATCGAGGGTTTGTCGATCGGAAGGAACGGGACCTTCGCCAGATAGGTCGTTGAGCCGTTGGGCTGAGTCACGGTGTCGTAATACCGGTCGAATTCCACCGCCGGGGCGGCCCGGAACCGGTTCACCCATTCGAGCATTTCCTGCTCGACCGATGTCGGCAGAGCAGGAACGCAGCGAGTTTCCAGATCGGCGAAGGACGGGCGATAACGGCCATGATTCGCCGCCCGATGGATGCGTGCTGGCCGGAATCGTCGAACGAAAGAGGGCATTTCGACACCTGCGGACGATGGAACGATCGATACGCACAAAGCCGATTCGCTTCTGATCGTCCATGACTTCAGCCCTTGCATGCGAGGAACGAACGCTGCGGGCCGGAAGCGCCGATCGATCTATCCTCACATCCGAAAGCGGCCGATTCAAGCGGCGAATGCCACGAATTTCCGCAATTTGTGCCGATCGCGCGGAAACGGAGCTTTCGGAATGGAAATTCCGCGTCGCTCAATGCCAGATGTCGCTCAAAGCCAGATCCGGACCCGGTCGCGGACCGAGTCGGGCAGTCGGGTTTCGACGATCTTGCGGATCGTCTCCGGATGCTGCCTTGTGCTGAAGTGGGACAGAATGATCAGTTCGTTCTTGAACCGGTCGGCCCGGGCGAGGATGTCTTCCAGATGGGTGTGGCCGAATTTGTGCGAATCCTCGGGCCGTTCGTGCTTGGTGACGAAGGTCATTTCGGTGATCAGCACGTCGGATTCGTACACGGCCGGTTCGATGTCCAGGCCCGCGGGGGCGGTGTCGCCCATGTAGGTCAGGCGGGGGAGGCGGAATTCCTGCGAAACTTCCACGCCCGAGAGTCTCAGGTCGCGAATCTGGGGGCCTTCCAGATGGGCGAACTCGGGCCGCAGCTTCTTGCGTTTTTCCCAGACGACGAACCCGAGCGACTCGACACGGTGATCGGTCGGAAAGCAGCTCACGGCCAGTTCACGGGTCAGCTCGACGACGTCGCCAGGCCGCATCCCGACCAGGTTGGCGGGGGCCCGACCACGATCCAGCCGCTGAACGGCCCGCAAAAGAGCTTCGACCGGCTCGACGAGCGATTCGGGCATGTGGATCGTCGGCGGTTCCATCTTGAGCAGGCGGCGGCGCGTAACGAGCACCGGCAACGCCGCGATATGGTCCAGATGGCCGTGGCTGACGAACCAGTTCGGCGTCGCCATGAACGACCAGGGCTGCAGGCCCAGGTCGAAACCGATCTTCCATTCGGGGATCCGCCAGTAGGTCTGAACGGCGGCGCGTGAATAACCCTCGATCGTGAAATTCCCGTGCTTCGTCGTGAGCACAGGGGCATTGTCCACGGGCGTTTCCAGCGAGTCGAAATCGGCTTCCATCAAACTTCCTGCACGAACTTCCGGTCTGTCCAAGGCTTCGGCCTTCGTCATACGAGCCGTTATGATAACGATCCCCTGGCGGTTTTGTCACACGGATCTCGACGGACCCGATCGATGCGAAAAACCGATGGCCCGGTTCTCGTCTATGGCCCGGCCTATCTTGACTTCGTCATCCGTATCGACCGGCCGATCGCCAGCGTTCCGATCGATCTGGGCAGCGACGGCTTTCTCGAAGTCGATTCGAGAGAACATCTTGCGATCGAAAGTCCCAACGGGTCATGCCTGATGGTTTGGGGGCTTCGCGACCAGGGAATGCCCAAAGGCCGACTGCGGACCTTGCACGATGTCCTTCCGGCCCAATTTTCGAAGACGGTCCAAGCGGTCGAGACGGTCGAAGATCTCGGCGGAATGGGGGCGGGATTCGCGGCGGCGCTCGGCGGCCGACTCGTTTCGGCCCTGGCTGGCGAGTCGGACGTGTTTTCGGCCCGCATCAGGCGGTTGGCCAAACGTTGCGGAATCGGACACGCCCCGGTGATCGTTGCCGGTCATCCACAGGCCGATTCGACGTTCATCCTTTCCAGCGGCCCGTTCGGCGACAAACTGCCGATCGGCCTTCGGGGTTGCCACGCCGGGCTCACGTTCGACCGGACATTCCGCGACGATCATGCCGACGTTGTCGTCGTGGCATCGCTCAAGAATGCACTCATGGATGCACTTTTGGGGCGGCACTCGGACGCGTTCAGGATACTGGCACCCTCGGCGCGGAATTGCCGGGACCGGGCCGATCCGGTGGGCCGCATGGCGGGGAAGGTCGACCTTCTCGCCGTGAACGCGGGGGAGTGGGCCGCGATGCAGGAAAGCGACCGCGAATCGTTCGAAAAATCGGACGCGATTCTCAGCGTCACCCGTGGCGCTGACGGTGCCGAGATCTCATGGCGGGGCGATGACGGAACCAGACGAACGCACTTCGAACCTGTGTTTCCCCGCAGCCGACCGCCCGTCGACACGAACCGGGCCGGTGAGGCCTTCGTTTCGCATTTCGTGCTGGCCTTGCGGGAGAATCGCTGGTCGGCCGCCGGGCCTCAGATCGATGACGAACGTGTCAGATACGCGGCACGCCATGCCGCTGCCGCCGCGGGGCTGGTCATTGACATGCCGCGATTCGGATTTCCATCGAAATTCGAGATTCAGGAAGTCATTGAACGCGGGTCGATTCCCTCATGATGCCTCTGGCCGTTATGATGATTCACGAGGATCGCACGACCGGTGCAGGGTACTGCGAACCACTCGAAACAGCCGGACGAAGGGCGGAATCCCAAGTGAAGACTCTGCGGTTTCTCCTCATGCTGCTGCTGATCGGCTTGTCAGGCGCTCTCGTGGCGCAGGATCGCGGGGAAGGAATGGGGCCGGTCGATCGGTCCGGGGCGAATCCCTCCACCCCGGTGCGCAGGCCCGACAGTCGTGAACGTGCCGAGGGGCCGAAATCGTCGCCGTTCGCCGATCCCCGGCGCTGGCTCTTTCTGGCCGTCGTCGGGTTTCTCGTTGTCGGCGGCGGCCGAAAGTGGCTGCATGGCCGCAAAGGCCGCGACCTGGCGGACCGGCTGGCGGCGGGAACCGCCACGGTCGACGAGCTTCGGGATGCGAACCGCTACGGCCGGATCGTCGTTCATGACCTTTTCCGAGTGCTCACAGAAGGGCAATCACAGGAACATCGCATTGCCGCGACCGAAGCCCTCGTCAAACTCTGGCGAGCCGATGAGCTGATCCCCGAGGAAGAAAAGGCCATCGTCAGCCGCAGCTTTTCGGTGGACTGGCGGATCCGCCGGAAGTACCCCAAGGGCCTGACCGGGCCGATCGCAATTCGTGCTTTTTTCGGCTTGCCGAAACTGAACGACGACGAACTGAACCGCTGGCTCTATCAGCATTTGCGGTGGACATACCGGGTCACCGGCACGCGCCGTGCATCGGACGACATCTGGCAATCGGCCGAGGAACTTCCGGGTCAGGTCCGCATGATCGTCATGGCGGAGGATTTCCCGGACGAGGGCCCGCACCGGATCGTGCTGCTGATGAAAGCGGAAACGAAAGATCTGACGGACCAGTGGTCGCTGGAACTGCCGGCACAGTCGATCAGCTTCGAGACGGACGACAAGCTGAGCATCGGTGCGCTTGCCGGAATGCCTGACAGTTCAAGGGCCGAGATGATGCGAAGTGCCGTCGAGCACTGGGTTCCGGACGAAAGACCCGATGCTGCCTTCAGCGTCCTGGATGACCGGTTCGCGATACGGAATCCGCCTGGTTTCAAGGTCGTTTCCAGGTTGCCCGCGGATCTGGCTCACCAGGCGATTCTGGAGTTCGAAGGGATCGCCGGCCGCTGGTCGATCGGCGAATGCGTCGTTTCGGAAAGGTCGACGAGCCAGGTCGACAAAAACGAATTCGTCGAAACGACCTTCATCGTCATTCGAACCTGGCCGGAGATTCTCGATAGACTCGGTGATGCCGCAACTCTCGAAAGAGGCGGGAATTACCGGGCGAGGGTCATCCTCGAACCCAGGCCGGAACGGGGCTGGAGCGATCCGGACATCCGAAGCGTGTGGCCGGAGGCGATCACGACCACCTGGTTCGAAGTCGAAATCGTTCGCCGCTGAGCGCGGGGATTCACCTGCAAGAGAATGTCGGGCTGCCGTAAGCGATTCGAATCGCCTGCCGCAACGGATACCATACGGGCGAAAGACGTGCGTTCCGTTCATGTTCGCTTGATGATCGATTGGGCAACGCCTAACATATGGATCAAGGCCCTAGCGGGTTGATATCCCGCCGAAGTGAAAACGATCCTGGCCTCGGATGAGACGGAAGGTTCGAAGTGATGGAAAATGTGGACGCCGGTCATCTCAAAGCGATCGAAGACAAGGTGCGAGCCGGTCAGCGACTGTCGTTCGACGACGGCCTGGCACTTGAAACCTGCCGCGACCTGTTCTTTCTGGGCGAAATGGCGGATCTTGTCCGCACGCGGATCAACGGCAACTTCGCCTACTATAATGTCAACACGCACCTGAATCCGACCAACGTCTGCGTCTACAAATGCGACTTCTGCGCCTTTCGAGCCGATCTGGACGACCCCCGCGGCTACGTCATGAACGAAGCACAAGTGCGACAGCGTGCGAGGGATGCGCACGATAAGGGCGCAACCGAGATGCACATCGTCGGCGGCCTGCACCATAAACTACCGTTCGGTTATTACACCGACGTGATCCGCTGGATCCTGGCCGAAGCCCCGGAGATGCACATCAAGGCCTACACGGCCGTGGAAGTGGAATTCTTCGCCAAGATCGCCCGCAAGTCGATTCGCGAAGTGATCGAAGATCTTGTCACTGCTGGACTTGGCAGCTTGCCCGGCGGTGGTGCGGAGATTTTCCATCCGGAAGTTCGCGAAGCGATCTGCGGGGCGAAGGCATCGACAGATATCTGGTTCGAAGTTCACCGGACGGCCCACCAGCTTGGTCTTAAATCGAACTGTACGATGCTTTACGGGCATATCGACAAGCCCATGCACCGGATCGATCACCTCGTTCGCTTACGTGAACAGCAGGACGAAACCGGCGGCTTCCAGACGTTCATCCCGCTGGCCTTCCACCCGGACAATTCGCGCATGGACGAATTGCCCAAACCTTCCGGCTTCATGGACTTGAAGACCATGGCCATCAGTCGGCTGATGCTCGACAACATCCCCCATATCAAGGCCTATTGGGTCATGCTGGGGATGAAGACGGCCCAGGTCGCCCTTTCGTTCGGTGCCGACGATATCGACGGAACTGTTGTGCATGAAAAGATTTATCACGAAGCCGGGGCCGAAACGCCGCAAGAAATGTGCGTGGCCGACCTGGAACGATTGATTCGCGAAGCGGGCCGGATACCGGTGGAGCGAGATACGCTGTATCACCGGATCGAGAGGAGCGAAGGCGGCTGGCGTCAGAGAGAAAAGATCCAGACGCAGACGAATTCGGTCTGACGCGTTCGCGTCGGGACGAGACGGGTGCATGACGTCGAAACACAGGGGGGCCAGAGAGATCAAAATCTCTGGCCTTCGTTCGTTTTAGAGAACGTTCGAACGAGAGCCGGGCCGTACTCGCTGGAATTTTCGGCGGGATCGTCAGGGTTTCGTCATTCGGCGGAATTGTGATATCCCATCTTGTGTGATAATTTAGTCAAGTATCCCGTGTGCAGTACCGACAGCGGTCGGACCGATGTAGCGTAGCGGTCTTTGCGGATTCGAAGCGCGACATCGTGGAACGTTCCCTTCGTTCCTTCACGGTCATCTCTTTCGCGAAGCCATTCGGTCCGTCTCGTACCCACGTCACTTCCGTGTCCGCAGGCGGCCGGAACCAGAGGATGCATACCCATGGCCAAGTGGTCGGACATCATGATTCAGCGCGGCATCATCGGCCGCGATCAACTTGCTGATGCACAAAGACTTCCGAACATGACGCTGGAGGACGCCCTGGTCCGCCAGGGCTATGCCGGCCATGAGGAGATCACCCAGGCCAAGGCGGAGGAATTCGGATATCCTTACGTGAATCTCCGCGAGACGGACATTCCTCCTGAAGCGGTGGCTGCGGTTCCCGAGGCGATCTGTCGCGACAAGTTCTGCATGCCTTATGGCGAGGAGTTCGGCGAGCTGAAGATCGCCATGGCCGAACCGGATTACGAGGTGATCGAAAACCTTCGCTTCGTCCTCAATAAGGATGTCGCCCCGGCGATCGCTTCGAAGGAGTCGATTCTGGCCGCGATCAACGAACACTATGGCGAAGGGTCCGCCGGCGGTGGCCAGGGCGATACCGAGTCGGTCAACAGCCTTCTGAAGGAGTTCACCAATTCGGCTCTCGAAGACATGGATGTTGGCGAAGGCAAGAAAGGCGCGATGCTGGGAATGGAAGGGGCCAACGAAGCCCCTGTCATCCGCCTGGTGAACCTGCTGATCACCGAGGCAGCCCGCAGCCGGGCGAGCGACATCCACATTGAGCCGTTCGCCGACCGGGTTCGCGTAAGATACCGTATTGACGGTGTTTGCATCGAGCGTGACGCGATTCCCCGCAAGTTGCACGGCGCGGTTCTGAGCCGTATCAAGATCATGTCGCAGATTGACATCGCCGAAAAACGCCGCCCGCAGGACGGCCGGATCAAGATGATGGCGGGCGAGAAGGAGATCGACTTGCGGGTGTCGGTGCTGCCGACGAACCACGGTCAATCGGTCGTCATGCGGATTCTGGACCGGGACAACATCAAGGTCGGTCTGCGGGACATCGGGTTCTCGGACGAAGACTATCGCCGGTTCAACAATCTGATCCGTCGACCCAACGGCATTCTTCTGGTGACCGGTCCGACCGGTTCGGGAAAGACGACGACCCTTTATGCCGCTCTCAACGAACTGAACACGCCGAACACGAAGATCATCACGGCCGAGGATCCGGTCGAGTATTACCTGCCTGGCGTGAACCAGTGCGAGGTGAAGCACAAGATCGGAATGACCTTCGCCAAGATCATCCGGGCCATGATGCGGCAGAATCCGAACATCCTTCTGGTTGGCGAAATTCGCGACGAAGAGACGGCTCAGACGGCTATTCAGGCCTCACTGACAGGACACTTGGTTTTCAGTACTCTGCATACGAACGATGCGCCCAGTGCCATTACACGTCTGGTGGATATCGGGGTGGCTCCGTTCCTGGTCACGAGTTCGGTGATGGGGATTATGGCGCAGCGTCTGGTGCGGCGTGTGTGCCCCAAGTGCAAGGTGCGTGTCGACCCGCCGAAGCACATCATCGAGGCCTTGCGTCTCAAGCCTGAAGTCGTCAAGCGGGCGAACTTTATGGAAGGCAAGGGGTGTGCGCACTGCAACAAGAAGGGGACCCGGGGCCGGATGGCGATCTTCGAGTTGCTGGTGATGTCGTCGAAGATTCGCGAGATGGCGTTCAAGGGCGAGAGCCCCGTCGAGATTCGTAACGTCTCACGGCGTGAAGGGATGCGTACACTGTTCGAGGACGGCATGGTCAAGGCCATGAAGGGTTTGACGACGGTCGACGAGGTCTTGAAGATCACGAATCACGACCTGTTCACGTCGGGGGTGACGCCGGCGGGCAAGGGGCATTGACGAACGTTCGTCTCTCCCGGGATGTTCCGGGATGGTGGGTGGCGGTGTGGTCTTCGGATCTCGAATGTCGACCAGTGGGTCCGTCATTCGGGATTATGGGGGTACGATTTCGTGATTCGGGCGGATCGATCTAGGATGACTCTGTCCGAAACGCATGCGCCGGGTTCTCCGGCAATGGCGTTCGGTCGTCTCCCCATCTTCGAATCGTTCGACGACACGACTTCGGTTTCCGCCGGCAACGGAGACTCTCATCGCATGCGGAATTGGTTCCGATCCGACGGAATCCCGGGACCTGGCAGATTCGGCAAGGTCGTTTCTGCGGGGTGTGCGGGGTTCGTCCGATTCCGGAGTTTCTCATCCGAAGTCCGAATGATTACGGAACGTGAGGTCCCATGGGCACGCTTCTGATCGACAAAATGCTTCACACGGTCATCACCCAGAAGGCTAGCGACCTTCATCTGGCTGTGGGATCGCGACCGACACTTCGCCTTCATGGCCACTTGGTGCCTCTTAACACCAAGGTGCTTGAGCAGCCCGACATGGTGGGTCTGATGAAATCCATCACGCCCGAGCGGTGCCAGCAGGAGTTGCAGGAGGTGGGCGGGACGGACTTCGCGTTCGCGTTCGGCGATCTGGGCCGGTTCCGGGTCGCGGTGTTCAAGCAGCGCGGCAACATCGGCATGGTGTTGCGGCGGATTCCGAACGAATTCCTGACCTTCGAGCAGCTCGGCTTGCCGAAGGCTTGCGAGGAGCTGATCAAGCGGCCCCGGGGATTGATGCTGGTGACCGGCCCGACGGGCTCGGGCAAGACGACGTCGTTGTCCAGTATGCTCAACTGGATCAACAACAACATGGATCACCACATCATCACGATCGAGGATCCGATCGAGTATTTCCACAAGCACCAGAAATCGCTCGTGAATCAGCGTGAAGTCGGCATCGACGTGCCTGACTTTCCCGAGGCGCTCAAGCGGGCCCTGCGGATGGACCCGGACATCATCCTGGTCGGCGAAATGCGGGACCTTGCGACGATTTCGGCGGCGATCACGGCGGCCGAAACGGGCCACCTTGTCTTCGGCACGCTGCACACCAGCTCGGCGGAAGGCACGGTCAACCGGATCATCGACGTGTTTCCGAAGGAGCAGCAGGACCAGATCCGCACGCAGCTCTCGGTGGCCATCATCGGCATTCTGGCCCAGGCCCTGCTGCCGCGCAAGCCGAAGGGCATGGTTGCGGCCTACGAAATGCTGGTGATAACTCCGGCGATTTCGAACCTGATCCGGGAGAACAAGACCTACCGGATCGACTCTTCGATTCAGACCGGGCGGAAGCACGGCATGATCCTGATGGACGATTCGCTCTTTAACCTCTGGCGGCAGGGGATCGTGGAGGAAGAGGACGCGATCTTCCGGTCGCGGAAGCCGAACGAGCTGCGGGAGCGGATCGAGCTGGCCAAGAAGGGGATCATCGACGAGGGCGACGAAGACGAAGACGAGGAAGAAGCCGATACGAAGAAGCGTTGAATTTCGGGAAATTCACGGCCGGGCGTCACGTCCGGCCGTGAGTCGCGTATCGGAACGGGGCGGTTCTCGCCCTGAATCCTGCCTGTCGGAATCCGGGAATCAGTGAGGGTCTGTCGCACATGTCGCGCCGCATCGGAACCATCTTGCAGGACATGGGATACCTTGACGAGGACGCCACGTGGCGGATTCTCGAGGAGCAATCCCAGGGCGGGGGCGTCGAGCAATTCGGCAAGATCGCCATCCGGCTCGGTCTTTTGACCGAGGAGCAGTTACTCAAGGGGCTGGGCGAACAGCTCG
>Ga0172376_10002490_pt1 | contig 22443 bp, 26 predicted proteins | sample Lak35m_FD_121114 | JGI IMG/M metagenome (GOLD analysis project Ga0172376, IMG submission 121114) | Freshwater microbial communities from Kabuno Bay, South-Kivu, Congo - kab_092012_35m | ecosystem: Environmental > Aquatic > Freshwater > Lake | place: Democratic Republic of the Congo: South-Kivu... | reverse complement strand
TGGTCGCCGAGCGGCCCGTTTTCGAGACCTCGTCGCCCGAGATGTCGGTCATCTCCCAGACCAATGCCCAGCGGGCCCGCCACGGCCTTGCCCCCCTGGCCGTCGATTCGCAGCTCATGGGCTCGGCCGGCCGCCATGCCCAGTGGATGGCCTCCAGCCGCAATCTCTCCCACGGCCAAGGCGTGGCTGAAAACATCGCCATGGGCCAGACTTCGGCCGGCGAGGCGATGCGGAGCTGGATGAACTCGAGCGGCCACCGGGCCAACATCCTCGGCAGCGGCTACACGCGCATCGGCGTGGCCGTGGCCTACACTTCCAGCGGCACCCCCTACTGGTGCCAGCAATTCAGATAGGCCGCCAACATCGCCCGGCGGAAAAACACCATGCAGCAGCGCAGCCCCTTCCCCGACTTCCCGCAGTTTCCCCGCACGCCCGGCGGCGGAGGCGGGCTGCCGCTGCCGCTGGTGCTCACGGCCCTGCTGGGCCTGCTCGTCGTGGCCGGCCTGGCCCGGGGCGTCTACACCGTGGGGCCGGAGAGCGTGGGCGTCGTCCAGCGGTTTGGCCGGTTCGTCGGCACCGCGGGCCCCGGCTTGCGGTTCAAGCTCCCCTTCGGCATCGACACCGTCACGATCCTGCCGGTGAAGCGGCAGCTGAAGATGGAGTTTGGATTCGGCACTGCCGGCGCCATGAACCCCGATCAGGCGTCGCACGAGCAGAAGGCCGAAAGCGACATGGTCACCGGCGACCTCAATGCTGCCCACGTGGAGTGGGTGGTGCAATATGAGATCAGCGATCCTGAGCAGTATCTCTTCAACAACCGCGAGCCGGGCGCCACGCTCCGCGACCTCTCCGAATGCGTGATGCGGGAGGTGGTGGGGGATCGCACGGTGGACGAGGTGCTCACGATCGGCCGCCAAGGGATCGAGAACGAGGCGATCGTGAAACTCACGTCGCTCGTGCAGGAGCTGAAGATGGGGCTGCGGGTGCAGCAGGTGCAGTTGAAGAACGTGCATCCGCCGCAGGCCGTGCAGCGGTCGTTCGAAGAGGTCAACCGCGCCCAGCAGGAACGCGAGCAGATGATCAACCAGGCCAACGGCGAATACAACAAGGTGGTGCCACGCGCCGCCGGCGAGGCCTCGAAAAAAATCAGCGAGGCGGAGGGCTACGCCACCAAGCGGGTAAACGAGGCCGAGGGCGACGTGGCCCGCTTCCGCTCCCTGCTCGAGCAGTATGAAAAGGCCCCCGAAGTGACCCGGCAGCGGCTCTATCTCGAGACGCTCTCCGAAGTGATCCCGCAGCTCGGCGGCAAGGTGATCCTCGACGCCGATGCGAAGCAGTTTCTGCCGTTCATGAACCTGCAGCAGTTCGACCCCCGGCCGGCCCAGAAGCAGGTGAGTCCATGAAGGCGAACATGAACCAATTCCCGATCAATCATCCGCTGCTCCAATGGCTTCGCCGCGCGTCTGACGTCCTCTTTTCACCACTGGGCGCGATCTTCGGTGTGGTCGCCGCGATCGGCATCCTCGGCTGCGCCTACACGGTCGACCAGACCGAGCAGGTGGTGCTCACGCAGTTTGGCCGGCCGATCGGCCAGCCGATCAACGCGACGGGCTCGTCGTCGGGCGCCGGCCTCCACTTCAAGCTCCCCTTCATCCAGACGGCCAACCGCTTCGAGAAGCGGATCATGGAGTGGGACGGCCTGCCCAGCGAGATGACCACCCGCGACAAGCTCTATGTCGTCGTCGACACGTTCGCCCGCTGGCGGATCGCCGACCCGCTCAAGTATTTCCAGAGCCTCCGTGACGAACGTAGCGCCCTCTCCCGGCTCGACGACATCATCGGCAGCGAGACGCGAAACGTGGTCGCCAGGCACGACCTGATCGAGGTCGTCCGCTCCGACAAATCCCGCCAGCCCGAGCAGGATGCCACGCTCGCCGAGAGCGGCGGCACGATCGGCACGCTGCCGCCGATCCGGTTTGGCCGCAAGGAGCTCGAGCGGGAGATCCTCGCCGCCGCGGCGCAGAAGGTGGGCATCTGGGGGATCGAGCTGCTCGACGTGCGCGTGAAGCGGCTCAACTACAAGCCCGGCGTCATCGAGAAGATCTACGACCGCATGATGTCGGAGCGGCTGCAGATCGCGGAGCGTTTCCGCTCCGAGGGGGCGGGCGAGGCGGCGAAGATCGAGGGACGCAAGGAGAAAGACCTGCGGCGGATCGAGTCAGACGCCTACCGCAAGGTGCAGGAGATCAAGGGCGCGGCCGATGCGAAGGCCTCCGAGATCTATGCGAAGGCCTACACGGCGAGCCCCGCCGCAGCCGACTTCTACACCTTCCAGAAAACGCTCGACACCTATAAGTCCACTCTCGGCCGCGACTCGACGCTGATCCTCACGACCGACAGCGACCTCTTCCGGCTCCTCAAAAAAATCGAGCCCAAGTAGGGTAGGCTTCAGCCTGCCACACGCAACGGCAGGCTGAAGCCTACCCTACTCATGGCGTGCCCCAGCCGCCATACTGGTGGGAGTTCGCCCCTTCCCTTCCCCCGCAGGCCGGCCCCATGCTCTCGCCCCAGCGCACCGCGCGCCTGCTCGCGATCCCGCTCTGCCTCACCGCCCTGCCCGTCCTCGGCCAGCAGTCCACGGCCAAAGGCAAACCGCGGCCGGCCAGTGCCCCGGAGCTCAAGCGGCTCGACGCGAAAGTCGAAGAGGTGCGCGAGTCGTTTCTCCGCGACACGACGAAGCTCATCCTCTCGTTCGAAGACGCAGGGCAATACGAGCGGGCCAAGATGCTGCTCGAGTCGCTGCAGAAGCTCGACCCGAAAAACCAGGTGGTCAACAGCAAAATCGCCGAGCTCAACGAGCAGATCCTCGACGCCAGCGAGTTCGAGGTCGACATCGATCCCGGCAAGTCCTGGCAGCCGGTCGGCCTCGTCGCAAAGGGCAAGCCGCTGCGGATCCTCGTCAGCGGCGACTACAAACTGCTCACATCGATCACGGCGACGGCCGATGGCGCACCGAGCGACAACCCCGCGGAAGACATGATCCCGCACGTGCCCTTCGGGGCCGTGATGGCGGTGATCGCAAACCCCGCAGCCGCGGCCGGCCCCGATGGCAACGTGCCGAACGCTTCGAAGCCCAAGCCATTCACCGTGGGCAGCACGTATGAGCGGCCGGCCGACCAGGATGGCCTGCTCTATCTGAAGGTGAACGTGCCTCCCGGCGCGAAGTGCACCGGCAAGCTCGAGGCGAAGATCAGCGGTGCGACCCAGCCCTGACGGCCCTGCCTCTTGGTAGAATCGCGTCATGGACACGCCCGCGTCAGCCACATCCGAAAACCTGGCCGCTCGGGATCGCCACCTGCGGCTGAGCATGAACGCCGCCACCCCGGCCGAGCGGCTGGCGGCGATGCGAGTCCTGATCGAGCGCTCGTGGGACGTGCTGCGGCGGAATCCGGAAGGCCTCGCCCATTTCCGGCGTCGGAATTACAAGGCGCGGGCAATTTCGCAGACTGACGGGCGAACGCCGCATGGCGCCTGACTTTCGACTGTTCGAGGTTCTCAGCCGGCACGGCGTGCCGTTTCTGGTCATCGGTGGACACGCCGTGAGTTTCCACGGCTATGTGAGAGCCACGGAAGACACCGACCTGCTCTGGGTGCGATCGCCGGATGCCGAGCGGAGCTTGCTTGCCGCGCTCGAGGAGTTGAACGCCGAATACATCGGCAACGAGATCGACCCGGCGACGGGCATCGAGCGGACGCACCCCGTCACGGCGTCGTTCATTCGCGCGCAGTCGCTGATGATGCTTTGCACGACCGCCGGGTTTCTGGATCTCTTCGACCACGTGCCCGGGTATCCACATCAGGCGGTGGCCTCGCTCTTCGAGTCGAGCTGCGAGGTCGATGGCATGCGGTTTGTCTCGCTCGAGTGGCTGCGGCGACTGAAGGCCGCCGCCGGCAGGCCCAAGGATCTTCTCGACCTCGAGAATCTGCCCCCGGCCTGAGGCATCGCGATACGCTATAAATCGTGCCTTCGGGCCCGTAGCTCAGTGGTTAGAGCAGGGGACTCATAATCCCTTGGTCGTGTGTTCGAATCACACCGGGCCTAGTTGGTTTTTTGCTGGTCGGACGGGTCGTTGTTGCGCGAAGTGTTACCCCTTGGTGGAGCGACACCCCCATTGCGATAGAATCACAGGCGGGCAACCGGCCGCAGGCTTGGATTCCCAAGGAGCACGAAATGGCGACCGTTACCTACCCGCATATCGAATTGAGCGATGACGGTGTGCCGTATCTCGAAGGCACATGTACCAAAGTCGTCGAGATTGCTCTCGACAGCTTCGCCCATCACTGGGGCGCCGAGGAGATCCAGCGACAGCATCCGTACCTGACGATGGGGCAAATTCACGCCGCGTTGGCGTATTACCACGACCATCGCGAGACCCTTGATGCTGTCATCGCCCGGCAACTGGCGGAAATCGATCGCATCGCAGGCGCACAGACGCCCTCGCTGCTGCGGGAGCAACTGAAGCGTGCGGGGCGGCAGTGAGCCTCCGACTGTATTTCGACCACCACGTGCCACGGGCGATTGCGGTCGGCGTGCGGCAGCAAGGTATCGACGTGCTGACCACGGAAGCGGACGGCACGGCCGATCGTGACGACGAGTTCCTCCTGCAACGAGCGACGGACCTCGGTCGCGTCGTATTCACGCAAGACAGGGACTTCTTGGCGCTGGCGGCGGCGTGGCAACAGACCCGACGGGAGTTCACCGGTATGGTGTACGCCCATCAGCTGCGGATCACCATCGGCGCGGCGATCCACGATCTCGCCCTGATCGCGTCCCTCATGAATCCCGAAGACATCCGCAATCGGGTCGAGTTTCTGCCGCTCTGATCCGATTCATCGAGCACCGAGCCTACCCGGCGCCGGGTGCCTACGGTGTGTCGACGGCCATCGTGGTGCAAAGCCTGTTGGCAACGGAGCGTTCGAGTTGGGTTGTTGGTGGGGTGGGGTAACGCGACAGGCAAACACGACGGCGGATTCAAGGGTGTTCGCGGCGTGATTGTCATGGCCGACGGCGTGGAGCCGCAGGTGGATGTCGAGATCGACTGCGGCTCACTCTATTCCGACAACTTCCTGCTGACGTGGCATCTCAAGGGGGCGGACTTCTTCAACGTAAAGAAGCACCCCAAGGCGAGGTTCACCAGCACGTCCGTCCGTCCCTCGGAGACTGGGTACGTCGTCACTGGGAATGTGACGTTTCTCGGTGTCACGATGCCTGTGAGTTTCCCGGCGACCATGACGGGCGGTGAGGCGATCAGGTTGCGCGGCAAGTGCGTCATCAATCGGCATGACTTCGGAATGACGTATGGCAAGGGCAAGATTCACGACAACGTCGAGGCTCGGTTCGACGTGAATGCTGCTCGATAACCAATGCCGTTGTGACAGGAGCGTACTCATGCCCCAGAACACCGTGCCGCTGACCCGGCACATAGTCGAGGGTATCGAGGAGGGGCAGGCAGGCGACCGGGAGCCGCCGCTCGCTCCATTTGCAGCACCATTGACCTGTTGCGCGATCTGTTGCGTATCGTCGCCTCAAACTGGGATTGTGGCCCCTATCCCGCATCCTGAAATTGCGTTTCAGCCGGGATCGGCTCACTGTCGAAACACTATCAGGACTGTCTGTCCGGACTCATAATCCCTTGGTCGTGTTTTCGAACCTCACCGGGCCCAGTTTCGCCTCGATCGGCCCCTTTCAGAACGGATCGTCTTTCCGGGGGTGCGCGGCGGCGGCTTCCGTCGTTTCGCATGGCGGTAGCCAGACTCTACAACACTGCTCTTTGGATGGATCGCGTAGGTCTGGCTGGCCGCTAAACCACGTCCACAGCATGCCCTGATAGAGGAAGCCGCAACGTCAGCAGCAGCGAGGATCACATGTGAAGCAGTTCGCCCGCCCTCAGCTCCTTCGTGCTGCCGTCACAAGTGAATGACACTCGGCCCTCGATGCACTGGACGGTGACCTCGGTCGGGGCCCAATGGCAGCCGAACAACCTCGTCCGGGGCGGGACATGGGCCGGAAGAGGACAGCTCAGGCGACACAGCCTGGGCTCCCTGCACAGATGATGTCTTTCCGGCTGATACCTCGCTGGGATCGGGCAGAGGTGGCCCGCCCGCGGATCACTTCCCGCCAGGCTGTTGCTCGCCCAGCCGCTTCATAAGGGCGTCATGTTCGGAAATCGCTTTGCCCAGCGCGTCATCGATGCGCTGGCAGCACGCCATGGCTGCCGTGGCATCGACATTCTCTTCCATGCAACAGCCGCAAAGAGTGGCATGATTCCTCCTTGCTTCGGCGAGATTGCGGTCGATGCTGTCCAGCGAGGCCAACGTTTCCTTGTCCTTCTGGGCCTCCGCCTGCCTGCGCATCCACGCGAGATGCTTCTCTGACTTCGTGATGTAGTCGCCGATTTCATCAGCCGCGGCATGCGCGATCTGTGGGCTGACGACGACAACTCCAGGCGTCTCCCGAACGACTACTGGCCCGCCTATCACCTGCCCTGGCACGGGCTGCGTGCTGCGAATGTACTCCCGAAAGGCACCCGTCGACTCCCGGGCACCACGCATGGCGCTTCGGGCGCCGCGGCCGTAGAAATCAAATCGCCCACGGGCTTTTGCGTCGGCGGAGGGCTGCGCCAGAGCAGTGCCGGCACACCAGGCAACGACCGCCAAAAGAATGACTGAGAGTGACTTCATGGATGGAACTCCACAGGAAAGGGTGGTGATCCGCGTCCATGCCGCCATCATTTATACGGGCGGCGTTAAGTCGCTTTCGTCATTTTTCTCTTACAAGCCAGCCACTACCGCACATTCACAACGTTGGACACCTAGGCGAGCAGCATGACGGTGCCCACCAGGGGTGGCTACTGGGCGATTCCGGCCAGTCGTACACGTCAAAACGCACGGGCACGTGCAACTCGGAATCGATCGACATGCTGGCGCTGAAGAACTGCAGTCCGGGGAGGTACGAGCGCGGCCGCACAGGCTGCGTGTTCAGCCCATCCACTGCCGATCGTCGGCATGACCCGATCAAGCCTCCAAAGTTGACCTGCCCGGTGTGCACAATTTTTGGCCGGGCCTTCGGCGGGACCGGACCTTCGGCGGGCGTAGCACGGCGATTTCCGGCTGGCCTTGGCCGCCGCCGATCGGCAGAATCCCGCCCCCTGCCCCGGTCCGCCGCCGCGGGCCGCGGACTTTCCGACGAGACACGAGACACGCATGAACGTATCCACGTATTCCCCTCTCGGCATTTCGGCGATCGCGGTTCACCAGCCTGCCTGGGAACTCGGCAACGAATGGTTCGGCGACACCATGCCCCGAAAGTTCACCCACCACACCGGCATCGAAGCCCGCGGCATCTCCCTCGACGACGAGGTGACGATGGCCGCACACGCCGTCCGGCAACTCCAGCGCGAAACGGGCTGCAACCTCGCCGACTGCCGTGGGCTGGTCTTCGTCTCGCCATCGTTCATTCCGGCCTCGGTCGCCCGCCGCCATCTCGACCCGGCGGCAGCGGAGCGGGAACGGACCGGCCGCGCGGCCCGCCTCCTGGCCAGCCGGCTCGGCCTCACAGCCTGCCGCACGATCGGCATCAACTGGTTTTGCTGCGGCTACAGCCGCGCCTTGTCGATCGTTCAGCGGCGCTGGGCGCCGCGGCTTACGCTCGCGAACGACGACTATCTGCTCGTGGTGGCCGCCAGCCGGATCAGCCGGATCACCGACTACTCCTGCCGACAGACGGCGGGCCTCTTCGGCGACATGGCCTCGGCCACACTGCTCGCGCCGGCGACGAGCCGGCGACATCCGGTGCATTTCGAGATCGTTCACGCCGACGCCGAGAAGCAGGCCGTCGAACGGCCGACATTCGATTTCCACGTCGCGGCGCAGGTGCCCGTGCCGACGCCGGACGGCGGCACCGCCAACGCCGACAAGCGGCTGGTCTATTCGATCGACGGCATGGCGATCGCCGAGATCGCGCCGCGGGCGATGGCAGACGCCGTGGCCAAGGGGCTCGCCGCGGCCAAACTCTCCAGTGGAGACGTGCGGTTCGTGGTGCCGCACCAGGCCGGCTCAGGGATCGTCCGCTTCACCGGGATGAAGCTCGAGGAACACGGCGTGGCGGGTGAAATCGTCAACGGGCTCACGCAGCGCACGGGCAATGTCAGCGCCTGCTCCGTGCCACACGCCCTCAAACACTCCTGGCACCGCCTCAGCGGCCTGATCGCCTGCCCCACCGCAGCCGTCGGCAGCCCCGGCCGGCCGGAGGTCCTGCAAGGATGCGTTCTCCTGCGGGCCACGCCCGTCCACGACCGCCAGCTCGCCGCCGCCGCCTGATACGGTTCAAAGTAGACCGCTTGCGGAGCAAGCGGTCTACTGCACCGCGGGCAGCTTGTGCTTCTGCAGCCTGTTGCCTGCGGCGTCGATCATGCTCCCGCCGTAACACAAACAGGCATACTCCGGCGCCGTCAGGCTGCCCGTGCCTGCCTGGGCCGCGGTCCACACGTGGGAGTATGTCATCCGATTCGTACCACTGCCGCCGCTCGAGCGGGCCGTGATCTGCTGACCGCGAAACGTAAACTGAATGCCGGGCAGCGTGCGGTTTGTGGCACTCACATACATCGGCCTCTCGAATTCGAGCACCCATTCGATCCGCTGCCCCGCGACAGCCGTGAATGCTCCCGATGAAGGGCCTTCGACACGAACCACCCGCTCATTCCGCTTCGCGTCGAGCTCAAACTCGACCGCGACCGGAGCCGACGCATTGCCGGCCGCGTCTACCTGCCTGGCATGCCAGCGGTTCAGGCCCGGCTGCGGCGCATAGCCGCCCCACACGGCCGTCGCCGGATTCCAACTGCCGTTGTCGCGGCTGTATTGCACCGTCGCATCTTTCTCCCGCCTCGAGACAACGAGTCTCCCATCCGACGAAATGCGATCGGTGGCCGATACGCCCGTATCCCGCCTCAAGGCCACCTGCAGCGGCGTTGCCGAGCGATCGAGCTGAAACGTGAGCGCGAGCCCCGAGACAGTGGTCCTGCCAGCGGTATTCACCACCCGCGCCACCACCCGATAGCTGCCATCGGCTCCGATACCTTCCGGCACGAACTGGCGGGCCTCGTTCGTCGCCGCCGTGCGGAAGGTGCCATTGTTGATGCGGTATTGCAGCTGCTGCCCCGCTGCGAGCGGCCGGCTGATAGCGAGCGTGGCATCCGAGGTGATGCGATCATTCGCCCGCCGGCCGGTGTCGTGCGCGAGCAAAAGCGAGATGCCGGCGGCGCAGGCCAGCCGTGGCTCCATCGCCTCGATGGCAAGCGCGGGCGGCTTTCGTTGGCGGCGTGAATGGCGGCGCATCGATCCTCCCGACTCGACCCAAGATCCCCTCTGCCGTGGGGATTCCGTGGAGGATACATCGGCATTGTCTCTCGCGCGGATACACTTCGAAAGCGCAGGTTTTCCCAGCTTGCCTTCCCTGCGACCGCACTCTCCTGCGAACGGATTGACGGAATCCCCATGGCCGGCAGCCTGCTTCTGCTCCTCGACGACATCGCCACCGTTCTCGACGACGTGGCCACGATGACGAAGGTGGCGGCCAAGAAAACGGCCGGCGTGCTCGGCGACGACCTCGCCCTCAATGCCAAGCAGGTGACGGGCGTGCGTCCGGCTCGCGAGTTGCCGGTGGTGTGGAGCGTGGCCCGCGGCTCGGCTCTCAACAAGCTCTTCCTGGTGCCTGCGGCGCTCGCTATCAGCTGGGCGGCCCCCTGGGCGATTCAGCCGCTGCTCTTCATCGGCGGCGCCTTTCTCTGCTACGAAGGCGCCGAAAAACTCGTGCACCGTTTGCTGCATGGCAAGGACAAGGCCCACGACGAAGCCCTCGCGCACTCGGTCGTGGCCGACGGGCCGGATGCCGTGGCCGTGGAACGCGAGCGGATCACCGGCGCCATCCGTACAGACTTCATCCTGTCGGCCGAGATCATCGTGATCACACTCGGCGTGGTGGCGGGAAAGCCCTTCGTCACGCAACTCGGTGTGTTGGCGGCGATCTCCCTCGCGATGACGCTCGGCGTCTACGGCCTCGTCGCAGCGATCGTGAAGCTCGACGACCTGGGGGCAATCCTCGCCGGGCGCCGCCAGGCCGCGATGCAAAGCCTTGGTCGCGGCATCCTCGCCGCCGCGCCCTGGCTGATGCGGGGCCTGTCGTTCGCCGGCACCGCGGCGATGTTTCTCGTCGGCGGCGGGATCATCGCCCACGCGCTGCCGGCGGTGCATGCCGCCCTCCACGACCTGGTCACGGCTGACTGGCTGCCCGCCCTCACGCTGGCAGCCGACGCCGCCATCGGCCTTGGCGCGGGCTTTCTGCTCGTCGGCGCGAAGAGCCTTCTCCCGTCTGCGCGTTAACGTAGACCGCTTGCTCCGCAAGCGGATCCCAGTTCCGCTTGCGGAGCAAGCGGTCTACTTTGGAGCAAGCGGTCTACTTTGGAGCAAGCGGTCTACTTTGGAGCAAGCGGTCTACTTTAGTGGTCGACCACACACGCCGCGCTCAGTGACCTTCGGGCCATGCGAAGAGCCGGAGCGTGTTGCCGTCGGGATCGTGCGCGACGAGCTCCCGAAACCCCTCGGGATGCACCTTCAGCTCGTTGCTTGCTGCGCCGGCGGCGGCGAGCCGCGCGCGGATCGAGTCGAATTCGTCCACCTCGAAGCCGAGGCTCCAGCGGCCGCTCGCCTCCCCCGGCGTCGCGCGCTGGAGAATCGCCAGCCGCGTGTCGCCCGCCTCGAAAAGCGCGTAGCCGTCGTCCACCACCCGCACGAGCACCCGCAGGCCGAGCACCGAGCGATACCACTCCACGAGCTCCTCCCACCGCGCGGTGCGCAGCTCGACGCTGAAGAGTTGGGGGCGGTGGGGCAGGGCCATGATGGCGGCGTTGTAGAAAACCGCTCGAAACCCGACAATCGGTGCTTCAATCCCCCGGCTCCCAGCCTTTTTACGCCATGCCACACCCGCCCGAGCCCACGCCTACGCCCGCCGCCCCAAAGCCCGCCGCCGGCACCGCCCCCGACGCGGCGCAGAAAGGCTCCGGCGCCCTGCTCGAGAAGGCCCGCCGCGACAAGCTCGAGAAGCTCCGCGGGCTCGGGATCGACCCCTGGGGCAGCCGGTTCGACGCCGCGCTGCCGATCGCCGACGTGCGCGGCCGCGGCGACGCGCTCGACAAGGCGGCCGAAGACGGACCGACCGTTCGCGTGGCGGGGCGGATCATGCTCCTGCGGAGCGCCGGCAGCCTCGTCTTCATCGACCTCGTCGATCGCACCGGCCGGATCCAGATCATGCTCGGCAAGAAGCAGGTCGGCCCCGAAACCTGGAAGGTGATCGACTGCCTCGACCTCGGCGACCTGATCGGCGTGGACGGCCGGCTCGGCCATTCCAAGACCGGCGAGATGACGATCTTCGCCAGCGGGCTCACGTTTCTCACGAAGTCGCTCGAAACGCCCCCCGACAAATTCCACGGCCTCGTCGATCCGAATCTCAAGCAGCGGATGCGGTATCTGGATCTCATCCACGGCGAGGGGGTCCGTGACCGGTTCGTGGCGCGGAGCCGCATCGTCGAGGCAGTGCGGCGGGTGCTCGCGGATCGAGGCTATCTCGAGGTGGAGGGCCCCACGCTCCAGGAGAGCGCCGGGGGCGCCGCGGCACGACCCTTCAAGACCCATCACAATGCGCTCGACATGCCGCTCGTGCTCCGGATCGCGCTGGAGCTGCACCTGAAGCGGCTGCTCGTCGGCGGCATGGAGCGGGTCTTCGAGCTCGGCCGTGTCTACCGCAACGAGGGCGTGAGCCCGCGGCACAATCCAGAGTTTACGATGCTCGAGGCCTACGAGGCCTATGGCGACTACTTCACGATGATGGATCTCACGGAGGCAATCATCGTGGAGGCCGCGAAGGCCGCCGGCTCGCCGCTGCGGTTTGAATTCATGGGGCACACCGTCGATCTCACGCCGCCGTTCCGCCGCGCGAAATACGACGATCTGCTGCGGGAGGTGACGGGCTGCAACCCCGAAGACCCGGCGAGCGTGGTTGCGGAGGCGGCAGAGCGCGGCATCGAAACGGCCGGCCGACACCCCGACGTGATCAAGAGCGAGCTCTTCGAGGCCACGGTGGAGCAGACGCTCTCCGGACCGGTCTTCGTGATCGACTATCCAGCGGCCGTCTGCCCGCTCACCAAGCGGAAGGCGGGCCAGCCACACATCGCCGAACGGTTCGATCTCTATGTCGCCAGCATGGAGCTCGCGAATGCCTACACGGAACTGAACGACCCCGACCTCCAGGAAGAACTCTTCCGCACACAGTTGGCCGGCCTCGCCGCCGACGAATCGATGGCGCGAATGGACACCGACTTCATCCGGGCCCTGCGGCACGGCATGCCGCCGGCCGGCGGCCTGGGCATCGGCATCGACCGGCTCGTGATGTTTCTCACGGCGGCCCCGAGCATCCGCGACGTGATCCTCTTCCCAATCCACCGCCCGCACGAGTAGGGCAGGCTTCAGCCTGCCGCGATCCGCTCCCATGTACAAACTCCTGCTCTGCTGGCGGTATCTCCGCACCCGCTGGATCGCGCTGGCGAGCGTGATCAGCGTGACGCTCGGCGTGGCCACGATGATCGTGGTCAACGCCGTGATGGCGGGCTTCTCCCACGAGATGCAAACACGGATCCACGGGATCCTCTCCGACATCGTCTTCGAGAGCCATTCGCTCTCCGGCTTCCAAGACCCCAAGTGGCACATGGACGAGATCCGGCGGGCGGCCGGCGACCAGATCGCCGGGATGACGCCCACCGTGGCCGTGCCGGCGATGCTGAATTTCCAGGTTCGCGGCCAGTGGGTGACGCGGCAGGTGATGTTCATCGGCATCGACGAATCCTCCCACGCGCTTGCGAGCGACTTCGGCCGCTTTCTCCAGCATCCGGAAAACAGGCGGCAGCTCACGTTCGATCTGCGCGAAGGGGGCTACGACACGATCGACAGCCAGTCGGAGGGGCCCGGGCCCACGCGGCCGGCGCTCGAGGGAGCCGGCTGGCCCCACCGGCGCATGCGCGTGGAGCGGGAGCGGCTCTGGCGGGAGCGGCAGGAGCGGCAGCAGGCCGACGGGGAGGCCGGCGGCCAGCCGGTGCGGCCGGTCGATCACCAGGTCGATGCGGTGCTCGCCGCCACCGCGCCGGCCGATGCGCCTGCGAAGGAAGGCGACGCGAAAGAAGACGACGCGTCCAAAACAGGAGACGCGAAAGCCGCCGACGCCGCCCGCAAGGATCCCTTTCGCGCCGCGCGGCCCGAGGAGGGCCGCACGATGGACCCGGCCAAGGAGCAGTTCACCGGGATCGTGCCGGGCATCGGCCTGGCGAGTTTCCGCGATTCGACCGGCACAGACCGCTTCCTCGTGCTGCCGGGCGACGACGTGAAGATCACGTTCCCCACGGCGGGCACGCCGCCGAAGGCCGTCAGCGACACCTTCACGATCGTCGATTTCTACGAGAGCAAGATGAGCGATTATGACTCGAACTTCGTCTTCGTGCCGATCGGCGCGCTGCAGCGGATGCGCGGCATGATCGACCCGCAGACCGGGATTCCGAGCGTCAACTCGATCCAGATCAAGCTCAAGGACGGAGCCGACCTCGAGGAGGTGCGGAATCGGCTGCGGAAGGCATTTCCAGCCGAACTCTATGCCGTCTCCACCTGGCGCGACAAGCAGGGGCCGCTCCTCTCCGCCGTCGACATGGAGATGGCCGTGCTCAACATCCTGCTCTTCATGATCATCGCCGTGGCGGGCTTCGGCATCCTCGCGATCTTCTTCATGATCGTGGTGGAGAAGACCCGCGACATCGGGATTCTCAAGTCGCTCGGGGCGGGCTCGGCCGGCATCGCGGGCATCTTCCTCGGCTACGGCCTCTTCCTGGGGCTCGTGGGCGCGGGTGCGGGGCTCGCCCTCGGCCTCGCGATCACCTGGAACATCAACGCCATCCGCGCGGCGGTCGAATGGTTCACCGGCCAGCGGGTGTTCGATCCTTCGATCTACTACTTCTTCAAGATCCCCACGATCGTGCATCCCGATACGATCGCCTGGATCATGGCAGGCGCCGTCGCGATCGCCGTCGCGTCGAGCGTGTTGCCGGCGCTGCGGGCCGCGCGGCTCCATCCGGTGGAGGCGCTGCGGCATGAGTGAGCCGATCGGCCCCGGCGCGCTGATGCGCGTGCGCGGCGTGCGGAAACACTACCGCTCCGGCGGTGGCTTGCTCGAAGTGCTCCGCGGCGTCGACTTCGACATCGAGCCGGGCGACTTCGTAGCGATCGTCGGCCAGAGCGGCTCGGGGAAGAGCACGCTCCTGCACCTCATGGGCCTGCTCGACGCCCCCGACGCGGGAGAGGTCTGGCTCGCCGGCGAGCGGATCGACAATCTCGCGGTCGCCCGCCGCGACCGCCTGCGCAACACCGACATCGGCATGGTGTTTCAGGCCTACCACCTGCTGCCCGAACTCGACGCCCTCGAAAACGTCCTCGCGCCGCTGCTCGTGCGGTATTCCGTGGCCGCCTGGGCCCGCGAGCGCGGCGAGGCCCGGCGGCGGGCCGCCGAGTTGCTCGAGCGATTCGGGCTCGGCGGCCGGCTCCACCACAGGCCGCGGCAGCTTTCCGGGGGCGAGATGCAGCGGGTGGCGATCGCACGGGCGCTCGTCGCCCGGCCGCGGCTCCTCCTGGCGGACGAGCCGACGGGCAATCTCGACGAGCAGAGCGGCGCGGGCATCCTCGACACGCTCTGCGAGTTGAACCGCCGGGATGGCCTTTCTATAGTGCTCGTCACCCACGACACGGCGATCGCGAAGCGGGCGGACCGGATCGTGCGACTCGCCGCCGGACGCGTCGAGCCGGGCCGCGTCGAAACCGCCTGACGGCCCTCCCCCACACCCCCGACCACGAGCCCACTGGATCACGCATGCCACGCATCATCTTCATGAACGACCGTCTCGTGCCCGAAGACGAGGCCCGCGTGAGCGTGTTCGACCACGGCCTGCTCTACGGCGACGGCGTCTTCGAGGGTCTGCGAAGCTACTCGGGGCGGGTCTTCCGCCTCGACGCCCACATCGACAGGCTCTGGGCGAGCGCCCGGGCGATCTGCCTCGAGATCCCGATGACGAAGGAGGCGGTCGCGCAGGCGGTGATCGACACGCTCGCTGCCAACAAGCTCACCGACGGCTACATCCGCCTCGTGGTGACCCGCGGCTCGGGCTCCCTCGGCCTCGATCCCAATCGCACGAAGAACCCGCAGGTGATCGTGATCGCCGACACGATCAGCCTCTATCCCGCCGAGTTTTATTCGAAGGGATTGAAGATCGTGACCGCCGCCACGCAGCGGGTGCAGTCGGCCGCCCTTTCGCCACGGATCAAGTCGCTCAACTACTTGAACAACATCATGGCGAAGCTCGAAGGCCTGCGGGCCGGCTGCGTCGAGGCCTTGATGCTCAACCACAAGGGCGAGGTGGCAGAGTGCACGGGCGACAATGTGTTCGTCGTGCGGTCGGGGAAGTTGCTCACGCCGCCCCCCGACGCCGGCATCCTCGAAGGCATCACCCGCAACGCCGTCATGGAGCTTGCCCACGCGGCGGGCATCGACTGCCGCGAGGCCACGCTGACGCGGCACGATCTCTACACCGCCGACGAATGCTTCCTCACGGGTACGGCGGCCGAGGTGATTCCGGTCGTCGACATCGACGGCCGCATGATCGGGGCCGGCACCCCCGGCCCGATCACCGCCCGCCTCACGGCCGACTTCCACAAGCTCGTCCGGATGTAGGGTAGCCTTCAGGCTGCCGTTTCCGAGCTGCCATTTCCGATCCGCTTGCGGAGCAAGCGGTCTACTTGCGCAAGCGGTCTACTTGCGCAAGCGGTCTACTTGCGCAAGCGGTCTACTTGCGCAAGCGGTCTACTTGCGCAAGCGGTCTCCTACCGCCGATGATCCTCGTCGCCGATCGCGTCATACCGTGACACGTAGCCAGGCTGCCTGGCGCGAACGAGCTCCGACTCATACTCGCGCACGATGCGGCTCTGGATCTGCTCCCGGCAATGCGCATTGATCGGATGGGCGATGTCGGCATACAGCCGCAGCCGGCCGTCGTCGTCGCGCGGCAGGCTGCCTTCGGGCTGCTTCTTGCCGCACTGGTTGCAATAGCAGGCCCGCAGCGGGTTTTTGAAGCCGCAGGCATGGCAGTGCGACGCGAGTTTGCGGCTGGGCATCGCCACGAACGGGCCGCTCGGGCCGCCGATGATCTTCAGATCGCGGACGACGAAGGCGTGGTCGATCGTGATCGAACAAAACGCGAGCAGCCGTTCGGCCGCATTTTCGATGAGCTTGATGCGGACTTCGGTGATTTCCATCGGTGCATTCCCCCGGCTGAACTGCCTGTGTGATTCCCCGTTGCCTTGGCCTCGCCGTCTGTGCCTCCCCAGGCCGACGGCTTGGCCGATGATCCATTTACTCCGTGAATACCTGTCCGCCTCTGCCCGGTATGAACCGCACCGGAAACACGCCCGGCCAGCCCGCCGCGTCGAGGCGGGCCGCGATGCCGCGGGCCTCCGGCGCCGTCCGGGCGATCGCAAAGCAGGCGCTGCCGCTGCCGGTGAGCATCGGCCGCGTGGCGCCGGCCGCAGCCATGGCGTCGAGCAGCCGTGAGACGTCGGGGCAGAGCGCCCGCGCCGGGCGTTCCAGCGCGTTGTGCATGAGCGGTTGGGATGAATGCAGCCGGCCTTCCGCCAGGGCCGCCGCCAGCCGCGCGGCCTCGCCGCGCCGCGATGCGTCGGGCACGCATCGGCCGTAGACCGCGGCCGTGGAAAGCCCGACGGCCGGACAGGCGATCACGGCCGGCAGGGGCGGGATGCCATCGACGGGGTCGATTCGCTCGCCGCGGCCGCCGGCCACCGCCGGGCCGCCCGCGAAGAACCAAGGAATGTCGCTCCCCAACCGACCGCCGAGCGCGGCAAGACGCTCTCGGCTCCAATCAATGCCCCAGGCATCGGCAGCCGCGCTGAGCACCGCCGCCGCGTCGCTCGATCCACCGCCGAGCCCGGCGCCTGAGGGAACCTCCTTGATGAGTTCCACATCGAGTCCCAGCGAGACACCCGCCTCCTCGGCGAGCAGCCGCGCTGCCCGTACGACGAGGTTGGAATCGTCGGCCGGAACGTCGCGGCGAAGCGCCTTTGCCTGTGGCTGGGCGAGCCGGCCGCCGAAAGAGACGGAAAGCCGGATGCCGGGCTCTTCGGTCACCCGCAATCGCAGGGTGTCGTGCAACGACACCGGCACCATCAGCGATTCGATTTCATGGAAGCCATCGGACCGGCGCGCAACCACGGCGAGCGAGAGATTCAGCTTCGCCGGCGCATGAACGGTGAGCGCAGGGGCCTGCCGAGAGGCGACCGACAGAAAGGCTGGACGCGACGACATGACAGGATGAGAATTCCCAAGCCCCGGACCGAAACTCCATCAGAATCTAATTGTCCGGTCGGAGGGGGTCAACCTCACCGCCAGTTGGCGACGAAAGCGAGCGTTCCGAAGGCGAGGGCCAGGCCGATGGCAACGAGCACCGACAGCAAAATCGAGATGCTGCGGCCGGCCCAAAGGTCGTCGCGGATCATCTCCGCACGGTCGGTTTTCTCGAAGGAGCGGTTCCAGACCGGAAACGCTCGCTCGTCGTAGACCCACTGCGTGCGTTCCTCGAGTTGCTTTTGGCTCATGGCAGGGCGGATGTCGGCGAAAATCGGTGGGGTATGATGTCGTTGATTCCCAAAACTGTACCTCTCCCGCCCGCGGCATGCCAGAGCCGATCGGCGTCTCCACGCCATGCACCACATCCTCGAACCCGCCACCCGCCAGCCCGGCGTTCCCGCGGCCACGGATGCCCTGGTGGCATGGCTGGCCGACCAGGGGCAGCCCGCCTGGCGGGCCAAGGCGATCCGCCGCTGGCTCATCGCCCGGCGGGCATCGTCGTTTGCCGACATGACCGACCTGCCCAAGGGCCTGCGGACGGCACTCGAAGGGGCGTTTCGCATCTGGACCACGTCGATCGCGCGGCACAACCGCGCCGACGACGGCACCGAGAAGCTGCTGCTCGAACTGCACGACGGCCAGCGGATCGAATGCGTGCTCCTGCGCGATGGCGAGCGGCGGACCGTGTGCATCAGTTCGCAGGTGGGCTGTGCGATGGGCTGCGTCTTCTGTGCGAGCGGCATCGACGGTGTCGTGCGCAACCTCACCGCGGGCGAGATCGTCGAGCAACTGCTCCGCCTGCAGCTGCTCCTTCCGACGGACGAACGGCTCAGCCACATCGTGGTGATGGGAATGGGTGAGCCGCTGGCGAATCTCGATCGGCTGCTGCCGGCGCTCGCCACGGCGCAGGATCCCGACGGCCTCGGCATCTCGCAGCGCCGGATCACCGTCTCGACCGTCGGCCTACCGGCTGGAATCGACCGGCTCGCCGACGAACATCCCGGCTACCACCTCGCCGTCTCGCTCCACGCGGCCGACGACGAGCTCCGCACGCGGCTCGTGCCCGTCAACAAGGCGATCGGTCTGGCCGATGTGATGGCCGCGGCCGACCGCTACTGGGAGACATCGGGCCGCCGGCTCACGTTTGAATACGTGCTGCTCGGCGGCGTGAACGATTCGCCGGAGCACGCCACCAGCCTCGTGCGGCTGCTCGGCGGCCGGGCGGCGCTCGTGAACATCATTCCCTACAACGCCGTCGCCGGGATGCCGTGGCGCGAGCCCACGCAGGGATCGCGGGAACGCTTCCTCGACGTGCTCCGCGACGCGGGCGTCAACGTGCAGGTGCGCCGCCGCAAAGGCGCCCGCATCGACGCGGCCTGCGGCCAACTCCGCCGCATCGCCCTGTCACAGTAGACCGCTTGCTCCGCAAGCGGATCTCCAGCAAGCGAGCGAGCCCGGGCCGGCTGAAGCTCGCGGAGCATTTGGACCGAGTCTTCGAGGGCCACCGCGACGCGCCATTCCGCCCGTAGGAACGGCGGACATGAAATGCTGCCGCCAGGGCGAGCGGTTGCGGCGGGAAGATCCGCTTGCGGAGCAAGCGGTCTACTTTCGCAAGCGTTCTCTTACGCGAACCAGCCGAGCAGAAGCACGGCCGCGAGCACGAGGCCCAGGATGCCGCCGAGCCAGACGGCCCAGTGGATCGTGGCAAAGCGGATCTCGGCCGGATCCTCGTGGTGGGTGGCGGCGAAGATAAGGCTCGCCAACGCCATGAGCGGCAGCCCGAAGAGGATGCCGGGCACGCGGTCGACAAGCTGGGCGAAGAGGAGGGGGAACGAGCCGGAACAGATTCCGGCGACGAGCGCGGAGAGGATCATGGTCGCTTCCTTGCGGGGTTAGCGGGACTTGGCGTCTTTGCCTTTGGCGTCTTTGCCTAGCGTGTGGGCCTTGCGGTCTTCGTCGGTGGGCGTGCCGAGCGGACCGGCGAAGGCGTCGTAGATGACGAGCACGTTGAGCATGCCGGCCAGCATCGTGTAGAGCGTTGCGATGTCGAACCAGCGGCCGAGCCGGCGCTGCCAGATGGAGACCTGATCGACGCGAAACTGTTTGAGCGGCGGCTTGTCGAAGAACGACTCGGCGTCGATCTCGGGATCGCTGCGGGTGAGCACGTCGGCATAGGCGCGGGAAACATACTGGCCCGGCACCAGCGGCGGCGCCATGAACGTGGAGCAGAAGAGCGGCTGCTTCGCCACACCGTGGAGCTGCATCGATTGCACGACTGCAGGCAGGGCGACGAGGCCGGCGCCGGCCTGGCAGACATAGGCCCAGCGGGTGTCGCCCGGCTTCCACGAGGCATAGACCACCTTGCCACCGCCGAGCCAGAGCCCCGCGAGGAACGTGCCGAGGATCGCGCCCATGAAGAGGCGGCCCTTGTGGGTGCGGCCCTGGTAGAGCTGGCCGAGCCCCGGCACGCACCACGAGAGCAGCGCCGCCAGCGCCGGGTTTTTGAGGTCGATGGCGGAGCCGTCATCCGGCGAGATCGCCACGATGCGACGACGAGCATTTTCGATGTTTCGCGGAGTCACCGCCATGGCGCACACCTTTCCCGGAGTCTATGCGATCTGAAGTCGCGACCGGAATAGGCCGGGCCAAGACCGCACGCTTTTGAAGCCGGGCGGCGGCTGATACGATTTTTTCAATCGTCACCATTTCCGTCACCCGCAAGGTCGTCATGCGTCGCCATTCTCCTGTCATGCAACGTCGTGGGTGGATGCTCCTGCTGCTCGCGGTCGCCACCGGCTGCTCCGCCACGAAGAAGGGCAAGGCCGCCAAAAAATCGAGCGGCCAGGCGGGCAAGCGCAAGAAGCCCAAGACGATGGCCGACCTGCTCATCGATGGCTACATCGCCGACCTCAAGCAGGGGCCGGTGACCAAGCAGATCACCGCGGCGCGAGAACTCGGCAACATGGGCGCGACCGCGAAATCGGCGCTGCCGGCGCTCGAGCCGCTCGCCCGGCATTCCGACTCGGACCTCAGCAAGGCCGCGAAGCAGGCGATCACATCGATCAGAAAGTGACCTGCAGCCGGCGCGATCAGCCCCAGAGCCGCCGCACGACCCGCACCCGCGGATTGGCCGGCGGCGGGCCATCGCGATCGGCCTCGTCGTCCGCAACCTGAAGCGACGGTGCCGGAGCAGGCCCGCTGGCCGGCACGAGCTCGCGCCAGGCCCGCTCCACCGTGGCGGCATCCACGCGGTCGAGCCCATCGCCCGCGGCCGCCACGAGCGCGAGCTGCGCGAGCCGGCCCACGACCCGCGGCACGCCGCCGGCAAACCGCGCGAGCGTCGCCGCCGACTCGGGCGTGAAGATCGCTTCATCGCCGCCGACCCGTCGCAGCGACCGCGCGAGGAAACCGGCGACATCGTCTTCGCCCCACGGCGAAAGCTCGATCCGCACGGCGGCCCGTTGCCGAATGCCGCCCGAGAGCCGCGCGAGGCCTTCCGGCGTGGCCGTCGCCACGACCACCACCCGCGCATAGCGCGGCTCGGCCGCGCTGATGAGCCGCTCGACGCCGTCGATCGCATCGGCCGGCGCCCGATCGAGATCGTCGAAGACGAGGGCCGTCGGCCGTTCCATCAGCGTGTTTTCGCGGAGCCGGTTTTCGAGCTTCTGCCAAGGCCGCAAGGGCTCGGCACGGCTGAGCGCGTCGAGGGGCAGCCGCTCGAGGAGCAGTTCGATCCAGTCGCCCGCGGTGAGCCCGCGCAGCGAGAGCAGCGCCACCTCCGCGCCGCAGCCGCCAAGCCGGCGGGCCGCCATCGCGCAGAGATGGCTCTTGCCGCAGCCCTCACCGCCGACGACGAGGCCAAACCGCTGCCGTTCGTCCACGAGCCACTCGAGCCGCGCCAGGGCCTCGTCCTGCGGCGCGCCGGTGTAGAAAGTGGCCGGCTCGAGCGAGCCGTCGAAGGGGGGCGCGGTGAAGTTCCAGTGATCGCGTAGCATGTCGACGGAGTGTAGCCGGATCGGCCGGCCGGGTCAGGACGAAACTCCCCCGTGAAAACCGCATCATGAGTGAACGCTTCCTGCTCGAAAGCCCGCCCCATGACGGCCGCGCCACGCTTACCGGCGACGAGGCCCGTCACCTGGCGCGGGTCTTGCGGGCGAAGGTCGGCGACGAGATTCGCGTCTTCGACGGCGGCGGCCAGGAGTGGCCCGCGCGGGTCGCCGCGATCGATCGCGAGAAAATATCGCTGACGCTGGGCGCGGCCCTGCCGCCGCAGCCCGGGCCGGCGCGGCCGCTCACGATCGCCGTCGCGCTGCCGAAGGGCGACCGGCAGAAGTGGCTCGTGGAGAAACTGACGGAACTCGGCGCGCACGAACTGGTGCCGCTCGTGACAGAGCGCGGTGTCGCGGAGGCGACGGCCTCGGCGCAGGCCCGATTGGCCCGCGGCGTGATCGAGGCCTGCAAGCAGTGCGGCCGCAACACGCTCATGGAGATCGCGAAACCGGCCACGCTCGAATCGCTCGCCGACCGGCATCCCGAAGCCCTGCGGGTCATCGCCCATCCCGGTGGTCGGCCGCTCGACGACGTCCTGCGAACGAACGCGGGCGATGTCGTCGCCGCCGTCGGCCCCGAGGGGGGCTTCACGCCCGACGAGGTCGCGGCTGCCGAGCGGCTGGGCTTCGAGCGCGTGTCGCTCGGCCCGCACATCCTGCGGATCGAAACGGCCGCCATCGCGATCGCCGCGAAGTCATCTGTGTAGACCGCGGAAAGTAGACCGCTTGCTCCAAAGTAGACCGCTTGCTCCAAAGTAGACCGCTTGCTCCAAAGTAGACCGCTTGCTCCAAAGTAGACCGCTTGCTCCAAAGTAGACCGCTTGCTCCAAAGTAGAC
>Ga0172376_10002483_pt1 | contig 22470 bp, 18 predicted proteins | sample Lak35m_FD_121114 | JGI IMG/M metagenome (GOLD analysis project Ga0172376, IMG submission 121114) | Freshwater microbial communities from Kabuno Bay, South-Kivu, Congo - kab_092012_35m | ecosystem: Environmental > Aquatic > Freshwater > Lake | place: Democratic Republic of the Congo: South-Kivu... | reverse complement strand
TTTTCTCTGTCCAGCGATTGACGTAGTCGACAATCTGATCACGGGTGTCGTGGGGGACCCAGCGTCGACTCAAGGGTCCCCATTGGCTTTTTTTAACTGCACATGCTCCTGCAGCAACTCGGCGATCACCTCGTTCTTCTGAACGAGCTTTGCCTCGAGCCCTTCGACTTTTTTCTCAGCAGCAGTTCCCTGCCGGCGGACGTTTGAAGCATTCGGCTTTCGATCAAAGAGTTGAGCCGCTCACTCGAAGAGAATCTTCTGCCAGTTGTAGAAGTTGGTCACACTGATGTCGTACTTGCGACAAACCTCAGAAATCGGCAGCCCCTCAACGAAGTGGGCTCTGATAATGGCGACCTTCTCCTCGCCGGAATAATTGACACGTTTCCAATGATTGGACATTGGCGACAACCTTTCTGTAATCGCCAAACTCCAGCATACTTTTCAGCCCGTGAGACGAAAATCAGCAAAGCACAACCACCAGCACCGCCGCCAGTGCTCTCAATATCACCGTCAATTCCGGCGGCAGTGCAGCACTCGGAAAACTGACTGCGGACAGCAGCACGCTGACCATCACAGCCAATGGTGGCGGAGCCATGACGGACAACAACGATGCGGCCACCGTTGTCGTCAATCTGTCCGCGAAGAACATCACGCTGATCTCAACCGGGGCCATTGGTGTCGGTAATCCGATCGAGTACATGTCGCCAAACACGCCCACGGCCCCGGCAAACGCCGGCATCGTCAATGCCTCCACACTCGGTGGCTCGGGAACCGCACTGGCTCGTATCGACTTCGGCGGAAGCTCCAATTTCACCACAACAGGATTTACACACGTCCCCACCAACACGATATACACTACCTCCGGGCTGGGTTACGGATTTGCGGTGAACCCGGCGGTCAGTCAGAGCCTTCAGGCGACCGGGTATTCGGTCTCCACAATCAACCTGTATCGTGACGGGGTCACGGGCAAAGGCTCAGCTCAGGCCACATTCCGCTACAACATCGCCAACGGCACCTACGCCGCTCGGTTCTATGTGGGTCATGTTGGCATGGCCACCCGGACACGAATTGAAGTGGAAGGCGGAGCCTTTTCCGGCCAGTCCGTGATTCTGTCGGCCAACGTCTTTACCACCGTCACCATCAGCAATATTGTGGTGAATGACGGTGTGCTCGACATGCTGTTCCGCACACCGGCCGGCTACGTCGGTTCCTGGCTGGTCTGCGGCTTTGACCTTGCGGCCAGTGAGGCCAGCCTGCCGCCGACCGCGCCGCAGAGGCTCGAAGGACTAACCTTCGACGAACACGGCCTGGAAGAAACGTCAACAGCGAGGCTTTCATCGGTCAGCAGGGCAGGGCAGATACTGACGCCTGAGACCGTCGAACAGGCTCGGCGTGAAGCGATTGCCGACTGGATCACGACCGGACTGACACCCGGCCAGATTCTGGCCCTGCAGAACGCCACAGTGCAGATCACGGACCTGAATGCTGAGGGTGCCTTTGGCTTTGCCGGCAGCCGGCTGATTCAGCTGGACGATGACGCCCTGGGCTTTGGCTGGCACGTTGGCAGCGGCCCGGTTCCGACGGGCGCCGTGGATCTTGGCACCGTTCTGCGTCACGAGCTGGGCCACATACTGGGCTATGGCGACCTGGACCCAGCCACCGCCGGGGATAATATTATGTCCGGCACAATCCTGCCGGGTGAACGACGGGGAGTGGCGTCTATCGTTGCAGAGACCATCGTCGGGACACGGCCAGTGCTGGCCGAAGCTGCTGTTGTCCGCCGGCAGAATCGAACCGATCTGTTTGCCAGCAACGGACCTGCAGACTCTGCAGAATTGGCAAAAACAACCATCATCAGTCGGAGCAGTCTGGCAGATCCGGCGGCGATGCCATCCGGTGTGACGGTTGCGGAGTCAGCCGGCACCTCCGGAACAAAGCTGATGGCTCTGCCCGGGGCTGATATAAAAGAAGTGCCAGTTGCCGTCAGCGAGCTGCAGTCGCTGGACGAGTTGTTTTCAGACCCGCTGGCGGCCTTCTGACGGTGTGCAGGTCATTTTGACTTACGGGTCTGTCACCTGCGATGCCGGATGAAACTCGGCCCACCGTCGCCACGCATAGCTCCATTCCATCCACATCCGCATGACTGACCAAAGCAGCCGCATTCGTTCCAGTTGTTCGGCCGGGAGTCGCGTTTGCATAGCCTGAGCTTCCCGTGCTGCCATATCCAGTCCCCAGCGTCTGGCGAGGAGGCGGCACAGGGTGTCGGCAGTGAGTTGCAGTTCCGGATCATCTTCATCTGCATCATCGAATGCGGCGGCGGCATCTTCGTCAGGCAGCAGTCCGCTGCGATCAGCCGCAACAAACTGCTCAAACAAACGGCTGCGGAAAGGCTGCAGCTCAAGCGGGCGAGTCGCGGCCTGCGCCTCAAGGATCAGCGACTCAACTTCCGTCAGCAAGCTGCGAACGCTGACGGCCGGATTTACGGACGGGCTGGGATCATGTGTTTCAGAATTCATGTGTTGCTCCGCCAGCAGCAGCCCGAGGGGGCCTTCACCGCTGAACATATCGAATGGGGTCTGTTACGCCGGCTTCCGCAAAGCCCTTCAGCCGCAGCTGGCAGGAATCACACTCGCCACAGCTGGCACCATCTGCCGCCGGATCGTAGCAGCTGTGGGTCAGGCTGTAGTCTACAGACAATTGCAGGCCCTGCTGAATGATCTGGCCTTTGGTCAGATGAATCAGCGGCGCGTGAATTCGGATCTGTCCGCCTTCGACACCGACCTTTGTGGCCAGATTGGCCATCTTTTCAAATGCCTGCACAAATTCCGGGCGACAATCGGGGTAACCGCTGTAGTCAACAGCATTCACACCCAGAAACAAATCATTCACCTGCAATGATTCGGCCAGCCCGAGGGCGACCGAAAGAAAAATGGTGTTCCGCGCCGGCACATAGGTCACCGGAATCCCGCTGGACATTTCGGCTTCGGCCCGGTTGTGCGGGACAGGAATATCGTTGGTCAACGCTGAACCACGAAAAATACTGGTGTCTACGCGGAACAAGACATGACTGGCCACGGCCGCGGCCTGAGCCACCTTCTGAGCAGCAGCCAGTTCAAATCGATGCCGCTGACCGTAATCAAAAGAAATAGCGTGCAGTTCGTATCCCTGAGACCGGGCGACCGCCAATGCGGTCGCCGAATCCAGACCGCCACTGAGCAAAACGACAGCCCTGGGGGCGTTCATTGCGAAACCTTTCGAGAATCAAACACGGGACGCTGCAGAACCCCGGCAAACGTCGTGGCAACACAAATCTCGCCTGACCATGCGGGAAACTCAACTTATCCTGTTGAGTTTCCCGCAGATCAGCGGCGAATTCTCGCCGGTTTCACCCACAGCTCTCAAGGCACCTCGGGGACTGCGATTTTTCGCCCCAGACAGATTCGAAACCCGTCTCGGGAATCCGAATAATGGGGGCCCGCCAGCCCCAGTCGTACGGCACAGCGAGCATTCCCGGGAACGTCGAAATAATTGCCTCCGCGACACACGGGCCGGTAGTTTTCCTTCGTGAAATACGGCTCTTCGTGGCCACCTTTCGGATCAAAGTGATCCAGCACCACTTCCCAGACTCCGCCGCACATATCGGCCAGACCGAACCCATTTCGTCCGCGTTCACCGAAATGATCAACCGGAGACACAAACGCATAGCCGTCGCTCCACGTGGCTCGCGCCAAAGGCCAGGTGCGGTTTCTGTCCGGCAGCAGATCGATGGCCGAAATATTCAGGCGACCAACTCCCTCTTCCAGTTCATCACCCCACCAAAAATTCGCCCGCGGGCGTCCGCCCCGGCAAGCATACTCCCACTCGGCATCCGTCGGCAGCCGATACTCCAGCCCCTCCGGCAGTCGCCCGGCTGCCTGCTCACGCTGATTCAGCCAGCGGCAAAAAGCGCGAGCATCAGCCCAGCTGACGCAGACTACGGGAAAATTCTCCTGCTGCGGAAACTGCCAGTTCGGATCTCGCCAGCTTTTGCCAGCCATAGGCTCCCAGGGATGCACCACGCTGGTCGACAGCTGGTAGCCCTTCCATGCCGGATTGAAGCACTGAGTCTTCCCGCCAGGACGCTCGGCATCGGTCAAATACCCGGTGTCCTCAGCAAATCGTCGAAACTGGGCAACACTGACTTCAGTGCGAGCCATCCAGAGTCCGTGGCGGATCTTCACCGGCCGGGCCTCACCCTCGTAGCTTTCCCGCTCGGTCCCCGGAGTCGCGCCTCCTTCAATACCAGTCGCCCACGCTCGCTCCTTCACTGTACTTCCCATCAGGAAATCTCCGGGGGGCAGATACAGCACTTCCAGGCGACAGTCGGATCCCAGTTCGAGCGTACGAACCTCGCCGGCCGACGGCTGCTGGGCCGCGACATGCTGCGTCTGCATAAAAGCCATCAGCATCGACACGACGCATGAAAACCGCAACCGACGATGCAAATCAGTACCACAAAACCTCGACATCGCAGCCCCCTGTGACCTGACCTCGGAACCATTTGTGACCGGCAACAATGACACTCCTGCAGTGCACCTTAGCCGGCCTCGATCAGCGAAGCAATCCTCAGAGTTCCCTTCACCGGTGCCGACGCCGCCAAACGCAAACACCCCGCTGCGCGGCCTGGGCCTGCAGCGGGGTGTGCAAAATTCAACCAATCATCAGTTCGGGATCATTCGACGTTGGCTGTTTCGCCGCCATCCCGCGTGCCGAGGGCACTGTAAACTTTCAGATCAACATTTTCTGAGATAAACCTGACCGAGCCATCGGCCATCCCAAACTGTGCACCGCCCGTATGACGGCTGCCGAAACTGATCTCCCAGGCTGCGAACGCTGTGGATCCGACCGCCGGCTTTTTCAGGTTCATGGCCACACCTGTTGAACCCAGCGCTTCAGACATATCACCCATATTGGTGGTGTCCACATCATCGGATCCAACACCCCAATGGTCCTTCCGCCCCTGCGTTGGCGCACAATTCTCACGAACAGTCCCCATTTGCGGAATCGCTTGCATATCCGGCACTGCTTCCCCAAGTGCAATTGTGTTCGAAGTGCCATCAGTGATGTCAGCCATACGTTTCCCAATCATTCCGTAATGGGCATTGTTTCGCTTGATTCGCTGATGGTTGATTTTCTGGGAAAACACTCCGTCCAGGTCGCTGATGACCTCAACCCAGCCGGTCGTGCCCCACGGCGTGCCAACGTTCTGATAACGACGGTCGTCAGCGATTCGTCCGGAAACGCAGCCCAGATAGTTCATCGCCGTCCGCTTCTGAACGATCCAGTTGTCGCCGGAAATGTCCGCCACCTGGTCCGGGAATGTGTCAGACGGGCAGCGGAACGATGGAAATTTCTGCTCACACACGAATAGGTTCCGCCAGACCGCTGTGTCGTTGGGATCTCCCGGCTTACCCGGCAGCGGATAGGCCCACTGAGCATTGATGACACTGTCTTCCTGCATCGTCAGCATCTGATAGGCAGCTGACTGCTCAATAAAAGGCAGCAGCAGTCCGCTCCACGTCGTGCCGACACTGAATTCAGCAGCCATCGGCCAGCCGTTGTAGACGTCGTGAAAATTGTGGCAGGCCAGCGTCAGCTGCTTGATGTTGTTCTTGCACTGCGTTCTGCGTGCAGCTTCACGAGCCTGCTGGACGGCGGGCAGCAGCAGCGAAACCAAAATGGCTATAATTGCTATCACCACCAGCAGCTCGATCAGCGTGAATCCGTGTCGATTACTCCCAGGCGACAGCCTTGCCGTACGATGCACCTTCATGATCAACTCCATGCAAATTTGAAAACAACCCCATGACAATGAAAAAACTGCAACTCAACCACCGGCGGCTGGTGCGGTAATGCTGAAATTGAAACTGTTCTCACCAGACCCTACCGAGACAGACTCGGGAGTTGTTGATGGCTCTTCGTAAGCCAGCGGAAACAGATTCTTCACTCCCCCCTCCACCTCACTGGGCTTAGTCTCCATCGGCAGCGCTTTACCTTTGTTGTCGACCCACAGAGTAAACGTGACTTTGTAGTCACCCGACCAGATCCCTTTTTCTCCCTGCGGATGCTGGATCGTGAACTTGCCCGTCGCATCAGTCACCCCGAAACCATATCCGTGCCGATCCGGATTGAATTCCGTCACGTCGGGGAAGAAACCAACCTTGCAGTGCTCGACCAGTTTACCGTTCAGCGTTACTTTGCCAGTCACCTGCCTCATCGGTGGCTTGCCGCACCCGCAGATCACACTAACCGCGAGTGCCGTAATCAACAGAACAGCGTCCGATCGCCGAATACCACAAGACCGCACAGTTTTCATGTCGTGAATCCATTTCGCGATTTTGAACGGCTGCTTACGACGAGCAGCGTGTGTGGTGAGCATGACGGCGAGCAGCGAATTCCGTGTGAACCCCGTCATGAATATTCAATAAAAAAAACCTGCCGCATTTGTGTATGGAAGATGTGTATTTGAAGAGTTCACATGAATTCGAACGCAACTGGCTGGCAACCTGCGGCCAGTGCATCAGAATGCTCATGTAATGTCGACCCGCACACGCCTCACCAACGGAGTCCTGCTGTGACGCACCTGCACCTTCCTCGCGCCATTGCTTCATGCCTCGCCGTTACCATGCTGGTGCTCAGTCCCGCGCCGGCCATTGCTCATGACGGGCCAGATCCGATCATGCACCTCGATTTCCGACCGCAGCAGCTGCAGGGCACAAAACTTCGCGCTCGTCTTGGCATGGATGTGGAACTGTCCGGCCCGCTCCGGTGGTCCGAAGACGAATTCGGGCACTCACTGATGCTGACTCCGCGGACAGCCGCCTATGCTCAGCCCGCCAGCCCGGCCATGGCACTTCCAGCCAAAGCCATCACAGTCTCGGCGTGGGTCAGCGTTGACGAACCTCTCGAATGGGGCGGGATTATCGGTCGCATTCAGGATGACGGGGACCAGGAGCTGGGCTGGATGCTGGGTTTCGACCGCACTGTGTTCACACTGACTATTTCCACCAGCGGTGCCGACGACGGCAACGGCCGACACACCGTGCTAAAGGGCACGACGCCCTGGGTGCCCGGTAAATTCCACCACGTGGCAGCCGTGTTCGACGGTCAGTCCGCCCGGCTGTACGTGGATGGCAAAGAAGAAGCTTTTACCGCCGAACAGTACGGTGAGATTCTCTATCCGGCCGCCCAGCAGATTTCACTCGGCAGCTTCCGCGATGGCAATGAAGACTACCGCATGACCGGTCGTCTGCGCGATATCCGCATCTTCGATCTCGCGGCCAAACCCGAATGGGTCAGGCTGGAATTTGAGCATGGTGTGAAGGTGGCAGCACTGGCAGCCCGACCTGTTGTCTCAGCATCAGGATTTGCCGTCGAACCCTACCTGCAGTTCGGAACTCAAACCAGCATGACCGTCATGTGGCGAACCACACAACCCGGCTCAACACTTGTGCGATACGGCGCAACATCCGCCTGCGAACAGGAACTAAAACTGCCGGATCAGCGAGAAATTCATCAGGTGCTGCTGCAGGATCTGGAGCCGGAGACGCAGTATTTCTACAGCGTCGAATCCACGCTGGCAGACGGTTCCGTGGCAGAAAGCCCGACTTATACGTTCACCACCGCAGTACACGAACAGACACCTTTCGCGTTTGCCGTCTTCGGTGACACTCAAAAGAATCCGCAGGTCTCAGGGAAACTGGCCACCATGGCCTGGGCTCAGCGACCTTCTTTCCTTGTGCACGTCGGTGATCTGGTCGACAAAGGCACATTGGCCAATCACTGGACTGAACACTTTTTTCCCGGCATGAAACCGGTCGCCCAGCGAATCCCGTTCTATCCGGTACTGGGCAATCACGAAGAAAACGCCCAGAACTACTTCGACTACATGGCTCTGCCCGACCCCGAATACCGCTACACCTTCCGCTACGGCAACGCACAGTTTTTCATGATCGATTCCAATCGGGACATCTCGCCAGGCTCCGAACAGTTCGAATGGCTGAAACAGGAACTGCAGCAGTCGCAGGCTGTCTGGAAAATTGCCTGCCATCATCACCCGCCCTATTCGTCTGACGAAGACGACTACGGCAATCTCTGGAAAACCCGCCTGTCAACTCGCGGTGATCTGCGGGCCCGCCAGCTGGTGTCCTTGTACGAACAGTTTCAGGTAGACATTGTGTGGAGCGGCCACATTCACAGCTATGAACGAACCTGGCCTGTGCATCAGGGCCGAGCTGTCGAGCAGCAGGGCACAATCTACATGATTACCGGGGGAGCAGGCGGCAGCCTGGAAACAGCCGGGCCCTTCCGCCCGTTTTTCCAGAACAACGTCAAACACGGGCATCACTACTGCATGGTGGCGGTCAATGGCGGCACCATGGAAATCAAGGCGTTTGATCTGGAAGGACGATTGTTCGACACCGTCACACTGAAAAAGCCGGACAGCAGCACCAGCAGGATCGACCAGCCATAGCCTTGAGCAAGGCTGGTCGCCTTCCAGTAGAACGCCGCGGTCGCGGCAAAGCCGGCGGCGTCCAGCTGCGAAACCAGCAGACCGGCGCGAACACCCCCGAATTCGGTCGAGAAAATGCTGGCCGGTATGTAGTAGCAGGGAGCCAGACAGGCACCGAACACAAACAGCAGGACCAGCGCAGCCTGAGTCGTCCCGGTCGGCGTCAGGGCGAGCGCCGGCAGGGCCGCCAGGATTCCCACGCACACCGTCGCCGTCAGCAGCAGAAGCGGCATCACAAGGGCCATCCGGCGGCGGCCCAGCCAGTCAAACATACAGCCACCGGCCAGCACCGACATCAGGCTCCCCAGCGGAAATGCGGACGCAGCCTCATTCGCCGCACTGGCAGGAATTCCCAGTGAGTCCAAAAACAGGGGAATCCGCAGCAGCACATCCCACAGCACAGCCATACCCATCAATGCACCGCAGATCAGCCAGCAGCGAGCACTTCCGGCAAACCGCAACAAAGCATCCGCCAGCAGCACCCCCACTCGGGAACTGGTGGACAAAAATCCCCAGACGCGACCAGCCTGCTCAGGCAGAGCCCACGCCGCGACCAGTTTGGTCATCGCCGGCCAGCCGGCAGCCTGTGCCAGCATCATCACAAACACCGCTACCCGAATTTGTGTTCCGTCGGCAGCTGCCGAAAATCCCACGGCACCTGCTGCCGCCAGCAACAGCCCCAGCATCAGCGTAATCCGCCCTCCCAGGACGTCAGCCAGCCAACCCCAGAGAAACTTGCCAGTGAACCCGCCCATGGTGCCAGTGGCGATGATCTGTCCCCACGCTGTCAGATCAACACCCAGTGCAGGATCATTCTTTATACTGGTTGATGCAATGGTTGGCAGAGTTCTCAGGACCATCGACATGCCGTAAGCGATGTACAGCAGGCCAAAGATACGCCAGCGAGCTGCCGTCGTCGGCTCACCAGGAACAGTTCGATCAAAGTCTGTGTTTGATGCAGCTGGTTTCGTTGTTGCAGAGCCAGACATCATGCGATTCCTGAAACGAGTGAGACGAGAAATTCCACAATGGTCCCAAACAGCACGCGAACACTGCAGTTACAGATGAACCCGATCACGCCTGACGAGCTTCATACCGACGGCAATGCACGCTCGTCTGCTGCAGCAGACTTTTCAGCTGCACATCCAGCGCTGCCAGCAGCGGGTCGACTTCAGCACCGCGATCCCGGGTAGCGGAAGCAAGGATCGGTTCACCCACTTCGATCACAGCCCGCCTTGGTCCGACATTAACTTCTTTGCCGTTCAGATGTTCATTGAACCGTTCGATTGTTTCCAAAATCCGATCCACAGTGGGATTACTCGCCACATAGTCCGGCGGGTACAGGCTCAGAGACTGTGCCAGCTCGGCCCGGTTGAGCTGCGTCCAGCGACGCTCCAGCTCTGCCACAGGCAGGCCACCTTCAATCATCTCCGGCAGGACCGCCCGGCGGAGATCTCTGACACGGGCAATCACTGAACCGCTCCGCGGACCCTTCAGCCACTCGACTTCCGCCGGCACCAGCAGATGATCAATCAAACGCTGCAGACGCTCCGCCAGACTGCCAGTCTGAGCAGCCCCGAGGTATTCAAGTTCCTTCAATGCCAGCAAAGCACCCCCAACTCGAACGATGCGTTCCGTCAGCGGCAGCCCCGTCAGCGGGCTCCAGGAAAGTCGTTTCTCAATGCTGCTGAGCAGGTTCTCGGCGGTGGAGTCAAGGTCACCATCAAACACATAGCGAATTCCAACCGGAACCACATAAACCCTGCGTTCAGATGCTTCCTGCTGACGACGGCAGCGTGCAGCAGCTGTACGAGCGATAAAAGAAACACCTTCCTGCAGTGCATTCAGCCAGTCGTTTGCCTGACTGAGCGCTCCCTCCGGAAAAATCACCAGCGGGCGGGAAGCTGTCGCCAGGATCTCCACAGCCTGATCAACGGCCGCCCGATCAATACCTTCACGGTAAATACTGAATGCCCCCATGCGGCGCAGCAGGAATGACTGCAGGCGACTGCCGCGAAACAGATGCGAGCTGGCCATCGCATGGAACGGCTGACCGAGTTCGGCAGACAGCGCCTGCAGGACCAGCGCATCCGACATGCGACAGTGGTTTGGAGCAATCAGAATCCCGTGCCCCCCACGCTGCAGCTCACGCAATTTATCGACGGCTCCCACCTGGACCTGCTCGACCCCATAGACCCGCCGCAGGTGCCCGGGCACCAGCCACGCCAGGGCTCGAGGCCAGAAATTGCCCTTATGAGGAGGTACAAACTGGTAACGCGAGTCGGTGTTCAGCAGATGAGTCATGGCAGTGGCTCCCAGGAAAACAGTGATTCGAAATTCCAGAACTCGAGGGGCCGCGATCGCAAGCACTGTGCCACCACGGAATTTTTCACACAAGTCTCTCGCTAGAAACACTTTAAGCCACTATCAGGCACCGCATACCGAAGGATCAAAAAGACTAACAGAGCAAAAAACGCACATACAACACACAAAAACGCCGCAAACAAGACTTCGGTCGCACCCCCGCAGATGTTCGACTGATTCCTGTCAAAACCCGTAAAACTCGTCCCCACTGTCGGAATCTGCTGGCATTCAGGCTTGTTGACTGACAGTTCGAGGCAGATAATGCGGCATCAAAATTTTCAAACCTCCGCATCCCCGTCTTCCCAAAGCTGCCTGCCGTGCGTCCGACTTTCCCTGCAACGCAGACATTCACCCGCCTGACTGCGGTCTTAGCCGTGGTCCTGAGCGCTGTGTTTGCGCGGCCACTGCATGAACTGGAGCATGCAGCCAGCGGCACGCCGTACGCTCGTGCTGCCGCCTGCAACTGTGACCACCTGCATGGACAGATACGGCCTCAGAATCGGCAGGCTCAGGACTGCCCGCCGCACGGTCGCGGCTTGCCGCCGGCCGAACAGAACGATGGAACTCACAGCCACCATTCCTGTGGAATCTGCCTCGCGTTCGGACTGCAAACTCCGGTCGACGCTGTCTCGACTGGCCGCCTTGAATGCCTGGTCCTGCCGCTGGCCGATGCACCGCCGCAGCCGCAGTGCAGCGCCGGGATTCCGTTGCTGCCGCCCCTGCGAGGCCCGCCGGCGGTCTGACCTGCCGCAACGGCGCTGTGGGCAGCTTTGTTGACCTGCAGATCGCCCTCCAGACCTGTTGCCCTACTCTCGACTGCAATGTCCCAGGGCGACTCCGTATTTGGGCCTCATTCATCCAATCGGCCTGCTCGTCAGCAGCCCTGCAGAAAGTTACCCATGCGCCGCTCTGAAATCGGTCGCGTTCGCGGCTTCACACTGATCGAACTGCTCGTCGTTATTGCAATCATCGCCATCCTGGTGGCTCTGCTTTTACCAGCGGTGCAGCAGGCCCGCGAGGCTGCCCGCCGTACCAGCTGCAAGAATAATCTCAAACAGATCGGACTGGCACTGCAAAATTACCACGACGTCCACAACACCTTTCCACCGGGCTGGATCGCCGTCAACACATTCGGTTTTCCGTCTGCCCACGACGGAGGCAGCGGAATCGGCTGGGCAGCCATGATTCTGCCCCAGATGGAACAGGATAATGCGTGGCGACAGTTCAATCCCCAAACTTCTCTGTTGGATCCCGTCAACGCGCCGTTCATCCGAATCCAAATGCCGGCATACAAATGCCCGTCCGACCCGCAGCCCGAATACTTTGATCTCGTCGAAGAGGGTGGCTCGACCGTGCTGGCACGGGCGCCAATTGCCAACTACGTTGGCAGCTTCGGCACAGAAGAGCTGCATGGCTGCGAAAATGACCCGGGTGATGCTCCCGTCAATCGATTCGGCCAGTGCATGGGAGACGGCTACTTCTTCCACAACAGCAAAATGCGAATCGCTGACGTGACCGATGGTGGCAGCAACACGTTTATCGTCGGAGAACGCCGCACCAGTCGCCAGCTGGGCTGGTATTCCACCTGGCCCGGCATGTTCGCTGAAGCCGAAGAGGCTTTTCAGCGAGTCCTCGGGTCCGCGGACCATACCCCAAACGCGCCGGACATGCACTTTGATGACTTCAGCAGTAACCACACTGGCGGAGCACAGTTCTGCCTCGGTGACGGCTCTGTTAGATTCATCTCAAACAGCATCAGTGAGGTCGTTTATAAAAGCCTGGCGACCGTTGGAGGCGGTGAAATCGTCGGAGAATTCTGAGCATTCGAGAACGTGGCGGATGAGAACGGCAAGCTGACTTTGCCGTCCTCAACTGCCGCGATCTCCGCCTCAGAGCCTGCCCCCCCTGCACCTGCCCCCCTGCGCCTGCTCGCCCTGCGGCAGCGCCCGGGACGGATCCAGCCCCTGATAATGCCTCGTGATCAAATCATTCTGCAGCCACAGCAACTTGTTGAATGCCCGCAAAGTTCGCAGCTCTATGACGCGATCAAGATTCAGTGAGAGAACCGTCTGCAGCACTGCGTCAGAAACAAATCCCAACAGCGCGTTCATCTGCACCAGCGGAACATAAAGCGCAGGACTGCCCGCCTCTGGCGTATGGATCGCACCGACTCGGTCCAAAAACTGCACCATGGCAGCGTCATAGGGACGCGTCACCAGTGCCACCAGATAGCCGGCCAGATGCCGCTTCCTGAACTGGATCATTTCATGCTCCGGTTCGAGCGAAGCAACATCCGATGGCAAAACTCCCTCGTAGCCGGACTGCCGAGGTACAAAATGACGCTTCACAGACGCCCAGGCAAATAGCCGCTGATACACAGCATCCACCAGACTGGGCACCACAGGAGCCAGCAATGGTGCTGCCGCATGCAACGCCGCCTCGTCCGATTCATCAAACCCCATAAAGTCGGCTACCCAGCGAAACCTGGCCACAGGATCGATTTCCAGAAGACTTTCATCGACTTTTCGCATATTCTGTAACTCCCAGTAAGACATCCTGAATAACAAGACACAAACATCCAATTATCAAAAAAGAATACTGGACATCAAGATCCAATTAACGAAAAGTTGGTGTTTGCAGATGTTTTCGCAGACGGCTGAATATGCATTACGGGCGATGATTCACCTGGCGGCCGCAGCGCCGGCAGCTCGCACCACCGACCAGATCGCCGTCGCTACTCAGGTCCCCAGGGCCTATCTGTCCAAGGTGATTCAGGGGCTCGCTCAGGCTGGCCTCGTGCGTTCCCAGAGGGGCCTTGGAGGTGGCGTTTCCCTGCAAAAAACTGCGGAAAACATCACGATTCTGGAAGTCGTGAACGCTGTCGAACCACTGCAGCGGATCAGGTCGTGTCCCCTCAACCTGGCGGCTCACGGGACACATTTGTGCCCGCTGCATCGTCGCGTGGACAACGCACTGGAGGCTATGGAAAATGCCTTCCGAAATTCCACGCTGGCCGAACTTCTGGCGGAACCCACCACCAGCGTTCCACTCTGCGATTTCCCCAGCTGCGATCGCCTGACTGCCCCGCCAGCGACCGATCCACCGCCCCCGCGACCCGAATCGCTCCCAGAGAATTCGCTTTCAGGATGAATTCTGGCTCACACCGAATTGACTCGGATTCCGAAGAATAGTAAAAGAAGCAAATGATCACCTGTTTTTCCAGCGCTGCCTGCTTTGTGGGCACGTTGCAGCAGTCAGGGTGTGCTGTCTGCTCGTTATTTTTGTTGTCTTTTTCTTCCAGGGGCTCCCCATGAAATTCAGCTCAATGAAACGCTCTGCGTTTACCTTGATCGAGCTGCTGGTGGTGATTGCGATCATCGCCATTCTCGTTGCATTGCTGCTGCCTGCAGTGCAGCAGGCACGCGAAGCTGCGCGCCGCACTCAATGCAAGAACAACCTGAAGCAAATCGGTCTGGCGATGCACAACTACCATGATGTGCACAACCAGTTCCCTCCCAGTATTGGCTGGAATCCAGGTCCGGCGTACGCCAACGATATCCACGCTGCGTTTTCGGACAAAGTTTTCATGCTGCCCTTCATTGAACGGTCCAACGAATTTCAGCGTGTCCGCTACGACCAATACCCTTACGCACACTGGTGGCGTGGCAGCAACACCGCTCTCAGCGGTCGTTTGCCGGTCTTCAACTGCCCGTCGCAGAACGGGCCTAATCAGAGTGGGGCTGATGGTAACTTTACCTACGCGGTGAACAGCGGTGTCCAGCGGCTTTCTACAAATAACGGCGCATCGGCCATCAGTGGCTGGGAAGGCAATCACAACGGAGTTGCCTCCTATCTTGGCAACGGCAGCAACCAGGATGCCCCGGTCGGTTTCCACAACATGCCGGACGGTTCCAGCAACACAGCTGCCTATGCTGAATTCGCGATGGATCTGTTTGTGCCTGAGCCTTACGGTCCGCGAACGAAGCAGATCAAAACATGGGCCAGCGGCAATACTCACATCCAGCTGCGCCAGAACTGCCAGGCAATCACGTCCTCCGCTGACAACGGCGGTGGTCGCCACGTCATGCGTGGTGCTGGCTGGTCCTGGTCTTTCGTGGGTAGCGGCAGCGTCTACTCGCACAATATGAATCCCAACGAAACATCCTGCCACTCGAATGAAGGTGACTGGTACGGCTCAACGATGATGAGTGCCTCCAGCTGGCACACCGGTGGTGCGCAGATCTGTCTGGCTGACGGCTCAGTGAAGTTCATCAGCGAAACTATCGATTACGCCACCTGGGTCCGCCTCGGAGCCCGCAATGATGGACAGGTGATCGGCGAGTACTAAGATTCGCCGGCGACCTGCTCGAAAATCAGGCCGGAGTGTCGCAGGACATTCCGGCTTTTTTTTTGAATTCCAAAAGCGTCCTGGCCCTGGCGGTGTGTTCGCATGAAGTCTTTCCAACAGTGTCTGATTGCACTTTACGGCGGAGTATCACTCTTTCTGGGTGGCTGTGCTGGCGACAGCTCTGATGCAACCAGCCAGAACGCTCCGGGCATGGCCTCTGCTGACGACTCGGCAAACGGCAGTTCAGCGGCCAGCAGGCGAACTTCCGCCCCGCCACCACCAGTCCTCAGTGCGGAAGAAGATTCCAGGGCAGTGACTGCATCCTTTCTCGACGTTGCAGCATCACTCGGTGTCGAATTTCGTTATTTCGAAGATCGTGTTCCCGGCAGGTTCCTGCTGCCGGAAGTGATGGGGGGCGGAGTGGCCTGGCTGGATCTGGACCACGACGGCTGGCAGGATCTCTACTTTGCCAACGGGGCTGTGCTCGATCCGGCGTCGGCCAAAGCTGACCTGGCTGTACCCGGGAACCGAGTGTTCCGTAATCGACGGGGGCAGCAATTCTCTGATGTTTCAGCACTCTCTGCGGCGGATGACACCGGTTATGGACAGGGTGTGGCAACGGCGGACTATGATGCCGACGGCTTCGTCGATCTGTTCATTTCCAACTATGGAAGCGACGTGCTTTACCGGAACAACGGGGACGGCACCTGGACCAACGTCACAGATTCAGCCGGCGCAGGTGATCCCCTATGGAGCACCAGTGCGGTCTGGCTGGATCTGAACGATGACGGCTTTACCGATCTTTACTGTGCCAACTACATGGATGTGACAATCGCCAACAGTGAACCTTGTCTTTACGAGGGTCGGCCGGGCTATTGCGGACCGGGCAAGTTTAACGGGCTGCGGGACTCCGTGTGGGTCAGTGACGGAGCCGGTGGATTTCGGGACGGAGTCGCCGAACTGGGTCTGACCGCCCCTCCGTCCAAAGGACTGGCGATCTGTGCGGCGGATCTGGATCGCGATCTGCGGGCTGAGATTTACGTGGCCAATGACATGGAGGCAAATCTCTTGTTTACCCGCACACCCCCGCCAGGCAGTTCGGCCGGTACTACAGCAACATGGCGGGAGCTGGCGGGGACAGCGGGTGCCGCAGTCAGCGGCGACGGGCTGAACGAAGCCAGCATGGGGATCGCGGCGGCTGACTACGACAATGACGGCCTGACTGACCTGTATCTGACGCATTACTTTCAGATGAAAAATACGCTGTACCGTAATCTGGGCAGTCTGTTGTTTGAGGACAACAGTTTGCGCAGCGGCGCCGCAGCCACCAGTCTGCCGTTTCTGGGCTTCGGCACGGTTGCTCTGGATTTTAACCGCGATGGCTGGCAGGACATCTTCATTGCAAACGGACATGTGTTGGGACCGGCCATCGAGCCTAACGCTATGACACCGCAGCTGCTGCAGAACAATGGTCGCCGATTCCGTGATGTTTCAACCACTGCCGGGCCCTATTTCGTAGACGCCTGGATCGGTCGTGGTGTATCCGCCGGCGATTTCGACAACAATGGCTCGGCTGATATCGCCGTCAGCCATATTGATCGACCTGTTTCCATTCTGCAAAATCGCACTGCGGCTGAGACTGCATGGCTGGGCATCCGACTGGCTCGGACGGATCGCCGTTCCTGCTGCGGGGCCCGCGTGCGAGTCGTGATCGGCGAACGTACGAAGGAACAGTCTGTTTCCGCCGGTGGCAGTTATTTATCAACGAATGATGACCGTCTGCTGTTTTATGGACCGGCAGACGCACAGCAGGCAGCTGTGGAAATCACGTGGCCCGATGGCAGCGTCAGCTCTGCCAGACTGCCGCTGAATGGCCACTACGACGTTTTGCAGGGGCGCGACCCGGTCGGGGCTGTCCAATGACACCTATACCCGGCAAAACCAAACGACTGTTACTGCTGCTGCCCGCCATTGCCGCCGCAGCATGGTTCCTGTGGGCTCGTTATGAATCTCGAACTGCAGCGACGCTGCAGGAGCAGGGGCGACAGTACCTGCGGGAACGCCGTGACGAGCTGGCGGAGTCAGCATTTGACCGTTGTTTGCAGTACACACCACAGGATGCTGAGCTGATTTTGTTGTGGGCCCAGGCCGTGATCAGCGGTCGCAATCGCAGTCCGCAGCAGGCCGCCGAGCTGGCCCTGACGCGGCTGCAGCAGATCCCCGACTCGTCACCATTCGCGGCTGAAGCACGGATGCGTGAGGGCCGACTGGGCCTGCTGGTGCTGCTCATACCCGATTTCGCCGAATCCCGTCTGCGAAAATCGCTGCAGCTCGGACCACCAACACTGGACGCCAGTTATCTGCTCTGGAAAGCCTGTGACCTGACCGAGCGTTTCCCGGACAGCGAGCCGTGGTTCTGGGCTGCCTATGAACTGACACCCGTCGAACAGCAGCCCGAACGTCTGCGGGAGTGGTACACCAGTCAGTTCAGTCCTCAGGCTGCCAATGCGGAACTCGATCGCCTGATGGGGTTCCTGGAGCCTGAACGCTTTAGTGATGATTCCGTCACCCTCGCTCGTCTGGCAGCATTTCGCAGGAATGAACCGGACTCTTTTCTGACAACAGCAGCAGAGGCTCATTTTATGATCCATCTGCGAGACCGTGATCCTGCCATCGAGCTGCTGCTGAAACAATGGCAGCGCCCCGGCGCGATCACTCAGGATTTCCTGATGTCAACATTGGTAGACGTGCTGCTGGAAACCGGACGGCTGGATGAGGCTCAGGTGATCTTTGAACGCTGGACTCCCAGCCAGAGCTTTCAGTGGCTGCGAACTGCTGGCAGGATGCAGCAGATTGTTTACCAGCAGGATGCTGAAGCGGTGCAGCTGTTTGAAAAAGCTCAGCCGATCTGGCCGGGTCCGATTGACTGGTCGCTGCTGCATTTCAAAGCCCAGTCACTTGCTAAGCTGGGGCAGCGTGCCGATTCAGAGGCGGCTCGCGCAAGGGCCAGGGACATTGAACTGCTGATGGAACTGGACGTCCACCGCGAGCTGCGCCAGGCGCTGCTGGATTTACGACGTCCGGAAAACCTGCTGAAGCTGGAAGATTTTTATCGAAGAATTGAGCGAGACCGGGAAGCGAACGAATGGAAGAAACACCGTGAACGATTGTTCTGACGCCCATTTCTCGGTATGCTGCGTCAAGTTCCTTTCCTCAGGTCTACCCAGGAAATCTATTATGAAATCACTGAAAAACATTGTGTCAGCACTGCTGCTTTCTGTTGTGACCTTTGCTGTTGCGGGATGCGGTGGCGGAACACCAGAGATTCCGGCTGGAGGCGCCGGACAGTCAACAGCCAGTCAGGATGAAATCCAGAAGCAGATGGAAGAGTCAATGAAGAAGGCCGGCGCCAAATACAAAGGCAAGATTCCTGGCGGACAGCCTGGGGGCAAGTGATCCATTCGGTCCCCGGCCGGATGTGAAAGCAGGTGCGACAAATGAATCTGACGATTTGGTCGTTTCGATCCGTTGTGTCGCACCGTCTGCTTAGCCTGCTGATCGCGGCCGTGTCTGTGGCCGTGCCGCAATCAATCAGCGCCAGCCTGTTTCTTCCGCAGGCTGACGAGCAGCAGGAATCACGACAGAACGTCGAACGTCTGTTTGTTGCGTTAGTACGAAATCCGCGATTCGGGGCTTCGTTCGATCGAGTCATTCGGTGGCATAACCAGCAAGGCAGCCTCGCTCAGTTTCAGGCGGACCTCGTCCAGTACGAACTCTCTGTTCGCGACAGCAATTCGCAGCCTGCTGCAAACAATCCTGCGGTTCTGCCTGTGCCGCGTCAGTGTACCGGTGACGCCGCGATCCTGCTGGCTGGCATGATTGCCCTGCACCGGGCGGATACTGAAACTGCCGTGTCACTGCTGGAACGGGCGTCCTCGCTGCGACCGGCTGACCCGTTATGTGCGTGGTATCTGGCTCGAGCTCGAGTGCAGCAGGGGAACACTGCAGCAGCTGCTGCTGCCTGGGAGCGGGCTCTGCAGCTTCGCCCTGGTCGAAATGACCTGCTGGAATTATACCGTGAATACGCCACCGCGCTGACTCGTAATCAACAGCCAGAGCAGGGCATGGCCGTCTGGCAGCGGCTGGAAGCCGCATTTCCGGCAGACCGCCGAGTCGCTCAGACAGTGGCGGAAACGCTGTCACGCGAAGGTCGCTGGAGCGAAGCCCTGCCGCGCTTCCAACAGCTCGCCGAAACCAGCACTGATGCAGAGCAGCGAGTGCAACTGCTGTTGTCTGCCGTCGACATGCTGCAGCAGCTAAAACGGGACGCCGAAGCCCTGCAGACACTGACCGAACTGCTGGCCGACGTGGAACCCGCTGGCTGGCTGGCGCGGGACATTCGTCGTCGCCTTGAAGCACACTATCTGAAGCAGCGTGGCCCGGCCCAGCTGGCTGAATTTTACCAGCAGTGGCTGGTGCAGCACCCTGACGACCTCGCTGCGATGGATCGTATCGCCGCAGCATTCCAGATGGACAATCGACCGGCTGATGCAGAACGCTGGCTGCGCCGGGCCGTCGAACTCGCACCATCACAGGCATCGCTGCGGGAAAGCCTGATCGAACTGCTCGTCCGTTCCGGCAAACTGGCTGACGCACTACAACAATATGAACTGCTGTGCCCGCCCGACGGAGGTACTGAAGACCAGCGTCGCCGATTCGGGCTGCTGCAGCTGCAGCGAACAGACATCTCCCCGGAACAGCGACAGCAGCTGGCATTGCTGGCGTGGTCACCGCTGCTGACACTGGCAGATTCTGATGCAGCCGCAGCCAGTCTCGCTGCAGACCTGCTGGAACAGGCAGGCTTGCCGGATCGAGCCCTGCAAATGGCTCGTGCAGCCGTCAGCCTGGCGCCGACAGAATCCCAGTATGTGGAACAGCTGGGAGACCGACTGCTCAAACGACAGCAGCCGGAGCAGGCGCGGGAAGTCTGGCTGCAACTGACTCGCCCGCCACTGCAAAACGCCCAGAACCTGATCCTTGCCGCCGGGATCCTGCGGCGTGCGGGTTTCATTTTCGATGCAGTACAGGCGATGCGTCAGGCCTGTCAACTGCAGCCCGCGCTTTCCGAACACCTGCAGTTTGCGGATCTGCTTCGCGAAGCCGGCGGATTCGGAGAAGATGCCGCCTCACGGTATAACGGCATGCCACAGCCCGCTCCTGATGCCTGCCTCACAGAGGCTTTGCAGCAGCTTGATCTGGCTCTTGCAGCCTGTGAATCAGAAGAACAGCAGGATACGGTGCTCGAGCAGCGCACTCGACTGCTGCTGCTTGCCGGGCGACTGAACCCGGAACTGGCCGAACTGGAGCAATCGTGGGCCGCAGAAATGCCCTCGGAAAAGTTTCTCAACAGCCGTCGACGTGCACTGGGCTATGAGGCAACTGGAGATCTGCCCGCCGCCGTCGCAGCAGCGCGTCAGGCAATGCAGTTGCAGCCCGCTTCAGCTGGAGCCATTGCGCGGCTGGCAACACTGCTCGAAAAATCCGGTCGACTTTCCGAAGCCGCCTCGGCCCTCGAATCACTTGTTCATGCCGCGCCCCGACAGGCATCAGCCACCCTGCAGCACCTCGCAAGACTGGAACTGCGACTTGGCCGCTCAGCGGGTGCCCTTGCGGCAGCATCGCGACTTACCGAATCATGGCCGGACAATCCAGCCTCCTGGCAGTTTCTCGCCGAGATTGCCTTCGAGGTCGGTCGACCGGCAGATGCACTCGTCGCGCTTCGAAATGCTGTTCGAGTCAGCCCCCGCGACACTGCCGCGCTGCAGAATCTGGCGAATGTCCTGGCGGACCAGTTCGAAACGGCGGAAGCTGTTGATCTGTTATGGCAGGCATACGAAATCGCAGCAGACCAGGACGCTCGCCTCGAACTGCTGACTCGCATGACCGCTTTGGCACTCCGCAGCCAGCGATTCCCCGAGTTTCAGGAACGACTGCAGCGGCTGCCGCGAAATCCTGATGAACCGCTCGCTCCTGCCCTCGAATTGTCTCAGGTACTCCACGAATCCGGCGATTTCCGGCAAGCTCGCGAGGTCATTGAGGCGGCTCTCGCTGTCGCAGCCGAAAACGAGCTTCTGCTGCGCCGGGCCGTCACTCTGGCTGAACGCGAAAGAAACACGGCTGCCGCTGCTCGCTGGCAACTGCAACTGGTTCGCAGACTGGGAACGCTGGATGAAGTGCGTCGTCTGCTGACGATGCCGAATGTGGATTTCCGCCAGTTCTCCGCCGCCGAGCTGCTTCGCGAGATTGTCAGCCGACGACCACAGCGAGCCCTCGTGCATGATGCTGTCAGACTTGCTCTTTCCGTCCAGCAGCTCGATGTTGCAACACAGCTTGCCGCAGAGCAGATTCAGAGAGAGCCGGGAGACTGGTGGTGCCGCACATGGCTGGCCATTCTGGCGCGGCGCGCTGATAACCACGAGGCCTCACTGCAGGAATGCCTGCAGATACTTGCATTTAGGTTCCCAGCAAGCACTGGTCCGCTGGCACAGAATGTCCCAGCCGAAAACACAACGAATCAACTCACGCCTCAGGAACTGGACGACCTGCTGCAACCGGCTCCCGAAGAGCCCAGTGTGTATGCAGATGCTGTCAAAATCTGCCTGCAAAACATGCTGGATATGGCAGCAGCCGATGATCTGTCTGGTTCCGAACTGCTTGTATCACACAACTCTGATCTGCTGGCGGCAACCACTGGCGCGATCCTGAACCAGGACGCTCCTTCCCCCCCGCTGCTCAAACGGCTTTATGATCTGTTGCTGCAGCAGAATTCGGCCGCAGCAGTCGCTCTGCGTCTGCGTTTACTGGCGGCACCAGGGCTCAAAACTGCCTGGCAGGACATCGGATTCAGCCCCGCTCGGCTGAAAGCAGAGTTGACCGCCGCCGGTGCACTGCTGATTACGGAACATACCGAATGGATCGCCGCTGATCGCTGGTTCAGCCGAAATGCCTTTTCGGATCAGGTGCGGAATTCATGGCGAAAATCTCTGGCGTCAGCTCAGGAACAAAGTGCCGCCACCCGCAATTCGCTGCTGCGGCTGGCTGTCACTTTACAGGACTCCAGTTCCTGTGGAATCATGCTGCAAACGCTGGCCTCAGAGGCCAGGCTTCAGTCCGCCCCGGCAGACGCGGACGCCCTGCTGGAAACTCT
>Ga0172376_10002477_pt1 | contig 22498 bp, 17 predicted proteins | sample Lak35m_FD_121114 | JGI IMG/M metagenome (GOLD analysis project Ga0172376, IMG submission 121114) | Freshwater microbial communities from Kabuno Bay, South-Kivu, Congo - kab_092012_35m | ecosystem: Environmental > Aquatic > Freshwater > Lake | place: Democratic Republic of the Congo: South-Kivu... | reverse complement strand
GACTGAAGCGCGAAGAACGCCAATTGCTGCAAACACGAAATCGTCTGCAGGATGTAGTCCGGGAGTTGAGTGAACCACTGGACAAGGAACGCCTGGCCTTTGGGCGACTGAAGCGGCAGCTGACTTCGGACTTCGGTCTTGAGGGCGGCGGGTGGCGACTGACTGATGAAACGACGCTTGAGATATTGAGTTTTCGCGAGGGCAACGTGAGTGCGCTGGGCACCTACGAACAAAGATCACTGGTCGAAGAGCGGACGCGGCAGGTGCGGAGGGCTGCTGAAGAATTGGCACTGCTGGAGGCAGACTTCGCGGAAGCGAGGCAGCGATGGGAGGAAGCCGCGCGGCAGTATGAACGCAACCGCCTAGCGCGGACGTGGTCGGCGCTGTGAGATTTTGCAACCGTCGCACAATCGGCAGACTTGCGTCCGGTGCGCGGCCAGTGAGACGGGACAGCGGTCGTCAGCCCGTCGAAACCTTTGGTCCCTCGTGGTAACGCGGTCATCAGCTGCGGGAGGACATTACGGCTGCAAGAAGCGGAAGAGGTTCGGTCTAAAGTCGGACAGTTTATGCTCTGGGAACCTGCACAGGCTGTCCGTTGAAAAATGCTGTCTTCTGTCCCTTCGGTCCTGTCAGTTCCATCACAATTTTCGACGAACCGACGTCGATCATTCGGAGACGAGGGAACAGCAGATTCACGGACCGGGTCTGTGCAACAAGAGCCGCAAGGTCTTTCGGCAGATATCCGAGGTGGACGACAGTCGGGAAGATCCAGAGTCGCTTTCCTTTCCCGCAGACCTTTACCGCGTTCCTGTCGAACTTATTTGAGGGTTCCGGCTGCAGGAACAGCTCCGGCTCTGACAGTTTCGCGAAGACTCGAAGTCCTTCCGGTCGGTGGAAGACCCCTGCGACTTCAAACTGAGTCACAAAAATCTGGTGGTCCTCGGGATACGCGGGAAGAATCCAGTCACCGTCTTGCAACAGAAAGCCTCCGAAAAGCCGAAAACACCCTTACACTGAACCCAGTCGGAAGATACCCTGGGACGTAGGTTGAAGTCCAGTCTCTGCTTCGACCGTGGAAATTCACCAGAGACGACTCACCTTTCGCGGGGCTGCGGTTCACCTCGCCACGTTTTTATCGGGAGGGCTTCAGACATTCCTGAGGGCGGGAATTCCCATCGGAGGGAATGGGTTCGGGGTGGGCTGGTGGGTCCTCCGGCCGGGTATGTGAAGCCGCGCGGGCCAGGCCCATCCCACAATTTTTCTGCCTACAATACTCGAACATCGACATTGTACTACTCGGGTCGCTGGGGGGTCAGGGGGAACTCATGGCAGACGGGAAAAAATACCCGAAGCCGGGTAAGCTGCGGGAACAATTCGCGTTCTGCGATCGTGGTCTTCCACGTGGGGGGCTGTGGGTGTCCCCTGGCGATTTGGCCGGGTGCTTCGGGGTCAGTCAGGAAGCCGTCCGGCGCTGGCGGCAGGATCCCACGTTTCCCGTCGATGAAGTGGTGGCCGAAGTCGATGGACGGCCAGTGTTCAACCTGGTGCGTGTGCTCTTCTGGCGAATTGACAAAGCTCGCCACAACGGTGATGTGCCAGTGGATGAAGCCGTGGCACTGGTGCGCAACCAATTCCGCGGAGTGCCGGAGGGGCGCGGCATTTATGCGTGAGCAACGCAGCCGGTGGATCTGCCGTCTGCGAAGTGGCCTTGGGGCAGGAAACTTTTCCAGGCTGGGTGGTTGAAAGCCGCGGTCGTGAGTTGCATTCCCATTGATCGGCACTCCGCCGATGGGTTGAAAGATGATGATGAAACGACTACCCTTCCGGGATGTGTGTGTTCTGAAATCACAGCGTCAACGGGAGCGGTAAACGTGGCGAAAATTCCGAGCAAAGTCCAGGAGCGTTTGACGGCAGGTGTGAGACGTTTTCAGCCGATTCTGGCCTCTCTCAAAGCTCGTGACGTTGGAGAGAGTGACACTGTCACAGTCGTGACTGATATGCTGGCCGACGTCTTTGGTTTCGACAAATACGCGGAAATCACTTCCGAGTATGCCATTCGTGGCACGTATTGCGACCTTGCCACGAAACTTGAAGGCGTGCTCGTCAAACTGATTGAAGTGAAGGCTATCGGCCTGGACTTGAAAGAGCAGCATGTGAAACAGGCTGTGGACTACGCGGCAAATCAGGGTGTTGACTGGGTCGTGTTGACGAATGGGCTGATTTGGCGAGTGTTCAAGGTCACATTCACGAAACCGATCAACGCCGAGGTTGTGGTCGATATTGATTTTGCGAGCATTAACCCGAAGAGCCAGAAGGATCTGGAGACGCTCTATCTGTTTTGCAAGGAAGGCTGGAGCAAATCCGTTTTGGGCGAGTATCACAGCCAGAAACAGGCGTTGAGCCGGTATTACATCGGTAACATTCTGCTGGCGGATCCGGTCGTGCAGGTGGTGAGGCGAGAGCTGCGGCGATTGTTTCCGGATGTGCGTATTGAGTCGGAAGAAATTGAGCAGGTGTTGACGTCCGAGGTGCTGAAGCGTGAGGTGCTGGAGGGCGAGAAAGCCGACGAAGCGAAAAAGAAAATCAGCCGGATGCAAAACAAGCTGGTCAAAGAAAAGGCGGAGAAGAAGGCTGTCGATGCAAACGACAGTGCGGCCGTTGATGCTGATGTGGCTGAAGAATCGAGCGGAGATGCTGAAGCCGGGTGATCGTCGGTTGCTGCCGATTTGCTGGTGGTCGATGCCGTCTGCAACCGCGGTTTCCCGGTGTCGTTGCGTCGTGGCTGTTTGGGCCTCTGACGTCGCGTCTGCCGCGTTGGGATCTGCGGGTTGATAATTTGGCCGGTTGACCGTCGCGAGGGCTTCATCGTTGGCACTGTGAAGCCGTGGTCGATGGAGTCAAAGGCTGTCGCTTGTCACCCGTGGCCGGATGCCGAGTTGAGCTTTCGGCATGGCGGCGGTGTCGCCGGTGTGGTCGCTGGGGCGTTGCCTGGTGTCGTTCGGTGGCCGATGTGGTCGAAGAGCTTGCCAGGGGCTTCCGTCGCCTCCTGCGAGTGCTGGGGGGCTTCATTAGCAACGCCGCGGAGTTGTTGGAATGCACCTTACAAATCACATGCTGAAAATGATTTCGCTTCTGCGTACGTCATTCGTCAAAAACGATTTCCAGGCGGTTGTATTCGCCCCGCAGGCTTTCCGTACTCCATGATACGTCGCCCTTGTTGTAGTCTATTCTGCTGGAAAAGTGAATTCGCATGAAGGAGCGGAGAAACTCCTGTTGTGAATGCGCATACGCGGCAGGCACTGGTGTTTTCGATTTTGCGTAGTTCCCAGGCTTGCGAAAAACAACAAGCTCAAAAAACACGGCGCCGTGCGTCTTCATTGCTCTTGAACGAATTATACACAGGTCGCGGGTCATTTTTTCGGTAAGCTCCCCGTCATAGGCGTAAACTTCCAGAATGTTGTCGCCTGCTGGGTTGGCCTGAATATCGCGTTCCAGTAGTTGAAACTTCGACGCGGTGATTCCGAGTGCTTGGTTTTCAGTTTCTCTCTGCGCTCGTTTTTCTGCCGCGGCCTCCGCTGCTTCTGCCGCGGCCTCCGCTGCTTTTGTCTGCATTAACTCTTCGGAAGCTTTCAATGCGGCTGCCTGCATGGCAGCCGCTTGAGCATCCTGTTGTCGTCGTCGGTGGTCGAAGTAGAACACTGCGGCAATGGCCCACAGCGTTCCAACGCAAACAAAGATCCACTGGACGGTGCGATCTTGCAGCCAGTGCTTGTGATTGCGTGTCTCTGAATCCACGAAATGACTTCCTCAACAAAGTCTGCGGATGCAATTTTGCGGTTGTCGCGACAACCGCAACAACGCTTTTCCATGCTCTTTCCGAACAATTGGAACACGCAAAAACCCCGAAAAACACTGGATTTGCTGCAGTTTCCGTTTGTTTTTGGTGTCTTAGAAGGCGGCTGCTCTATCCAGCTGAGCTACGGGCGCGGATGTTTTAGGGCACTGTTGGCAGCAGGCTGTCGCGACGTTCTGAGAGTTGCTGACTGCCCAGGCACAATCTGCTGCCGCTTTGAAGTATCTCCTGAGGAACGCCGAAATTCAAGCCGGCTCTGGCTCCGTAGCGGGGATTGGATGCCATTGCGTTTTTGTCACCGAACCGAATCGAGTTGCTGCTTCCAGATTTTCGCCGTTGATTCCCAGGCTTCCGCCTGATCGAGGTATTGAATAAGCGGTGAATTCGGGGTGCGTCGAAGGATTTCAAGTTCGCTGAGGTAATGATCCAGCGCTGTTTTGGCCTCAGAAAATCGTTCCTGAATCTGGAGGGACCGGGCGAGCAGCAGCGAGGCAGTCGGGTTACCATTTTGGGCAGCTTCGCGGAGCTGCGGGAAGTCGAGCGCTGCCCGCAGCATTTCGTCTTCGGGAGTGAGTTTTTGGGCGGCGACATATTCCTGAGTCGCCGTTTCGACATCAGTGCGACGCTCCGCTTCCTGAGCTGCAAGGATCCGTCTGGCGGCGAGTGCAAATCGGGAGTAGCGATCAAATTCTCCGGAGGGTAGATCTCGAGGCAGGAAGCTGGTGATCGAGACACTCCGGGCACGTAACAGGTTCAGATTTCTCTGAGCGGCATCCGGACCGGTATCGGCTCGGGGAACAAGGAACTCCAGCAGCGGCGTTTCTTCAGTATTCAGCGGGCCCTCCCGCAGCAGGTCTCGCATGGCCGTTGCTGTGCTCAGCAGAGTTGCCGCGATGCGGTACGGACTGGTGAAACCAATCACAGCAAGATCGTCCCGGACATCCGGCTCCGTCAGCATCTGCTGAACGCGCTCTACCGGAAACGTCCAGTCACTGCGGCGACCAGCAAGCAGAATGTAGTGAGTCCAGCGATTATGAAGGTAGTAGACATGCATGTCCGGGAACACACTGGCAAAGGTTCGCAGAGTCATCAGAAATGCACTGCGGGACAGTCCACCGAGTGGCATCCAGATCAGCGTACAGCCGGTCTCCGTGGATGCCTGCCGACAAAGCTCAAAGTACTCCCTGTCATAGAGATTCGCACTGGAACGATAACGCAGGTCGGTGCAGTCGGAGACGATCACGTCATACGTGCTGGTGACCCCTCGAAGATAGGCGCGAGCATCTTCAAAAATAATTTGATAGCGCGAATCAACTGGATTTCGCTGCAGCAAGCCGTGATTGGCAGCCGTGAGCAGATCAGCGCACGCCGGGACTTCCGGAGAAATTTCCACGCAGTCGAGCTGCTGCAACTGGTCGTAGAGCAGCAACGAAGCAGACGCACCGCCACTCCCGAAGCCCACGGTCAGAGCTCTTTCGGGGTGTCCTGCAAGCAGCATTCCCCAGTGCGCGAGGCTCTTCTGGTCCGTCTGCATAATCATCGATGTGCCAGCCACGGGGACGTCGTCAACGGAAATCCGGCGCTCGCCACGCGGGTTTTCTATGACACTTACAGATGCGGTCGCACCATCAATTGCTCGCACTACGAATTCACCAGGAAGCAGTGTATCCGGTGCTGGCAATCGCGGCAAAATCAGCAGCAGAACAAGGCCGGAACAACCAGCCGCCGCAGCAAACGGCCAGCTGCGTGGCCAGAACAGCCAGCAGGCCACTGCTGCAGCCAGACAGGACAGCGCCAGCAGTCCTCCAAACAAACCCCAGCAGGGGACGATGACAAACGGAGCGAAGCCCGCTCCCAAAACAGAACCCAGTGCGTTCCAGGCGTAAATTCGTCCGATTTCCCGCGCTGGTTTTCCACTCACAGACTGGACGCAGGCCGGAAGCAGCAAACCGGACAGGAGCGTTGGCAGGCCCACGATCGCCATGGTTCGCAACAAGACCTGCAGAACGGCCTGCGGAAAGGCCACCTGCAGCGTCTCCGGATGTATCTCGTCGCGAAGTTTTGGAAGCGTCAGCAATAACACTACCGACGCCACAACTGAAAAACTCATCAGCAACAGCAGCCAGCCACGTACATTGCGACGGCTACCAATCGCGGGTGGAATCAATGTCCAGCACAACGCACCGGCGGCAATGCCCGACAGGCAAACGGCCAGCACCGCAGAGAAGCTGTAGGTGGTGTTCTTCAGCCGATCGAAGGAAAACACCAGCGTTCGCGACCAAAGATGCTGGGCCGCCAGTGAAACAAATCCCGCGATAAACGCAGTCACCACCGTGGATGATTGCCGTAATTTCATAGATGATTCGTGCGGTGACGTCTCCACGACCTCTGCCGAAATCGGCACCACAACAACTCGCGGAAGCATTGGCCGGAGCAAAACCCAGGCCGCTGCAGCCGCCGACAGATTGCACAACGCTGCCAGCTGAATCGAACGCGTCATCCCCAGTGCCGGAATCAGCACGAAGCCCGTGATTACCGCGCCTCCAACCGCGCCCAGAGTATTCATGCCGTACAGCCAGCCAAATCCACGCCCCTGCGATTGCTGCAGCGCAGGAACTGCGATCGTAATCACCGGAACTGTCGCCCCCATCAAACCAGTTGGCAGCAACAGCAGCAGAAAAACGGCTGCGAAACGAACCACAGCTCGGAGCCCAGGCTGCTCAGCTGCTGTACCCGCAAGATCCGGCAGACTGCTGAAGAGATTCAGAGCAACTGGCATCAGCAGTGCTGCGGCGGCAATCAGGCATTCAAAAAGAACGTACGTGGTTGCGGCCCTGCGAGGCTGCAACCGCATTCCGGCCGCGAGCGCACTGCCAAGACTGAGGCCCGCCATAAACGCGCCTGTCGTCGCCGCCAGCGCTGGAGCGGACGCGCCGAAGACCGTCGTCAGCATGCGGAACCAGAGGATCTCGTCCGCCAGCCCTGCAGCTCCTGATAACAGAAAGATCAGCCCCGAAATCAGCAGTACCATCGTTCAGCTCCGGTCGGCCTGCAGGACGTCGCCGGAACCGATTAATAAAATGCCGTCGCCAGCTTGCGACGATACTCTCCGGCCAGTTTCGATTTGGGACCCATCACAGTCAGCAGCTGCACCATGACTTCCTTTGCCTGAGTTCCCACGCCACCCCGATCGGTGCGGATGATTTCAAGCAACAGTTCAAAGGCTTCCTCGAATCGATTGTCAGCACCATAAGCTTCCGCAAGCTGCAGCTTGAGCGTCAGGTCGCCGGGGTTGGCCTGCAGTGCTGTGCGAGCTTCTGCGACACCGCCGGAATCTTCCACCTGGCCGCGAATTTCCAGCTGTGATTTGAGCAGCTGCGCTTCGGGTTCAAGAAAGCCCCGTTTTTCGAGCTCATCGATGACCTCTCGCGCTTCCTGATCTCGGTTGAGCTCCAGCAGTATCCGGGCGTGCGCGATGCGAATCTGAGCGGCGTCCGGTTCAAGAGCCGATGCCTTGCGGTAACACTCCTCAGCCTCCGCCAACCGCCCCTCAGATTCATGCTGCTGACCCGCATTCCATGCTTCCTCTGCCGGTGACGGCAACAATTGCTGCAGCCACTCACGCAGCTGAGGTTCCGTTTTTATACCAGCAAAATGCGCCGCCGGCTGGCCCTGAACCATCGCCACCACAAACGGAATCGACTGCACACCAAATGCCCCCGCAATCTCGGGCAACTGGTCCACATTCACCTTCACAAGGCAAAAGCCGCCCTTGAATTCGTGCGCCAGCTTCTCCAGAAGCGGCATCAGGTGCCGGCATGGTCCACACCACTCAGCCCAGAAATCGACAATCACCGGACGCTGCACAGACTGCTCAATCACATCCTGACGAAATGTTTCCATGGTCGTGTTGATGATCACGGACGACGCGTCTGCCATGTTTGCTGTGCCTTCAGTTTTCATTGCCATTCAAAGTCAGCCAGCAGTCCGCCCACTGACCGAAATTCTCTTCAACACTCACTCGAAGTCGACGCATTCCCGGAATCGACGACAACGACAACCGAGAAGATAACGAATTTGCCAGCCATTGGGCAATCAGCTCCGCCGTCGTGTTGCTGATGGGAAGGATTCTGCAGTCTTCCACCGGAAACACCCAGCGACGATCCTCAAAACGTGCCGTGACTTCACGTCCGTCTTCCGATGCCATCACCACAATCCGCGGGTGACTGGCCGGCAGCAATACCCGGTGATCCAGTTCACCAACCAGAGTCTGCAAACCGTCCCGCAGAGCAATAAAATCGAACACGTACTGATTCTCGTCAAGGGCACCCTCGATTGCTGCTTCCACCCGCCAGTTGTGTCCGTGCAGACGTTCACAAATGGTTCCGTTGAAGGTGATGAAATGCGCTGCACTGAAGACCAGTGTATCCTTCGTTACTCGGACCGACCACGACGAACTCTGCCCCACCACAAATCCCCCCGCTGTGAACGAAAAAAGCCGGCCTGAAATTCAGACCGGCCCTTGAAAATTCTGATGCGAACCCGACGCTGTGCTCTAGCGGACTCGAGCGGGAGCCGTCAGCTTTTGCTCAGGCTGGTCGCCACGTTCTTTCACCTGCACCTCAGCCGTGGTCACCAGCTGGCGGCCGCGAGCAATCTGCTCGGGACGGAAATAGTAACGAATGCCCTGGATGCCACGCACCTGCTTGTTCGCCAGCTGCTCGAAGCTGAGGTTATCGGTGCGAGTCCAGATGGCCGCCTGAATCGATTGCTGATCCATCCGGCCCGTACCAACCATTCGAATCAATTCGGCCAAAACCGGATCGTCTGTGTATTCAGAAGTTCGCACCAGACGGTACTCAACATGAGGATTAGGTTCATTCTTGCCATGATTCAGACAGGCTGACCGGAATGGCACCTTAATCGCCTTTTCCGGCGGTATTGAGAAGAAGCCCTGGCCTCCACCCATGCCGCCCATTCCACCGCCGCCCATGCCGCCCATGCCACCCATTCCGCCCATGCCACCCATGCCTCCCATGCCGCCACCACCACCCATGCCGCCGCCCATGTTTTGCATTCCGCCGCCACCCATACCGCCCATACCACCACCGCCCATGCCACCCATGCCGCCACCACCCATGCCGCCCATACCACCCATGCCGCCGCCGCCCATGCCGCCGAGGCCAAGCTGCTTGAGCACCTGGACTGCCACGAAGGATTCAGGCACATCGACCGTGAGTGTTTCGTCGCTGGTGTTGGTGATCAGCACAACCCCGCCGGTGGAGTCCTGAGCGACGACTTTCGTTTCGAAGCGGCCATCTTCAAGTCCGTCGAAGAGGTCCACAGTTTCCGCGGAGGGATCAAATTTGGGGTTCGTGACGATCACGCGACGGGCAGATTTTTCACTGGGATCTGCCGATGCCGGGGTGACCGTTGTGAGCAGCAGACCGGTGGCCAGCAGCACAGAGAAACCAACGGAATACGCTGTCCGGAACGAAATCATAGGAAACTTCTCCTGTGCCGACACCGTGATGGCGAATGGGGCAGCGAACAACCGATGCCGCGGGATCCTGAAGAGCAGAAACGGGAGGGACAGATAAACATCGTCTGATTTTATCGAGAAATTTCCAGAGTTCCTACCTAAAAAGTCTGCAGAACACGCTTGGGACGCAAATTTGGGCGGCGAAGACGCAGAGAACGCCGAAAGAGGCGCCTGGAATGAATGTTCCAGCCCGTCTGATTCAGAAAAAGGTGCAAACTGGGTCAAGTGAATTGGTCGTCTGTTATCGACAAAAACCCCTGCCGGCCCGTCTGAGCGGCTTGACCGCACACCGCTCGTGTCGATACTGCGGGGAATTCAAGCTCCAGTTTGTTCATGGTGAACTCGATGACGGCCATACTTGAAGTCCGCCAGTTATCCCGATCCTTCGGGACACTTCGGGCTGTTGACAATCTCAGTTTCAATGTCCAGCCCGGCGAAGCGTTTGGGCTGCTGGGGCCAAACGGCGCTGGCAAGTCCACCACCATGATGATGATTTGTGGTGTCCTGGCGCCCGACAGTGGGCAGATTCTGATTGACGGACGACTCCTCGATCGCCACGTGCCAGCCAGTCGTTCACGGATGGGAGTCGTTCCGCAGGATCTTGCGATCTACCCAGACTTGTCCGCAAGGGAAAACCTGAATTTTTTTGGGCGGCTGTATCATCTTTCAGGTCAGACACTTCGCAGACGTGTGGATGAGGTACTCGACCAGGTAGGGCTGCTGGGGCGTGCCGAAGACCATGCAGAGACGTTTTCCGGGGGCATGAAGCGTCGGCTGAATTTCGCCGCTGCGATCCTGCATTCCCCTATCCTGCTGATTCTGGATGAACCCACTGTCGGCGTCGACCCGCAGTCTCGGGCTCACCTGATGGACTGCATTCGAAACCTGCAGCAGACAGGGACCGCGATTATTTATGCCAGCCACTACATGGAAGAAGTGCAACTGCTGTGTTCGCGAGCCGCCATCATCGATCGGGGCCAGCTGCAGGCCTGCGACCGCATTCCCGTACTGCTCCAGCAGATTCCTCTCGAGGTGGAGGTTCGGCTGGCGACCGGTGGCCTCCCGCAACAACTGAAGTTCGGCCCGGAAGTCGCGGTGGAAGTTGACGGCAGCGAAGTGGTCCTGCGTCTGAGTTCTGCAGGAATGTCCTCTGAAATTCCGCTGAATCGCCAGATCACAACGCTGCTGAACACCCTCGCTGATCACTCAATTGGCGTCTGCTCCATCCGCACCCACGACCCGAGCCTCGAACGGCTGTTTCTAAAACTCACCGGACATCGTCTCAGAGACTGATTGCGTCCGGACAGCCGCCTGCATCAGGAGATCTCGGTATCCGCAAACGGCACTCAGTTTGCCCTGCTTCAGCCTGTGTCCGTTTTGACAGGGACTGTTCTGTCTGAAGGCTGGGAGATTTCGCGATGAATCGTGCGTGGTCGGTGTTGCCCTGGCGTCGAGTTCTTGCGGCAACGGATTTTTCCTTGGATGCTGAGTTCGCTGTTCAGCGAGCGGTGGCGATCGCTCGAGCGTGCGGTGGAAGTGTCACGCTGGCACACTGTCTGCCGCATCTGAGACGGGCGGCCTATTCGGCAGTCTGGGCGGCTCGGATTTCCGCGGATTCACCTGAGGGCGAGGCATTTCAGCGGGAGCTGCGGCGACGTTCTGACGAACAGTTGCGGCAGCTGGCCACTGCGGTGCAAACTCCCGGAGTCGAAACCCTGACGCAGACTCTTTTAGGTGAACCGTGGGTTGAACTGGTGCACGCGGTTCAGGAAGAGCACTTCGACGTTGTGTTCGCCGGTTCACGGGGCCAGTCACTTTGGAGCGAACTGCTCACCGGCAGTACGGCAAAAAAACTTCTTCGACACTGCCCCTGTGACGTCTGGGTGGGACGTGGACCAGGACATCACATGCCGAAACGAATCCTCGCCGCCGCCGACTTCTCAGACGTCAGCTGCCGCGCCGTAAGCAGAGCGTTGTGGCTGGCTGCGATGCTCAATGCCGAAGTCTGGGTACTCCACGTGATCGACACTGCAGACGTCCCCGAAGACCTCGCAGATCGCGCTGGAAGTCTCCGGTCAATTCGGGAGGTAATTCGTGAGGAAGCTGCAAAACGACTCCGCGATTTCCTGCACGAGGTTCCGGCGGGCGCTGAGGTGGTGCAGCAGGAGACGGCGTTCGGGGATGCCTGGCGGGAACTGCGGCGGTACGCCAGTGAAATAGCTGCTGAACTCATCGTTTGCGGCACGTTCGGTCGCAGTGGCTTCAGGGGGCTGCTGCTGGGAAACACCGCCGAGCGTCTGGTGGATCACAGTGGAATCAGCGTACTGGCGGTAAAGCCTGCGAATTTTCAGAGCACCGTTGAGAGGGCAACGTGGCCGATCGCCACCGAACCAGTCGGGGCTCTGCCCTGACAGATGTCATCACAGAATCGTCATCGAAGGCCCCGACAAACGCGACGATGCACAAACGTGATGATACTACCGCCCCGAACCAGTGATTCCCCGGCACGAAAAAAATGGGACCGGCAGGATTCGAACCTGCAACCAAGGGATTATGCACCCCACTTCGACTTTCGCCGCCCCTTTCGGGTTTGTGGTCCGGACCATCCCTTCAGTCAGCCCGGAAGCTGACCGTCTGCCGTCTGGTCTCTACACCTTCTGTGCTGACACCAGGCGATGTCCCACAGCTTGGCTCGGGATTGGCTTTGCGACCAGAAGGTCACTTTAGCGTTCCCCGAGTTTGACAGATTCTACGACTGTTTTCAGCCGCAACCCAATCGACATTGCCATTCGATGAGAACCATTGTTATCGGAAGGCTGACCTTCCAGACACTTTGGAAACCACCGGGCAGGCACCATCGTTCAAGTCCCCTGCTCTGACCGTTGAGCTACGATCCCATGCCGAAAGTATACCGTGTGCAGACGGAGTTGTCGAATCAGAATCTCGTGCCCTGCAGCTCGAAAATCCACTGCAGTGCTTTATCCATCATACGTTCCCCAGCCCCGACTTCGGCTGGAGCCACCTGGCTGTCTGCCCCGTACCCACCTTCAGCTGCCGCCTCAATCGTAGGGAAATACTGATGATAGCCGTTGCAGTATCCAAAGAAGAAGACTTCCCGAGCCCGCGATCGCTGTCTCAGCCGCAACGCATGTTCACAAAAAACTCTCCGGATGCGCCCACCAAAGCGATCTCTCGATTGAGCACTGCCACAGTCAGTCGCGGCCGCACTCCCTCGGCGTACTCGTCTGCAAAATTCAGCACCAGCTCCGGGAAGAATGCCACGGAGTAAACCGCCTGGGTCAGGGGGTTCGCAAGATTAATGCGCGACGCAAACGTAAATCGCTCTTCCCGCACCCGTATCGAAGGACGCTCAACGGGTTGTGGTTTGAGCGTTTGCAGGATGCGAAGGGCCTCCCGCCCAAGTGCTGTTCCGTAAGCTGAGTGATCGCCGAAAGGACCGCGGTTGGTTGACAGGTCGCCGGCGGCTCCCTGCATGAAAACCACCTGCCCCCCATGCGAAGCCTCAAGCTCACGCCGCATTGCCCCAACGAAATCCGCGGAAAACAACATTTTCTCCTGCGGAAGACTGGTGGGGTGAGCCGCAAAATTTGCTACCACGGCAATGGGCCGACCGGATTCAGCATCATCCAGACGAAGCAGACTCAGACGGGCGTCAAGCGGCGCTGGAACTCGTTTGGTGTGGCGATTGCGGTTGAAGTTGACAAGTTCCTCTGAGCCAGCAGCCAGTTTCGCCGGACGCGACGCCGCTACAGCCCTGCCCACCGCCTCCACCAGTAAAGTCTCCAAATGCCCCGTGTAACGCAATGCAGCGTCAAACCGGCCACGCCCCCGGTCCGGACGATCACTCAACTCCAGAACCGGCCCGTGATGTGTGTGCGAACCGCTGATGAGCGAATGCGCGACCCCGTGCTTCTCCTGAATCTCTAAGCGAATTCGCTGCAGCGACTCTTCGGAAGGAGCACGGCCAAGGTCCAGACCGATAATCGCCAGCCTCTCGGAACCCGCCTGCAACACCAGCACTGTCGCCAGCAACGGGTCAAGAGTGCCTTCAGATAATGCAGCGTGACGCGCCCCGTAGCCCCACATCGGAACCGGCTCCTGTGGTGTCACGTCCACTGCCACCGCACCCGCCAGAAACTGCGACTCCTCCGCCCCCGCAACTCCTGCGGCAGACACAACAAAAGCCACCGTCACCCGCAGTGTGAAGTTCCGCAGCAGGTTCTGCATACCGTCCTCAGAGAAGAGACTTTCCGAATTTCGACAGCACACGCCGAACGCCAGTTTGCCGTGATCTCCTCTGAAGCATATCGAGGCCTCAACGTCGTGGCAATCGGCCCGGCACCATCGAAGACTTCTCCGGGGCGTGCCCGCGATTATTCCCCTCGACCGGCACTTGCTGAAATGAATGAATAAACCGTCAACCTTCCTGCCGCGCGGTTCGCCGGGCAAGTTTCACGTTCTCTGCCGATCATTCCAGGCCGACGATTCAGTGGCCCCGCGCTCCGCACTCCACACTCCGCCACAAGAAAGCGTACAGACTTCGTCAACTTCCCGCTGAAACCAGCAAAGGGGTGGCCGTCTGCCTCGGACGCTGAAACTCTCGATTGTCCGCCACCCAGTCCTGACGAGTATACGAAACCGTGGATGTGTCGGTCTCCTGCACTTCGATTCGAGCCAGCCGAAAACCGAACGCCGTTATCTCTGTGAAAAGCCGATGACACAGGTTTTCCACACTGGTGGGCCTGTCGAAAACCACCATCCGAAGGCGTTCTCCGGTGCGCTCCATGTGCCCCAGCAACGTTTCGTACAGCGGATCGTGACGATTGATCAGCATGCCGTGGTCATAGTTTTCCTTGAGCCACGGTTCGATGCGAGCATCGAAGTCTCCGAACAAAGTGCTGATCTCACCACATCGTTCGACTTCAAACACGCAGCGCAGACCGTACCGGTGACCGTGCAGATTGCTGCACTTGTCCTGCAGAGTCTCATTGCGGTGAGCCGCGTAAAACTTGTATTGCTTTTCGATCAGCACCTGAATGTCTCCGTGCAGAACAATTTCGCCGAATTCAATGAACGCTGAATAGCCTCGCCCAAACTGCTGGGCTCAGCACTAGCCCTGGGAATGGATCAGCGACATCAGCTCGGCACGACTGGCAGCGTCCTTCCGGAAAGTGCCTCGCATGGAACTTGTCACCGTCATGCTGCCCTGCTTACGAACTCCTCGCATCGCCATGCAGGAATGCTCCGCCTTCACAATGACGCCGACTGCACTTGTACCGAGACGCTCTTCGATGAGGTCAGCGATCGTATTGGTCATTCGCTCCTGTACCTGTGGTCGCCGAGCAACCTCTTCTACGACCCGAGCGAGTTTGCTGAGACCGGTGACGCGACCATTTGGGATGTACGCGACGTGGGCAACCCCGCGGAAGGGCAACAGATGATGCTCGCACATGCTGGTAAATTCAATATCACGCACCAGGACGATTTCGTCGTAGTCTTCTGCGAAAGTGACATCGAGATGCCGACCTGGGTCGAGATGCAGCCCAGCGAACATTTCCTCGTACATCTTCGCCACCCGCCTCGGCGTCTCCAGCAATCCCTCGCGGTCGGGATCTTCACCCACTGCTCGGAGGATCTGCCGTACAGCACCCCGGATCGCAGCCAGATCCACTGGCTGGTGAACCCGGCGGGAGTTGTCAGACCCCGACTCCATGCGAACGCACTTATCCATGTAGAGTTCGTCTGTTTCCGCGAGGTCCGCGAGAGTTGCTGACATACTTTCAATTCCTGTAGAACGAGGGGCGGGATGAATGCTCAAAACGGTCAAAACATTCTTTGCAGTTTGCCTGCAACTTGCTTATGCCACGTTTTAGGCCCATTTTTCAAAAGGCCACTCGGAGAAATTTCAAAAACGTTCAAGCTGGGGTGAATTCTCCATCTGCCGCATCAATTGGTTAACGGGCTTTCCCAGACGGATCGAATCCCTGAAGAATTCGGGAATTTTGCTCGGGCAGCCTGGATTCTGGCCGGTCAGGCGTGAGAATGGGGCGTTCTATTTAAGGGCAGGCGAGGGCCGCACTCACCACTCCGCATCACATACTCGGAAGCATCCAGGCGGGATGGTGTGTGTGATTCCAACTGCTGTGGTCTCGTCTGGCCACTTGCGTTTTGCCCGTCGCGGCAAGTAAACTTTCGGCCGCGGAGGTGGGTTGACAGCCTTTACCTTCGCTCCTACCATCTACGGAGAAAAAATCATGCAGCGCAAACGACGGGGGCTCAAAAAACCGGAAAAAGGTGCCACCTTCGTGACGGAGTTTGACCAGCCGAAAAAGCGGCGGCCCTTCACAGTGTTTTTGGTCGAGGACGATCAGGCCGTCCGCAGCTCCCTGGTTGCGGCCCTCAACGAACAAAAAGTCCCAGTCAGGGATTACATGACAGCGATGGAGTTTTACCGGGATTTTCGTGAGAAAGAACCCGGAGTGCTCATCCTTGATCTGCGTCTGCCAGGGATGACCGGCATGGAACTTCAGGAAAAACTGCGGGATGAAAACTTCGAACTTCCCGTTGTGATGATCTCGGGTCACGCGGACGTGCCGATGGCGGTTCGAGCCATGAAAAATGGCGCATTCGATTTTCTTTGCAAGCCCGTTCGCGCCGAGGAACTGCTGCAGGCCGTGGGACGCGCTTACGCCGCCTTCTACGATGTCGATCATGAGGTGCTGGAAGCTGAACTCGAAGAAACCGACGAAAGTATCAGTCGCCTGACAGGTCGCGAAAGACAGGTACTCGACCTCGTGGTCGAAGGCCTCTCCAGTCGGGAAATCTCCACGGAACTCGATGTCAGCACCAAAACCGTCGAAGCGCACCGCGCACGAATCAACGACAAAATGCGCGCCGACACGGTGGCACATTTAATTCGTATGTGCTTCGCATGGAACAAACAGCAGAAAGGCTGACAGACCGCTGATCCCTGCGGTCGCCCTCAGTGCTTTGCCAGAACAGAACGCCGTGCAGTTCACTGCACGGCGTTTTTTTAAGGCACACAGTCATGTGTCTGCAGATTCATGATCGTCAGGCACCGCTCGCCGCCGCAGAGCAGCACCACCTGTCAGATTGAACACCTGACGGAATCCGTGCTGCACCAGAATTCGCTGCGCTACATGTCCGCGAACTCCAACCCCGCAACTCACGACAGTTGCCAAAGTGTGATCAAGTTCATGCAGCCTGCTTCGCAGCTCATCGACGGGAATGTTGCTGACCGAGAGAGCGCCTTTCAATCCTGTGAGCGGTGCTTTGGCGACCTCGGCCATACTTCGAACGTCCACAACCTGGAAACCTGCAAGACTGGCATCAGCATCCAGCATCTTGCCGAGTCCATCCAGTTCATTGCAGGCCACGAAGGCGGCCTGATGGATTGGATCTTTGGCCGCGCCGTACGGTGGAGCGTAGGCAAGATCCAGCCCTGCAAGAGCACGGACCGTCGCCTGAAATCGAATGGCTGTCGCCACAACGTCAATCCGTTTATCAACACCATCCTTCCCTGTGGCCTGAGCTCCCAGGATAGTGCCGCTGGCGGCTTCATAGACCAGTTTCAGAGTGATCGGTGAAGCACCCGGAAAGTAACCGGCATGCTGCCCGGCTATGACCGTGGCAGAGCGACAGTTGAAACCTGCCCGCCGGGCCGCTTTCACGGTCAACCCGGTCATTCCCGCAGCAAGATCGAATACACGAAGAATGGCAGTTCCAGGAACCGGTGCGGAGGGCTCAGCAAAGCCGGTAGCAGCGTGCTGTCCGGCAAGACGTCCGGCGCGATTGGCGGGACCGGCCAGCGGGACACGAGCCCACTGTGAAGCAGGTTCGCAAAAGTATTCGGCTGCATCACCCACAGCATAGATCTGAGGATCCGTTGTCTGGTGGAAACGGTTGGTGAGAATGCCGCCGGTGCGTCCCAGCGGTAAACCGGCATCGACAGCCAGACGCACATTCGGGCGAACGCCGAGACCGAGAATGACAAGCGAACCCGGGATCTGCGTGCCGTCACCCACCTCAACGCCCGCAGCAGCGCCATTTTCCACGACAACTCTCTTCAGACCCTGTCCGACTTGTACTCGCACGCCGTGCCGCACAAGTTCCTCGTGCAGTGCTGCTGCGATTTCGGCATCGAGCGGCGGCAGGACCTGCGGCTGCTGCTCCACAAGTGCTGTCTCAAATCCGCGGCGAACCAGCTGTTCCACAAGCTCAAGGCCGATGAAACCTGCTCCCACCACGACAGCTCTTCGGGAACTTGATGTGGACTGCGACGAGCTCACCGCGGCCGTAATGCGGTCCATATCTGCTATGTTTCGCAGCGTGAAGACCCCCGCAGCGTCAACTCCATCCACTGGTGGCACGAATGGAGATGCTCCCGGGGAGAGGATCAGGCGGTCCCACGGCAATTCTGTTTCGCTTTCGTCCACAAGATTGCGGACGCGGATCGTTCTTGCAGCGCGATCGATTGAAATGGCTTCACAACGCTCGCGTACATCAATGTTAAAGCGTCCGCGAAGGAGTGCCGCGGATGCCACAAGCAGCCGCCCACGATCCGAAATCTCGCCACCAATGTGATAGGGCATGCCGCAGTTGGCGAAAGAGACGTAGTCATCTTTTTCAAGCAGCGTGATCTGCGCATGTTCGTTGCAGCGGCGCGCTCGCGTGGCCGCAGATGCGCCTCCCGCAACGCCACCGACGATGATAATTCTGAGCTGCTCTGATGAGGACATTGGGGGCTCCTGTAATACTCCGGGGGGGTTACTCAAAGTTCCGTTAACTCATTCCGCTGTAAAGCGACGATGCAGGTCCGCGTACAGCCCGTCAAACCGCAGCAGACTCTCGTGCGTACCTCGTTCAACAATCCGCCCATGATCAAGTACCAGCACCAGATCTGCGCGACGAATCGTACTCAGTCGGTGAGCCACGACAAAGGCGGTTCTGCCCGCAAGCAGCGTTTCAAGGGCTGACTGCAGGCGATATTCGGTTTGGCTGTCCATGCTGCTGGTCGCTTCGTCCAGAATCAGGATTGCCGGATTTGCCAGCATCGCGCGGGCAAAGCAGATGAGCTGTCGCTGGCCACTGCTGAGACTGCAGCCCGACTCTCCGGTATCCGTATCAAGACCCCGAGGCAGCGATTCAAGCAAATCACGACAGCCAAGCTGATCGAGCACGTTGCGGATTTCTGCGGCAGTAGCCTCAGGGCGAGCAAAGCGAATATTGTCGGCCACGCTGCCGCTGAACAGAAAATTCTGCTGGGAAACAATTCCCATGCTGCGATGCAGCGTCTCGTCATCGAGCTGCCGGGTGTCGTGGCCATCTATCAGCACTGAGCCACTGCTGGGTAAACAGAACTTGGCGGCCAGACTGATCAGCGACGACTTGCCGCTTCCTGTCGGCCCCACGAGAGCAATCAGCTGCCCCGGACGGGCATCGAACGAAAGATTGTGCAACACGGTTTTCCGGCCATCCCACGAAAAACTTACATCCCGAAACTCAACGTCCCCACGAATCAGGACTGGCTGGGAATTTGCCGTCGGAACAATCCAGTCGGGCTCCGTATCCAGGAGTCGGAATAATCGCTCGGCACCAGCCATCGCTGTGAGCGCCTGATGATACTGCGTTCCAAGAATGGCAATGGGCGCAAAGAACAAACCTGACATAAATAGAAAACCAACCACGTCTCCCACGTTGGCGCCTGAACCCGGTGACAGTACTCGCCAGCCACCCGCAAACAGCAACAGGCCAGTAACCAGCTGACTGTTGAGTTCCAGCAGCGGCTGAAACGTACCCTGAGTTTTCAGCACTCCTGTATTCCATCCTGAATGGTCGGCAGCCAGCTCGGAGAACCCCTGAATGTTCAACGATTCACGACAGAAGGCCTGGGTCACGCGGATACCGACTATGGACTCCACCAGTGTCGCAGTGACACGACTCCACGATTCCCTCATATTCCGCAGCGCTGCACTCAGTCTCATATGGAAGCTTCGGTTGATCCAGCGGATCACAGGCACCAGCACCAGCAGAATCAGGAACAGCAGTCGATCAAACCAAATCATCGCCGCAGCCGCAATCAACATTTGAATCAGCTGTACCATCGACACGTAGAAAATATCCTGAACACCAGCCCGGATGTCCTCCATGTCTGAAGTCATGCGACTGATCACTCGCCCCGTCCGCGCCTGCTGAAACCAACGCAGCGGCATCCTTTGAATATGCCGAAACAGCCTCGAACGAAGATAACAGACCACCGCTTCGCCAAGTTCAAGGGCAAGACGCTGCCGAAAATGCAGCACGACCTGAGTTGACAAAGCAAGGAATGCGAAGATGATCGCTCCCTGAAACACGCCCGCTGTGTCGCCGCGTGTCACCGGGCCGCGAATCACAGCTGCCAGACACCATGTGAGTGCTGGCAGCTGAATGGCTCGAATGACCACCAAAACCAGCAGCCACAGACGCCTCGAACCGCAGACGGCCGTGCATTCATAGAGCCTGGCGATCAGACGGAAGTCCAGCGGTCGCTGGCGATCCTCTTCCCGCTCGATGTGGCGTGTGAGTGAATTTCGAAGGATGGCGGCGTGAGACATGGCTGTTGAATCAGTTCAGGCTGCTCGCCTGATGGCAGACTTCTGAGGGAATGGAATCACAAACTGCTCAGGGACTGTTGATGATGTCGGCACGAATGCCGAAGCAGGCCCTGAGCTCTGAAGTTCATTCAACCGACAGTACCATGGGCTGCGCTGGAGCAGTTCCATGTGATTACCGACGGCTTCAATCCGGCCTCCCGAAAGCACAACGATGCGATCGGTGCGCCGCAGCGTGCTGACACGGCCGGAAACCATGATCGAGGTACAGCCATGCATGACCTGCTCCATCGCACTGCGAATCTCCTGTTCGGTTTCCGGATCAACTGCCGACGCGGCGTCATCAAGCAGCAACAGGGAGGGCCTGATCAAAAGGGCGCGGGCCAGTGTGAGCCGCTGCTTCTGGCCCCCCGAAAGGCCGCAGCCATGCTCCCCAACGACCGTATTCAAGCCCTCCGGCAGACAGGCGATGAATTCTTCGGCCGCTGCCCCCCGTGCCGCTGCCATGATTTCCTCGCTCGTCGCCTCCGGACGCCCAAAAGCAATATTCGCTGCAATCGAGTTGGTGAACAGGAAACTGTCCTGATAGACAATTCCGGATGCCTTGCGAACATCTTCAAGCTGCAATTGTCGGAGGTCCATACCATCGAACAAGATGCGTCCCGAAGTCGGATCGTAAAGCCGCTTCAGAAGTGCCAGAAGAGTACTCTTTCCCGAGCCGACAGGTCCGGTGATTCCAATACACTCCCCCGCCTCGATACGGAGACTGATACCATGCAACACCGATCGACCAGGCTCGTATTCAAAACTAACCCGATCAAGCTCGATCTGATGCTTGATTGAAGTCAGACGTCTGGGATCCGGTGGACTCGTGATTTCCAGCGGGGCATCGAGCACTTCAAATACCCGGTCGGCACTGGCAAGACTCGCCTGAACACTGTTTGCAATATTTGTGATGTGCGCTACCTGGGCCGCGAATTCCTGCAAAAGTCCCGCGAAAACAAATAATCCCGTTCCCGGAGACAATTCACCCCGTATGGCCAGACTCCCGCCGTAACCGATGAGTACCAGCAGGTTCAACTGAGTCAACAGCCCCATGGCCGGCTGAAAAATGGAAAGGGATCGAAAAATAGAATTCCGCTGATCTCGAATTCGTTCCGCTGCCGCGTCGAACTGAGCTGCCTGCCGCGACTCGCCTGCAAACCCCTTCACCACCTGCACACCCTGTATGTTCTCCACCAGTAAACGAATCAGCTCGTCGCTGAGTTCTCCGGCACGGCGATAAGCTGGCTGCACAATGCCGGAAAACACACAGGCCCCAAGCCACAACAACGGTGTCGATGCGAGGCATGCGAACGTCAGTCCCGCATGTACCTGCAGCATCCACACAAGATAAACGCCAAGCGTCAATAGCACCGTGAGCACCCGCAGAGCAACACCGTCCACAAACTGACGTACCTGGTTGGCGTCGCTGCCAGCACGGTTGATCAATGAACTACGGACTCCGGCATCGTGAAAACGCAGACTCAGAAGTTGCAGGCGAGTATAAAGATCGGTTCGCAGCTGAATCAGAATTTTCTGAGACAACGCGGCTGAAGCGGAGGCACACAGATACTTCACCGCCGCGGTCAGCAATGCAGACACAATCACACCGGCAGCTATGAATGCAATAACCCGTTGCGGTGACAAATGATTCGGCAGCCGTATCCCCAGCGGCCACTTTGGCGACTGCGATCCTGGATTCACGCACCAGCTGAGGTAGTCAATTCCAAGACCTGTCAGGCCAAGTGTTCCCAAAGTGAGCAGAACAAGCAGGGTCTGCAGTGCCAGTACGCCAGCACATTCGCGCCGGTATCGATTAGCCAACCCAAGCAGTCGCCAAATCCGATAACTGGTGCTGTATTCACGGACAAACGCAGACTGCGGGCCGTTTTCCAAAGCTGATGACACTCGACAAGTCCCTTTTCCGATTCGCTTCGGAGCATTCCTCCAAAGCTGCAGACAAGCCGTCGTGGCCTGTCCAGTCTTCTGAGCCAACTGTGTCGGCTCGCCTGCTCAAACTTCGACTGTGTTCTAGCATTCCTGAGCTGCCTGCACCAGACCGATTTTGAGCTCCGCCTGTTTGTCATGGAGCATGGCTGAGGTGCAATCAAAATACAGCGGAATTGCTGGAAAATTAACATCGAATTGATGCAGAGGAGACGCCACCCCATCTGCCAGCAGTAACTTCGCGACCTGCCGTCCCAGTATCTGCGACCCGCAACAACGATGCCTGCCCACACGGACCATGCACCTCGCACACCCCAGCACACCCCAGCACTGGGATGACGAAACGGTATTAAGGACACCTGAGATCGTCTATCGGATTTCATGCAGACGCGCCGCCTGGCATCCAGCTGCAGCAACTCTTACCTCACGCAAAGGCCCCAGGGCGCAAAGCTGGAAATGTTGGAAATTTGAACCTTCTGTCCT
>Ga0172376_10002476_pt1 | contig 22501 bp, 23 predicted proteins | sample Lak35m_FD_121114 | JGI IMG/M metagenome (GOLD analysis project Ga0172376, IMG submission 121114) | Freshwater microbial communities from Kabuno Bay, South-Kivu, Congo - kab_092012_35m | ecosystem: Environmental > Aquatic > Freshwater > Lake | place: Democratic Republic of the Congo: South-Kivu... | reverse complement strand
TAGAAGCAGTAAAGACGAGTTGGTGACGCACAAATTTCTACGTCTCACCTCACCCGACATGCTCCTGGTGTGGCTGGGCCGAGCGCACCGATCGGTGCTGGTCTGCAGTGCGCAACGATCGGTGCTGGTCTGCAGGGCGCACCGATCGGTGCTGGTCTGCAGGGCGCACCGATCGGTGCGACACCAGAAACGCTTCGATCCATTCGTGATGCCGCCGCTGGCAGATCCGATCGGCGATCGAGGGGGCATCAGCCGGGACCTGAAACCGCTTGCGGAATGCTTTGGTGAAGCCCTCCAGCACCGGGCGAGGCAGGCCCCGCACCGTGGCAAGAATCTGCTGGATGGTGGCCGGATCGAGGGGCTCCAGACCAACCTCTGCCGTGGGCTCGACAGCAGCGCTGTTGCGCTGAGGTGGCGGTGCGTGACGGACTGACGTGGGAGCGGTTGAGCTGGTGACCTCCCGCTGCTGCTTGTCGTAGAGCGCCAGCCCAAATGGATTGCCAAAGGTCATCAGCGCCCGCTACCGCTGCGCGGGCCTGCGGCTACATGGCATCGGTCTCGGCTTCCTTGATCGCTGATTCATGGGCCTGGCCCAGGTCGGCGTCGATGCCATGGCCGGCGCCGCTGCCCTCGCGGATGACATCGCCGACGCGGATGCGGACACGGGCGGTGTAGGTGACACCCCAGCCGGCGCGGTTGCTGCTGCCCAGGGTGCGCTCGCGCTCAGAGACGCACTGCACGGCGATGGTTTCGCGCTGCCAGCCTTCAAAGCCAAAGATGCGGTTGGCCTCGGCAATGGCTTGCCAGCCTTCCAGGTAGGCCAGGGAGCGGCCGGCCTGGCTGCGGGTTTGGACCTTGGCGCGATCGAGTGGAGCGGAAAGGGCAGCGATCTGCTCGGTGGAGAAGACAGCAGTGGTCATGGGAATACTGCGATGTGAGAGGTGATTTGGGTTGAAGGGGTATGGGCCCGCCCCTGAAACGGACCCACATGAAAGGGGGCTTTGCCCCCTCAGTGGATGCGCCAGGAGCGGCGGTTGAGCAGCTGAGCGCCGGTGATCTGGCGGCCGGCTTTAAGGGCCTCCTTGATGGCGTTCTTGTCCGGCTTGCTGGTGGTGGTGACGGTGAGCCACTCGGAATCGAGAGCCTCCTCGTCGTCGATCACGACGGCCGTGGATTTGCGACTGCTGAGCTCGTAGTTCGGGAAGGAGAAGCGGGTGGCGGCTGGCTGCAACTGGGTGAGGACAAACACCAGCGACTCCTCCAGGGCATCGGCCCGGCCGGCATCGGAGCGGGCCAGCTCGATAAGGCGCTTGGACTGCTGCTGCCGGTAGGCGGCCTGACCGCGGAGGTGCTCGATCACCCAGCAGGTGGCATCGGCTTTGGCTGAGAGGGCCTGCTTGTTGCCCTCCTCGGCCAGCAGGGCAGCCTCCAGCTCGGCGAGGGCATGGGCGCGGGTGTCCTCGTCATCGGCTTCCAGCTGCTCGGCGAGCTGGCCGATGGCGGTGGTGAGCTCCTGGGCCTCGATGCCCAGCTGCCATAACGAGCCGGAGCGCTGGAGGGAACAGGCAGGACCCGATACCGAGGGGCCATCTGCAGCTGGAGCCAGGGCCTCGATGGAAGGCGCAGGGATTGGAGTGAGAACAGCCATGACGGTGAGAAGCGATGGGGATGGGAATGGACTGGAACGAAGTGCCAGGGGCGCGAAGGGCTTGGGCTGGAGAGATCAGGGGCGGGCAACACCAGCCGGCACGGCCCACAGCCCTGCCGATGGGCTGACCTCCACCACGGCGATCGGCACCGGCGAGCGGGAGGCCATGCGCCGCGCCTGCTGCACCAGGGAGGCGTTACCGCTACCACCGGGGAACGCCACCACCAGCACAGAGGCCAGGCAGGCGGGGGAGGTGTGGGCTTCTGCTCGGGCGATGGCCTGCTGGAGCAGCTCCCGGTTGCGGATCGGCCCGGCGGCCCGGCCATGCTGCTGCCACTGGGCCGGCATCACCAAAGAGCACCAGCCCAGCTGGTCGGCGGCGCGGGCGATGGCCGCATCGGCACCACGGGCGCCACCGTGCAGAACCAGATGCACCAGCCGGCCGCCGCTGCGGGCGAGCAGCTCAGCGGCCACGCGCTGATGGGGCCAGGCCAGATCACGACCGCCACCGGCGGCGATCACCAGGGAGCGAGCCGGAGCAATCTCCGGCCGCGATGGACTACCAAGAACCATGGATTCAGTTGCCGAAAGGACAACTGATCGGGGCATCACAGCCGCTCTCAACTACGCGGTGGTGATGGCGAGACCAGGGGATGAGGTTGCCGCCGGCGATGGGCTTGGGGCCTTTGGCGCAGCCCTTATTCTACCAGTGCAAACGCACTAAGCAGCGGCCAGGGCGGCTGCAGGGCAATGGATCTACCCATGGCAAAGCAATCCGCTGGCGGTCTTCAAAACTGATAGGCAAAACCGCCAGATTCGGCGCTGAACGATCAGCTGGCCGCGCAGCCGCTCCAGGAAACTTGGGGCCTCGCCTCAGTCCCATCAATGCAGGTGAGAGCCCCGGCCACCGCAGCCGCGGGAGAGCCGCCATGCCCGCCACCCCTACACCGGCCCCGGAGCGGAGGGCGGCGGCGGCTGGCCGATGCACGCCACGGCGCAGCCGTGGCACGCTGAAGGACGGCCGCTGCCGACCGGAGCCCTGCGGGGCCCGACAGAGCCTTGCGGGATGGCCGCTAGTAAGGCCGGGCCCGTGGAGGAGGACGATCAGAGCGGATCGGTGTCCGTGGCGCCGCACGTGGATGCGGGGGCTTCTGCTCGAACCTTGATCTCGACTGCGGCCAATTCAAGGGAGCTCCCCTTCCTCTGAATAAGGCGCCCGTCGGTCGGCGGCGCGTCTCGCGCGTCTCGCAGCTGTCTCGGCTGCTATTTGCTCGATACGCCGGTCCGCGGACCCCCAGGCCGCCTGGCGGCTTTCAAGGGGGCAAAACATCTCACCAAACATCTCACATGGGGCTTTCCTGCTGTTGAGAAGTCAGCTCTAGCAATAGGACTGGGCGATTTGTGGCTCAGCCTTCCAAGCTGATGATGCGGGTTCGATTCCCGCCGCCCGCTTCCTGTTCTCAACAAGGGTTTTCGGCTCAAAGCCCTCACTGCCGCCGACGACCATCCGTCTTGCAGTTCTACGGGCGGCCGATGCCAGGCTTCTTGCCATCGAGCGCGGCCGCGCCAGACCCACCAGCGCTTCGGTCTCGGTGGTGGCCATGAAGCTCGGGCAGTGAGCCTGTTGCTTGATGCGCACGAACCTGAGCTCATTCGCGGCCCTGCAGCATGCGCACCACCCTGGAGCTGCCGCGACTGGGAGCAGCGGGCAGGGGATCCAGCAGAGGCCTGGCGCACTACTGCAGCAGCGGCTCCGCCACCAGCAGCAGCAGGCTGCGGCTCTGCAGGGCGGCAACGGACTCGGCAAAAGGCGGCGGCTCTTCGGGCAGATCCCGATCGGCGGGCAGGGCCGTGTCGATCACCCGCCGCCAGCCCGCCGGGCAGGCGGGGATCTCGAAGCGCATCGGCTGGTAGTAGGCATTGAGGCCGCACCAGAGCAGCACGCCCCGATCCTGATCCTGCAGGCTCCAGGCCAGACAGTGCGACCAGGCAGCCCAGTCGGGCTGGCGCCACTCCACGCCGTGCCATTCGCGCCAGGGGCCGTGGCCTTCGCCCCGACGGGGCGGTCCCTCGGCGATCGGAAGCTCGGGATTGAGCAGCGGCGCCAGGCGCCTGCGCAGGGCCAGCAGACGGGTGAGGAAGCGCCGCAGGGCCAGATCGTCGTCGTCGGGGCGCCAGTGCATCCAGCCCAGAGGATTGTTCTGGCACCAGGTGTTGTTGTTGCCCCCCTGGCTGCGCCGCACCTCATCGCCCATCAGCAGCATCGGCACCCCAGGCGCCAGCAGCAGGCTGCTGAGCAGATTGCGCAGCTGCCGCTCCCGCAGCGCCAGGATCTGCGGATCGGTGCTGGGCCCCTCGGCGCCGTGATTCCAGCTGTTGTTGTGGTTGTCGCCGTCGCGGTCGTCCTCGCCGTTGGCCAGGTTGTGCTTGCGGTCGTAGCTCACCAGATCGGCCAGGGTGAAGCCGTCGTGGGCGGTGAGAAAGGTGATCGTGCGGCCCAGCGGTGCCGCCTGGCCGCCGAACAGATCCGGGTTGCCGGAGAGTCGCTGGCTCAGCGGCCACACCGTGCGTTCATCCCCTTTCCAGAACCGTCGCAGATCATCGCGGAAGCGGCCGTTCCAGCTGGCCACCCGCCGGGCCGGAAAATCCGCCAGCCGGTAGAGGCCGCCACAGTCCCACGGTTCGCTGATCAGCTTGAGATCGGCCAGATCCGGATCGGCCTCCATCTCCTCAAACAGCGGCGGCAGATCCAGCGGCGCCAGCTCCTCACCGCGGCTGAGGGCGATGCCCAGATCGAAGCGGAAGCCGTCGATGCCGAGCTCCACGGCCCAGCAGCGCAGCGATTCAAGGATCAGGCGGCGCACCAGCGGCCGGTTGGCGGCGATGCTGTTGCCGCAGCCGCTCACATCGAGGTAGTCGCCGCGGCTGTTCTGGTGGTAGTAGAGCGTGTCGGCGAAACCGCGCCAGCTGAGGGTGGGCCCGTTCTGGTTGCCCTCGCTGGTGTGGTTGTAGACCACATCGAGTAGCACCTCGAGACCGGCTTGGTGGCAGGCGGTCACCAGCTGGCGCACCTCGCGGCGGGCCGCCAGCGGATCCGGGTCCACCAGATAGCCCGGATGGGGCGCCATCCAGCTGATCGGGCTGTAGCCCCAATGGTTGTAGCGGCCGGCCGGTGCGTCCTGGGGATCAAACGCCATCACCGGCAGCAGCTCGATCGCCGTGATGCCCAGCTCGCGCAGCTGCGGCAACACCTCGATCAGGCCGAGCAGGGTGCCCAGGCGGTCGGCATCCACCGGGCAGCCGGGCCCGCGCGTGAAGCCACCCACATGCAGTTCGTAGATCACGCTGGTCTGCCAGCGATGGCGGGGGCGCGGGGCCGCCTCGAAATCGAAGCGGTCGCGCTCGGTCACCACCCCCTTCAGACAGGCGGCGGTGTTGGGCACCGCCCCCACGGCCGCACCCCGCTCGTACACCTCCCAGCCCGCGATCGCCCGGGCGCAGGGATCGAGCAGCACCTTGGAGGGATTGAAGCCATGGGCGCCGCTCTGCAGCGGCCCGAACACCCGGTAGCCGTAGCACCAGCCGGTGCCGATGCCCTCCACCTCCACATGCCAGTGATCGCCGGACCGGTGCTGCTGCAGGTCGAGCTCGATCACCCGCTGCGGCTCAGCGGCGCGGCCATCGGCGAAGAGCAGCAGCTCCACCCGGGTGGCCAGCGGCGCCACCACCGAGAAGTTCACGCCCCTGGGCGTGAGCGAGGCCCCCAGCGGCCAGGGTTGTCCGATCCGGATCGCCGACAAAGGCCTGGCCAGGGATGAACGCAGGCTAGTTCCCGGCCCTGCCGTTCCCTGCGGCCCATGCTCTTCCCCTCACCGCAGCCGTTGCCGTTGCCGGGCCCCGGCCCCATGCGCCAGGGTTCAGGCAGCCGAGGCGCACCGCTTGCCAGATCCCGCCGCTGCCGGGCCAGCCACCCCGCCCTCCGACCACCCCGCACACGCCATCCCCCCCTCGGCGCCGCTGGGCTCCTCCTCCTACGGCGCGGCCGGATCCTCCGCCTTCGGCCCTGAGGCCCTGCCACCTGGCCGCCCGCCCGAGCCGGTGGCCCCAGGCCTCTGGCTGTTCGCCCCCAACCGCGACACCCAGGGCGGCAGCGCCTGGCTGCTGGAAACGCCCGACCACGACCTGCTGATCGACTGCCCCGCCCTGAGCGAGGCCAACCTCTCCTTCCTTTCCCACCGCGGGGCGCAGGCCCGACCGGGGCCCAGCGGCAACGTCCGGCAGGGCTGGATCGTGCTCACCGGCCGCGATGGCCATGGCCGCTGCCGGCGCCTGCAGGAGCGGATCGGCTGGCCGGTGCTGGTGCAGGAGCAGGAGGCCTATCTGCTGCCGGGTGTGGAGCGGCTGCAGAGCTTTGCCGCAGAGCTGGAGCTCGCTCCCGGGATCCTGCTCCTCTGGACGCCCGGCCCCGGGCCCGGCTCCTGCGTGCTGCACGTGGGTGGCGGCGTGGCCCCCGCCGGCGACGGGCTGTTCTGTGGCCGCCTGCTGGTGCCCGTGGCGCCGGATCGCCTGGCCCCGCTGCGCAGTCGCCGCACCTTTCACTGGGCGAGGCAGCTGCGCAGCCTGGAGCGGCTGCGTCGTCGCCTGCCGCCGGGGTCCCCGCACTGGATCGCCAGCGGCGCCGCCCTGGGGGCTCTGCGCGGCGGCAGGCTGGTTGCGGGAGGGGCGGAGCTGCTCGCTGCAACGATGCCGGATCAGAGCGCCGCACCGGCGCCGTTCTAGGCAGTCAGGCGGCAGCCGCTAGTCAAATCAGGCGCGGATGACTGTGGTTGCTTGACGTTTCAGGTTGCCGGACCTCGCCAGGCTCCATACGATTGGCGCGCTCCAGGCTGTGGCGGTCGGCCCTGTACCGGCTCGCCTCCACCTCAACCCCGTTCACCGCTCACACGCAACGACCGCCATTCGGAGGCCTTTCGCATCCCATGAACAAAGCTGATCTCGTCAATCACGTTGCAGCTCGTACCGAGCTCACCAAAACGGAAGTTTCCCAGGTGGTCGATGCCGCCATCGACACCATCATTGATTCGGTGGTGGAGGGCAAGAAGGTCTCGATTCTGGGATTCGGCTCCTTTGAGGCCCGCGACCGCTCCGCCCGTCAGGGCCTGAACCCGAAGACCGGCCAGAAGATCAAGATCCCCGCCAAGCGCGTGCCTGCCTTCACCGCCGGCAAGCTCTTCAAGGACAAGGTTCAGGGCTGATCAGGGCTTGCTGCGGCGCCGGCACGCCGCCTTTGATCCCGCGGTCCCGGATGGGGCCGCTTTTTCATGCTCTGTCGCATGGCTGCTCGTGTACCCGGGGAACCGCCCGCCCCCTCGGGAGGCAGCCCCGGGCGCCCAGCTCCTGCGGCAGGGTGGAGAGGCTCCCCCACGGTGATGGCCGCCTCCGCCCCGCTCTCGTCCGCCTCCCCGGATCCTGCCGTCGTCCGTCCGGCGCCCCAGACAGTGGCCCTGACAGTGGCCCTGCAGGATCGCTTCGGCGAGGCCATCCGGCAGCGGCGCAGCGGCTACTGCGGCCGCTTTGCCCCCTCACCTTCCGGCGCACTGCATCGCGGCAACCTGCGCACGGCCCTGCTGAGCTGGCTGGATGCACGCCTCCAGGGTGGCCGCTGGCTGCTGCGGATCGATGATCTCGATACGCCCCGCAACCGCCCCGGAGCCAGCGAGGCGATCATGGCCGATCTGCACTGGCTCGGGCTCCACTGGGATGGGCCGGTGATCCGGCAATCGGAGCGGCGCGGTCTGCATGCCTCGGTGCTCTCGAGCCTGAGACGCGCCGGCCTGCTCTATCCCTGCCGCTGCAGCCGCAGGATGCTGGCGGATCTCTCCGCGCCCCATGGCGGGCTGGCGGTCTACCCGGGCAGCTGCCGCGCCCTGCCGTGCCAATGGGGGCCGCAGCAGGGCAGGCTGCCGAGCTGGCGACTGCGCCTGGAGCCAGGCGCGATCCACTGGCAGGAACGCTTCGGCCCAGCCGGGGTTCTGGATGCGGCCACGGCGGTGGGGGATCCGGTGCTGCGCCGGGCCGATGGCTGCCTGGCCTACCACCTCAGCACCGCCGTGGACGAGCTGGCCCTGGGCATCAGCGATGTGGTGCGCGGCGACGATCTCTGGTCGTCCACGGCTCCGCAGGTGGCGCTGATGAGGGCGCTGGGTCAGGTGCCCCCCCGCTACGGCCATGTGCCGCTGCTCCGCGACAGCGCCGGCCGCCGGCTGAGCAAGCGGGAGGGATCGGAGGGACTGGCGGGCTGGCGGGCGCGAGGCCTTGATGCGGCCGGGGTTGTGGGGGCGCTGGCGGCCAGCCTCGCTCTGGTGCCCGCCGGCAGCCGCCTGAGTGCCGCCGAGCTGCTGGCTTCGCTGGATGCGGAGCGCCTGGGGCAGGCGCTCCTGGAACAGCGGCCGCGCTCTCCGGAAGAGGCGATCAACCCACAGCCGATGGAGCGCTGAGGGCGGATTCCCATGCCTCCGTGGCCGGGATGAACGCCATGGATTTAAGGAAGCTTTCGGGATCATGACTTCTGATCCCCGCCACAGTGTGGCGATCAGGACCATCCAGCCTTTCTCCCATGGCCTCCCTGCCCGCCCTCGCCCCGCCCGCCCTAGCTCTGCCTGCCCTGCCGGCCACCTCGATCACAGGTCCGCTCTGCCCCCACTGCGGCGGCAGCGGCACCCTGCGGCTGGACGACCAGAAGTTCCGCACCTGCCTCGACTGCCTCGGCCAGGGGCAGCTGCCGGCCTCGGTGCAGCAGGAGCTGCTGTTCCCCTGCTTCAGCGCTGCGGTTTCTTCGGCCCACGCAGGATGAAGAAGACGGCGGTGGCCACCACGGCCGCCAGGGGGGCTGCCGTGAGCAGCAGCAGAATCACAGCAGTCCAGTCGGTGTACATCGGAGCCATTGCCGGTCGCTCCCCATCATGACCAGCTGCCGGTTGCGCTCAGCAGGCGCCGGCGGTGGACTGGCCCTACAGCTCTCCTGCCTGAATCAGCCATGCCGTTCCGCTCCTGCCGCGCCGCAGCGCCGCTTCTGATCCTCGGGCTGCTGACCGCAGCACCGGCGGAGGCCGGCGTTCGTTTTGAGAACTGCGCAACGGCCAGCGACGGTTCGATCAGCTGCGACACCGTGCCCACCGGAAACACCCTCATGCGCGACGAGGATGCCCGCTTCGGGCTGCTCGACAATGCCAGCCCAGGCTGGGCGGAGTTTGATCCCTACGCCGGCTATGAGGATGATTTCGGCGGCAATCAGACCTGATCCCCCCGCTGCGGACAACATCTGATTGCGTGCCCCCGGGAGCGGGGGGGCCGGGGAGTAGGTGTGGACACACTGATGTCTGCCGAAGCCGCCGTGATCGAACTGCCCAGCGAACGGGATCCCCTCCGTGCCGGAAGCGGTGATGCCGGCTCATCCGCCCCCCACGCCTCCATGATCACCACCCCTGCCGGGTCCACGATCGAGCCGGTGCTGGGAGGGGGCTACCAGGTGTGCGATGCGGGGAGACACTGCCTGCGGGCCCCCACGCTCTGGCAGGCCCAGCAGCTGGTGCAGTGGGCGGAGGTGCACCATCTGCCGCTGGAGCCGGAACGGGCGGTTCTCCCCTCGTTCTGACCCTGTTGCCGGCTCGCGCCGGCTGCGTAGGGTGCAGGAGAGCTCCGTGCGCTTCACCCCTGCATCCCCGCCATGCATTTCTGGGCACCTGAGATCGATCCGGCCCATCCGATGGAGTGCACGCAGCCGGAGCGCTATGTGCTGCGGCGGCTCGGGGATGGGGCCTATCTGGCGATCAGCGGAGACAGTGGCGCGGTGATCGATGTGGCCGATCCTGGCCAGGCCTATCTCTTCCACACTCACGAAGCGGCGTTGCGTGCGGCCGGCGAGCTCATCCGCCTGGGATCCGAGGTGGATGTGCTGAAGGTGGAGTGAGAGCTGTGGCAACGGCGCCGCAGCGGCCGTCCCATCCCGGAGCGCTGCCTAGGGTCGGCCCATCCGCATCAGGCCCATGGACCGGCAGCAGCGGCGCACGCTCCAGGCTCTCTTTGCCCATCCCCTGGCCCGTGGAGTGAAGGGCCGCGAGGCGGCGACGCTCTGCCAGGCTCTCGGCGCCGAGGTGGAGTCGCTGGGTGACCACCGTCTGCGCATCCGCATGCCCGCCGGCCAGGAGACCTGGATCCGGGTGGGCAGCGGGGTGCACCATCCCGATCTCGATGCCGAGGCCGTTCTGCGCCTGCGGCACCTGTTGCTGGAGGCCGGGGTGAGCCCCGATCATCCCTGGGCCGACGGCCCCGCTGCCCGCGGTGAGATCAGCAGGCGGCTGGTGCTGGTGCTGGAGCATGGCGCCACCCGTGCCTTCCGGATCGATGGCGACGTTGTGGAGCGCTGGGAGCTCCGGCCGCACGGCCTCTGGGGCAGTGGCGAGAATCTCAGCCATCGCCACGACCGCGACCTGGCAGGGCAACGCGCGCCGCTGGACAGTGCCTATCTGCGCAGCCTCACCGACGCCGTCGGCGAGGCGGATGTGGTGCTTCTGCTCGGCCATGGCCACGGAGAGAGCGATCTGCGCAGACAACTGCTCCATCACATCGAGGTGCACCGCCGTGACCTGCTGAGCCGGATCGCCGGCAGCGTGAGCCTCGATGCCGGAGGGGCCGGTGATCGCGAACTGCTGGCTGTGGCGCGTCGCTACTTCGGCAACCTGCCCCATCGTCGCCCGGTGGTGGTGCCAGGCCAGGAGAGGCGATCGGGCTGAGGCGGCGGAGCGATCGCGCGGAGGTGCGCGGCGGCCGCGATGGCTCACTCGCAGAGCTCATCGCTGCGGCTGCCGCTGATGCCCGTGAAGCGCAGCATCTGGGCCCGCAGATGATCGCGCCACAGGCGGATGGGGTCTTCCGGACGGTTGTCCTGGGTGACCACCGGCAGGCCATCCACCTGCCAGCCCATCGGGCCGAGCACCGTGCGCGCAATCGCCAGGGTGCGAGGCAGATGGGCATTGCTGGTCACCATCGTCACGCGTCCGGGGCGTCGCTGCTGCTCCAGCAGCCGGGCCAGTGCCGCCACCTGGCCCACGGTGTCACAGCCGGGCTCCAGGGTCACCAGGCGCTTCGCGTCCTCTGGCCAGTGCCCCTGGCTGCGCAGGTACTGCACATTGGCGATCTGGCTGGAGGGGCGGCCCTGCATCACCAGCAGCGAACCCGGCTTGTTCTTCCAGAGATTCAGGGCCCAGACGCTGCGGGTGGGATCCTCCACGAACACCGAGATCACCTCCGGCGGCGGCACACGGGAGCCCGTACCGCCCGTCGCCCCCAGCAGCGGCAGCAGTGCCGGGGCCAGCCACGGCCAGCCGAGCCAGAGCCCCACCCCCCCCAGGGGGAGGAGCAGAGCGGGATGGAGCCGCAGCGGAGCGGTGAGGGGCTCCACCATGTCCAGGATCTCCAGCATCGGCCGCAGCACGAATCGCCGCAGTGCCATCCGAATCGGCCCTGTCCGCCTGCGCCGCCGGTGATGGCCGTAGGCGCTGGGGTGCTCCAGCCGAGAGGGATGGGGGGCTGTCTGCCGTCTATAGCGAGCGATCAGCTCCCCCGGCAGATCCCGCAGCTTCTGAAGCCGGCTGCGGCGTCGCCGCCCCCCCCCGTACGGCCGCCGGCCGTGCCTGTCAGCACTCATCGCTGGGGCCGGCAGAGCGTGCAACGGCGTGGCGCATTGGCACGACCACAGCCACCACCCGAGCCATGGCCATGGCCACTGGCACTGCTGCGAAAGTCGGTCTGCGCCAACAACGCACTCAACGCAGGTTCACAGCCTGGAGAGTAGATCAGCTTCCGCCCCATTCCCGCTCCAATCCAGCCGCCTGCCTCCCTGAGAAGCCAGGCAGCACCACAGCACAGCCGCGCCGGCCCGCTCGGCTGGACGCTTGAACGCATGGGGGGCCGGAACAATACGCTGGCACAAGCCGGGGAGGCCGATCTGAATCGGCGACCTGGGGATCAGGCAACAGCAGCCCTACCTCTGGGCGACGGCAGCGATTTTGGCAACTTACGATTTGCCCGTGGCACCTCCGGGCGTTCCGCTGTCCTTCGCGCCTTCTCCATGGCTCCCGGGTCCGGGCGATCTTCCTTCCTGGATCCGGCGCTGCGGGAGTGGCCGCTTCAGGAGGCCCGCGCCCCCAGGCAGCGAGGCTTGTCGCGCCGGACCGTGCCAGCCAGACGCCTGCAGCCAGGTCCTCAGCAGGCATTGGGAGCGACCCTGAACACCGTGCTCGGGTTGGCGGTGCTGGCGACAGGAGCTGGCCAGGCCCTGCCGATGAACCATGCCGGCAGCACCACAGTGATGGTGGACATCGATCCTCACTGGTCCACATTCTCAGCCACAAAAGCCCTTGATCGCAGGAGCGGTCTGGGTCTATCGGCTCAATACATTCCCGACCTTCTCGGCCACAACGCTCACTCCAGCACCTCGGAGGGTCCGGGATCCCATGCTGAGCAGGGGAATGAAACCTTCATTCTGCTGGATGCAACCCGGCTGGTTCGTCGCTGGAATCTACCCAACGCCCAAATCAACCTCTGGTTGTTTGCTGGAGTGGGCGTTTACGGAGCCAGTGGCATCCGTGAATCGATCACGATTCCGAATCCAGCGGCAGCGGCGAGCCAGAACAGCTCAGCCAACTCCGGCCCGCCATCACCCAACCCCGGCCCGCCATCACCCAGCCCCATCCCGCCACCACCCCCACCGCATCCACACCAGCATCTGTTGAAACCAAGCTCCACTGCAACCGTCTCCATCAGCACCGCCAGCAGCCCGGCCAGCAGCAGCGCCAGCAATCCAGCCAGCGCTGCAGAGATCCCGCCGTTTTTGCAGGTCATCGCCACAACGCCCGAAGCGCTGCGTCTCGCCGTGCGCCCCGGCATCCAGTTCGATGCGGAAACCACACGCCTGCGATTGGAGGGCAAAGCACTCCTCTATCTCGCCTCCGGAATCGAGCGTCCTCTCTTCAGTGCCACGGCAGGAGCCGCCTTGACAGAGGCGACCTACACGGGCTTCCAGCCCTGGGTTGAGCTCCAGGCTCGGGCGATGCCAGGTGTTGTTGACCAACTTGAGCTCACGCCGAAACTGCGCCTGGTCCACAAACGGATGATCCTGGAGGTTGGCTACAGCAACCTCGGCACCATGGTTGGCGGCATGAGCTATACCTTCTAGGCCATCACCCTCGCTCTCGTAACGACGGCATCATCAGGGCCTAGCGGTTTGATCCAGCTCGCAATCCCTGCTCGAGACCAACCGCGAGCCGAGCGAGGCGATGGATGGAGAAGTGGTTCGCCGCAAGCCGGTGACTGGATTTGAACCTGCGACCTACTGATTACGAATCAGTTGCTCTACCGCTGAGCTACACCGGCATCCTGGTCAAATTAGCATTCAGCCTCAGCACCAGCCGCTGAGCCCGCCTGATGGACTCCAACTCCGTGTCGCCCCGCCCCCTCGATCCAGATCTGCGCCGCCGCCTGCTCCAGGAGACCCGGACCCCCTGGCGGGGGCTGCGCCGTGGGTTGTGGACGGCGCTGGCGGCCTCAGCGGGCCTGGGAATGGCCACCATGGCGATGCGGTCCGCCGCCGGTGGTGAGGTGGCTTCAACCGATCTGCTGATCCAGGCCGGGGCCCTTCTGGTCTTCGGGGCTCTGCTCTGGTTCGACCGGAACCCTGCGATCGACCCCTGAAGGCCGGGGCTCCACGCCTCGCAGCGGCTCGATCAGGAGCAGGGGAAGACCCAGCGTGAGCCTTGCCTGGGCGGTCTGCTCGGGGGGCATGGCTTCGAGGGCTCCCGTCTGCTCGGGAGCCCGGCTCAGCAGCCAGAGCGCCTGCAGCAGCTGCTGCCACTGCCAGAGCATCAGCGCCAGCACCGCAGCCGCCAGGAGCAGGGCGATGAGCCGTGGGCTGCCTGCCAGGGGTGAGAAGGCGCTGGCGAGGGCGGCATGGCTGTCGAGCCACCAGAGCAGGGGCAGCGAAAGCAGGCACCCCAGGGCCATGCCGGCCCGCAGCAGGGCGCTCTCCTGCAGGCTGCTGAGCTGGCGCTGCAGCGGCCTCCGTGCCCTCAGGGGCACCTGAACCAGCAGCAGCGACCACACATCGGCAGGCCGCCGCCAGAGCAGAATCGCTGGTGCGAGCGAACCGATCGCCCAGCAGAGCACACGCTCCAGCGCAGGCAGCGGGCCCGGATCACTGCCGGCGAGCAGCAGCAGCAGCAGCAGGGCCTCAAGCGGCATCACCGCCGGCCCCAGCAGCTGGATCCAGAGCAATGGCTCGCTCCGGGGCATGGCTGGAGCGGCTGTCACAGGATCAGGTGCTGAGGGTGCGGCGTTGGGTGACCAGCTTGTAGGCCTCCACGCGGTCGCCCTCCTGCCAGGAGGAGAAGCGGTCGCAGCCGATGCCGCACTCGAAGCCGGTGGCCACCTCCTTCACATCGTCCTTGTTGCGGCGCAGGGAGTCGAGGTCGCCCTCGAACACCTTCTCCTTGCCGCGATGCACGCGTACCCGGCAGTTGCGCTGCAGCTTGCCGCTGGTCACGTAGCAGCCAGCCACGGCGTTCTTGCCGATGGTGAACACCGCCCGCACCTCAGCCTCGCCCAGGCCTTCCTCCACCAGCTCGGGTTCCAGCAGGCCCTCCATGGCCATCTGGATCTCCTCGAGCAGCTTGTAGATCACGTCGTAATCGCGCACATCCACGCCGGTGGCATCGGCGGCACGCCGGGCACCCGGGGCCATCGAGGTGTTGAAGCCCACGATCACCGCGCCGGAGGCGGCGGCGAGATCCACGTCGGTCTCGGTGATCTCACCCGGTGCCGAGAGCAGCACCCGCACCTGCACCTCCTCCTGGGGCAGCTGTTCGAGGGCGCCGAGGATGGCCTCGACGCTGCCCTGCACATCGGCCTTGAGGATCAGGTTGAGCTCCTTGAGCTCACCCTCGCTCGCCTGACAGGACATCGAGGCCAGCGACACCCGGCGGGAGGCCATCTGCTGAGCCAGGCGCGAGGCCCGTGCCTCGCTGGCCCGGTCGCCCACCACGGCGCGGGCGCTCTTCTCATCCGGATACACCTCGAATTCATCACCGGCGGTGGGCACCTCGCTGAAACCGAGAGCCTCCACAGCGCAGGAGGGGCCAGCCTCCTTCACCCGCTTGCCGGTGTCGTCGACCATGGCGCGCACCTTGCCGAGCACCGGGCCGGCCGCCACCACGTCGCCGTTGCGCAGGGTGCCGTTCTGGATCAGCAGGGTGGCCACCGGACCCTTGGCCTTGTCGAGATGGGCCTCGATCACGGTGCCCCGCGCCAGACGATCGGGATTGGCCTGGAGGTCTTCCACCTCGGTGACCAGCAGGATCATCTCGAGCAGCTGGTCGATGTTCTCGCCCTTGATGGCGCTCACCGGCACCATCACGGTGCTGCCGCCCCAGTCTTCCGCCACCAGATCTTGGCCGGAGAGCTCCTGCTTCACCCGGTCGGCGGAGGCACCCTCCTTGTCGATCTTGTTGATCGCCACCACGATCGGCACCTCGGCGGCGCGGGCGTGGCTGATCGCCTCCAGGGTCTGGGGGCGCACGCCGTCGTCGGCGGCCACCACCAGCACCGCCACATCGGTGACCTTGGTGCCGCGGGCCCGCATGGCGGTAAAGGCTTCGTGGCCGGGCGTGTCGAGGAAGGTGATGCGCCGCTGTTCCCCGGCGTGGGGCACCTGCACCTGATAGGCGCCGATGTGCTGGGTGATGCCGCCGGCCTCGCCGGCCGCCACCCGCGTCTTGCGGATCGCATCGAGCAGGCTCGTCTTGCCGTGGTCCACGTGGCCCATCACGGTCACCACGGGCGGACGGCGGATCAGGTGGGCCAGATCGCTGGCCTCGATCATCTCCGTGGTCTTGGCGGCCGCGGCCTGCACGTCGTCTTCGAGCACCGGCACGCCGAATTCATCCGACACGGTCTCGATCGTGGGCAGATCGAGCGTCTGGGTGACGGTGGCGATGATGCCCTTGAAGAAGAGGCTCTTGATGATCTCGGAGCTCTCCACGCCGACACGGTCGGCCAGCTCCTGCACCGTGAGGTTGCCCTCCGGCACGATCAGCATCTCGGGCCGCTGGGCCTTGAGCTCGCGGGCGGCCCGCAGCTCCATGGCGCGGCGGCGCTGACGCTGGCGGGTGGTTTCCTTCTTGCGCTTGCGCACCGCCACCGTGGGCTTGGCGGCGCTGCCGGGGGCATTGCGGGGCTTGGCGGGGCGGGCCAGGCTGGCATGCAGCACCATGGCTTCCTGCTCGCCCGCGTAGCCACCGGTTTCGGCGGTGAGGGCGTCATCGTTCTCGCCGATGATGTGCACCTTCTGCCGCTGCTTCTGCGGCGTGCGGCTGCGCAGCGCCTCCAGCTTGGCGCTGTCGTCCCAGTCGGGGCGCCGGGCGCGGGCGGCGGCGGGGGCTCCGGGGGCGCCGGGCCGGAAGCCGGGGCGCCGGGGCGCCGGGGCCGGAGCCGCGGTGGGGCGCTCCAGATCGGGAGCGGCCCCGGCTTCACCTGCGGCACCCGCCTCACTGCGGTCGGTACGGCGCGGCGGTGGGGCGGTGGGGCGTCCGCTCGGCTTCTGGAGCTGCATCAGCTCGCCGGGCGCCATCGGCTTGCGCATGCCGGCCGGCATGCCGCCGGGTCGCCCCGGGGCTGCCGGACGGCCGGCGCCGGGGCTGCCGGGGCCGGCGCTGTCGCGGCGGATCGGCTTGCCCACGAGCTCCAGCGGAGTGATCCCCGGCCGGCCCGGTCCCGGCGACGGGCGGCCGCCGGAGGAAGACTGCGGTCTTGGGCCAGCCTGGGCCGGTCGCACGGGGGCGGGGGCGCCTGGTCGCTGGGGCCGCGGCGCTGGCGGTGCGGTGCGGTTGCCAACAGCCGGTGGACCTGAAGGGCCGGCGCCGGGAGCACTCTGTGGGCGGCTGACCAGCTGCGGACGCCCCGGGCCCGGAGGCCTGCCTGCAGGCTGGCCGGGCCGGGCCGGGGGCGCACCGGGGCGAGGCCCCGCGGCAGGCCGCTGGGGGCTGGGCTGACCCGGCCGGTTCACGGGCATCGGGGTGACCGGACGCGGCACCGGTGCCGCGGGCCGGCGCTCCGGGGGGGGCTGCCGATCGCTGGGGCTGGGCTGGCGGGCCGGAGGAGCCGCGGCAGGCCTCGCCGGTGGCGGCGCCGGCCGAGCCGGGGCCGGAGGGGCCGCCGCACGCGGGGCCGCTGCTGCTGGTGGCGCCGTCAGAGGCGCCGCAGGGGCGGCGGGTCTGTCTGCGGCGGGGCGGGCAGGGGCGGCAACGGGTGCCGGCGGCCGCGCCGGGGGGGCGGCTGTCGCTGCGGTGGCCGGCCGCGCCGGCGGGGGTTGCACGGCTCGGGGGCGCTCCTGGCCACCGGCTGCGGGTCTCACAGGCGGTGATGCGGGCCGACTGGCGGCTGCCGGAGACGGGGCCTGCGGCGCTTCGGCCGGCACGGAGGGTGTGGTGGCTTTCCTGAGCGAGAGGATCGCCTTGGCCGGTGCGACGGCCGGCGGCTGCGGGGCCGCCGCGCCTGCGCCATTGGCCTTGATCAGCGCCTTGATGCGGATGGCCTCATCGTCGCTGATCGAGCTGCTGTGGCTGCGGGCGGCGATGGAGAGTCTTTCGGCGGCTTCGAGCACGTCCCTGTTGTCCAGGCCCAGGTCCCGGGACAGCTCATAGATTCTCACTTTGCCGCTGCTGGTCATTCAGGTCTCCGAGGGGCGGGGCCAGGAGGGCCGCCGTTTGGGGCAGGGGTGCCACCAGGCCGTACGCACGCCACGGCCAACATTCATCTTGCCTCAGGGGTTGCAGGCCCGGCGGTGTCGATCCGGGCCTGCAGCCCGGCAACGATGGAATCCGCAACCGAGGTGCGGAGGGATCGCTGCAGGCGCTTGCGCCGCCGGGCTTCCTCCAGGCAGCAGGTGGTGGGGCAGAGATAGGCCGAGCGTCCCATCCCGGCATCGAGAGCCAGGCCACCAGCGGCGAGTCGCACCACCCGCAGCAGCTCACTCCGATCCGCCACACGGCGGCAGGCCACGCACTGCCGCAGCACGGGCCGGCTGGCCATCACCGGGCCTGCTCCGCCGCATCGCCCTGATCCGGGTCGTCGGCATCCACCGCCGCATCGGTCGGCCCCCCGGAACCGGACTCGCCTGCGGCGACCTCCGCCTCGAGGAAGTCCTCCTCTCCTGGAATCTCGTCTGCGTAGGTCTCATCCTCGTCCTCGGGCAGCGGATAGAGCTCGCGCAGCCGTGCATCCTCCTCGGCGCGGGCCGCCTGCTCGGCCGCCAGGCGGGCCTCCGCCTCGGCCTGCAGGGCCTCCTCCTCCTGGCGCTGCGCGATCAGGGTGGCCACGACCCGGTCCTCGGAGCCCTGGTCGTATTCGGTGGCGTTCTTGATGTCGATCTTCCAGCCGGTCAACCGGGCCGCCAGCCGCACGTTCTGCCCTTCGCGGCCGATCGCCAGGCTGAGCTGATCCGCCGGCACCAGCACGTGGGCATGGTGGCCCTCAGGGTCCACCAGCCGCACCATCTCCACCCTGGCGGGGCTGAGGGAATTGGCGATGTACTGGCCCGGATCGGGAGACCAGCGGATCACATCGATCTTCTCGCCCCGCAGCTCGTTCACCACCTGCTGAATGCGCGAGCCGCGGGCGCCGATGCAGGCTCCCACCGGATCCACCTCCCGCTCCACCGAATCCACGGCCACCTTCGTGCGCGGACCCACCGAGCGACTGGGGGGATTGGCCTCGCGGGCCACCGCCACGATCCGCACCGAACCCTCCTGGATCTCGGGCACCTCGTTTTCGAACAGATACACCACCAGGCCGGCATTGGCCCGGCTCACAAAGAGCTGCGGTCCGCGGCGCGGCACCTCACTCACCTCCTTGAGGAACACCTTGAAGGTGGCGTTGGCGCGGTAGTTGTCGTTGGGCAGCTGGTCGCGGCGGGGCAGCTCCGCCTCCACCTCAGGGCGCCCCAGGCCGCTGCTCACGGCCATGATCACGCTCTGGCGCTCGAAGCGGATCACCCGGGCCGTGAGCACGGGATCCTCGAGATCGGCGAATTCCTCCTGAATCATCCGCCGCTGCTGATCGCGCAGCTTCTGGGCCAGAACCTGCTTGGTGGTCGCGGCGGCCATGCGCCCGAAGTCGTCCTTCTCCGGTGTCACGTCGAGGACCACGGTGTCGCCGATCTGGGCGTCTTCGGCCACCTGCCTCACTTCGTCGAACGAGATCTGGTGGTCTTCGCTCTCCACATCCTCCACGATGATCTTGCTGGCCAGCACCCGGTAGCCCTCATCATCAAGGTCAAGGGCCACATCGAAGTTGGAGAAGTAGTCCTCCTCAAACGGATCTTCGCTGATGCCCAGATAGAGCGTGCGCCGGTAGCGCTCGTAGCCCTTCAGCAGGGCCTCGCGCAGGGCCGCCTCGACCACCGAGGGCGGCAGCTTCTTCTCGTCGCTGATGTCCTCGATCAGGTTGTTCAGACCGGGGAGCAGAACCAGGGCCATGGCGTCGTGGTGGGGGGTGATTGCAGAAGGCTGTCAACAGGCGTGGCGGAGATGGCCAGGCGCGGCCGGGGGAGCGGAGGGGGCTCAGGGACCATCGCGCGGGCTGGTGAGCCGCACCCGCACCGCTTCCTCGCGGGGAATCCGAACGATGCGGCCCTTCACATTCAGCTGCACGCTGGCGCCATCCCGCTCCAGCAGCAGTCCCTCGTGGCAGCGCTCAGCGCCGGAAGCCTCCCGCCGCATCACTTCCACGGGAAAGCCACGAAAGCTCACGAAGTCGCGGTCGCTGTGCAGCTCCTCGCCGATGCCAGGGCTGCTCACCTCCAGCACGTAGGGGCAGTCGAGCCACTCCGCCGCCTCGAGCAGCTGTCCCAGGGGTCCGCTGAAGGCGGCGCAGTCGTCGAGGCTCACATCCGTGCCGTCGATCCGGCGCACCAGCACCTGCACCGTCATCGGGATGCGATGGCTGAGCACCTCCACCCCCACGGCGCTGATGCCATGGGCAGCCGCTGCCTGCTGGGCGAGGCGCTCGAGATCGGCGGTGAGGGGATGCGGCAAGGGAAGAGAAGCGACCGGCACAGGCCGGCAGCGCTGGGCGGTGAGGCCGCCGCGGCCGCAGTGGATGAGACTGCTCCGGGCTCCGATCCAGGCCCCGGCCGGGGATGGCGATCAGAACTCGGTGCTGCCCGGCGGGCAGGCACTCACCCTAGAGGATTGCCCTGGGATGACACCCCCAGATCGAGTTCGGGGGCCTCGGCGTAGTAATCACTGCCGCTCACGTTGCCACGCAGATTCGCATCCTGATTGAGGCAGCGGCCGCACTGCTCGGGGTTGCGCAGGTACTGGCAGACCCGTGCCCACAGCTTGGCCCGGGTGCCCGGAGCCCCCATGCTGAAGTGCACCACATCGTGGCCCTGGCCGATGGCCTCGATCTCCACCTGGCAGACGCTGCAGCGCTGTCGGCTGCCTGTGGGAACGGAGACCATGGCTGCACGGCTTTTCTCGGGGCAACTTAATCCCCGTTCCGCGGCCCGGCAGCATGGCCTCCCGCCGGGCCGGCCCGCCCCAGCGGCGGCACCAACCCCTGCAGACCGATGCCCAGCCGAGCGATGCGGATTCTCCAGCTGAGCGACCCCCACCTGCTGGCCGATCCCGGGGGCCTCTGCCGCGGCAGGCCCGCCCTGGCTCTGCTGCAGCACGGAATCGAGACAGCCCTGGCCCGGCTCACGGCAGCGGGGCTGCGGCCTCAGCGGCTGCTGCTCAGCGGTGATCTCTGCCACGAGGAGACTTGGGGCGGCTACGCCAGGCTGCGGGAGCTTCTGGAGACTCCCGCCCTCACCGCACTCGAGCCGCCGCTGCTGCTGAGCGGCAACCACGATCACCCGGCGCTGCTGCGCGCCGCCCTGGGCAGGCGGGCGTGGATCGCCCCCGGGATCCGGCCGATCCCCTGGTCCGGCAGCACCGAGGCGGATCCCGGCTGGAGCCTGCTCGCCCTCGACAGCCACTGCAGCGGCCGCGACGGCGGGCGCCTGGAGGCGGCTCAGTGGGCCTGGCTCGAAGGGCTGCTGGACCCCGCCGGCAATGCCGCTGCGGCCACCGGCCCGCTGCTGGTGGCGATCCACCATCCGCCCGTGCCGATCGGGGATCCAGGCTTCGATGCGATCGCGCTGGAGGAGGGCGAGCGGCTGGTGGCGCTGCTCGCCGCCTCGTCGCGGGTGCGCGGAGTGGTCTTCGGCCATGTGCATCAGTACTGGCGGGGCGAGCTGCCGGGCCGGCCGGGGGTGCCCCTGCTGGGATGCCCCTCCACGCTCTGCAGCTTCGGCGCCGTGCAGCCCTGTCCGCAGGGCCGGGAGAGGGATCCCGGCGGGCTGCTGCTCGAGCTCACGGCCGAGGGGGTAATCCGGCATCACCTGCTGCGCTGGGAGGCGATCGAGCGCCCCTAGGTTGCGCAGATGTTTCACAGCGGTGTCCTGCCCTGGCCTCCCCTGTCCGCCGCCTGGCCTCGCTGCTTCTGAGCCTCGGCCTGGTTGTTCTTCTGGCGCTGGCTGGCCTGCCCGGCCAACCCGCTCTCGCCATTCCGATCCAGGCCGTGGCTCCGCCGCCTCCGCCCGCCCTGGCTGGCGTGGATGTCAGCGGCTCCACCGCGGCTCCCCAGGCAGCCGAGCCGCCCGCAGCGGACACTCCGGCTGTAGGCCTGGAACCGGCATCCTCTGCGCCGGGCTCCGGCAGGCCTGGAGTCGCACCGGTGTCGCCCCCGGCTGAGCACAGCTTCGTGGCCGCGGCCGCCCGCCGCGTCGGCCCGGCGGTGGTGCGCATCGACACCGAGCGCACCGTGTCGCGCCAGAGCTTCGATCCGGCGATGCTCGATCCGCTCCTGCGCGACCTTTTCGGTGATCCCTCCGGCTCGATGCGCGAGCGGGGGCAGGGCTCCGGGGTGGTGATCGATGCGGGCCGCGGTCTGATCCTCACCAACGCCCATGTGGTCGATGCCGCCGACAGCGTTGAGGTGACCCTCGCCGATGGCCGACAGCTCGACGGCACGGTGGTGGGCGCCGATCCCGTGACCGATCTGGCCGTGGTGCGGGTGAACCGCAGGGGCGATCTGCGCGCCGCCCCCCTCGGCGATTCCGAAGCCCTCGAGGTGGGCGACTGGGCGATCGCCCTGGGCAGCCCCTACGGACTGGAGCGCACGGTGACCCTGGGCATCGTGAGCAGCCTGCACCGCGACATCAACAGCCTCGGCTTCTCCGACAAACGCCTCGATCTGATCCAGACCGATGCCGCCATCAACCCCGGCAACTCCGGCGGGCCGCTGATCAATGCCGGCGGCGAGGTGATCGGCATCAACACCCTCGTGCGTTCCGGTCCCGGCGCCGGCCTGGGCTTTGCGATCCCGATCAACCTGGCGCGCCGCGTCGCCGGGCAGCTTTCCGAGGGCGGCAAGGTGATTCACCCCTACCTCGGGCTGCAGCTCGTGCCGCTCACCGCCCGGGTGGCGCGCGAGAACAACCGCGATCCCGATGCCCTCCTCCAGCTGCCCGAGCGCGATGGTGCGCTCGTGCAGAAGGTGCTGCCCGAAAGCCCGGCCGAAACCGCTGGGCTGAAGCGAGGCGATCTGGTGGTGGCGATCGGCGGCCAGCCCGTGCTCACGCCGGCAGCCCTGCTGCAGGCGGTGGAGAAGGCGGAGGTGGGCCAGCCCCTGCCGCTGAAGGTGGTGCGGGGCCAGAAGGAGGTGCAGCTCTCGATCCGGCCGGCCGCCCTTCCCGAT
>Ga0172376_10002475_pt1 | contig 22514 bp, 22 predicted proteins | sample Lak35m_FD_121114 | JGI IMG/M metagenome (GOLD analysis project Ga0172376, IMG submission 121114) | Freshwater microbial communities from Kabuno Bay, South-Kivu, Congo - kab_092012_35m | ecosystem: Environmental > Aquatic > Freshwater > Lake | place: Democratic Republic of the Congo: South-Kivu... | reverse complement strand
GAAGTGGCCCCGAAGTGGCCCCGAAGTGGCCCCGAAAAGGCGCCGAAGTGGCCAGGGTCCTCGATCGGCCAGAATCGACCTCCATGACTGCACCGACCAAGACTCCGACCCTGACCCCGACCCTGACCCCGGTCCCGACCTCTGCGAATGCTTCCAGGCGCAGGTGTGTCCTCCTCGCCGCGCAGGCGTCGACAGCGCTCGCACTGCTCGCGGGCGCGACCTCGAGCCTGCCCGTCCGTGCCGAGACCTACCCGACCCGGCCGATCCGGGTGGTCGTCCCGGAATCGGCCGGCAGCATCGCCGACGCCTGGGCCCGTCGCCTGACGCGACCGATGGAGCAGATGCTGGGCCAGCCCATGCGGGTGGAGAACCGGCCCGGGGCCTCGGGCACGCTGGGGGCCGAGGCCGTGGCGCGCGCCGCGCCCGACGGCTACACGCTGCTGTACACCGGGCAGAGCCCGGTGGTGACCTATCCCGCCATCGGCGGCGCCGTGCGCTACGACCCGCAGCGCGACTTCACGCCGGTGGCGATCGGCCCCAACGCCTTCCCGGTGCTGGTGGCGGGCGCGGCCTCGGGGCTGCGCAGCTTCCAGGACCTGCGCGCGCGGGCTGCGAGCGGTCCGCCGCTGTCCTGCGGCACCGGGGGGCACGGCAGCTACGGTCACTTCGCCTGCGCGATGCTGGCCCAGGCGCTGGGGGTCGACCTCCTGATGGTGCCCTACAAGGGCTCATCGGCGGCGCTGCAGGAGGCCGCGGGTGGGCAGCTGACGCTGACGACGGGCTTCCCGAGCGAGCTGATGGGTCTGATCGCAGCGGAGCGCATCTTGCCCCTGGCCGCCTTCGCGCCGCGTCGGGCGGTGCCGCTGCCCGCGGTGCCGACCGTGGGTGAACTCGGTCTCGCCGGGCTGGAACTGTTCGCTTTCGCCGGCTTCTACGCGCCGGCGGGCACGCCTGCGGCCATCGTCGAGCGCCTGAACGCCGCTGCCGCCCGTGCGATGCAGACGCCGGAGTACGTGAAACTGGTCGAGGATGCAGGCGGGCGCGTGCAGGCGATGTCTTCGGCCGACTTCGCGCAGATGAACACCGAGGACCGCGAGCGCTGGCGCCGGCGCGGGCAGGAGCTGGGGATCCGGCCGCAGGAATGAGCGGCCGAATGGCCTTCTCCCAGACCGGCCTGGCACACCAGGGCACTCCTCCTCGTCGTCGCGGATCGTTGTCATGCCCCCCGCCAGGGTTGCGCTTCGCGCCCGGGTCCGGGTGGTCCTGGCGTCGCTTCCGGGAACGCCGTCGGGGCGCGCAGCCTGAGCGGCTCACCCTGCAGCGCGCTGCCGCTACCATCGGCGCATGTCCGATGCGTCCTCCTTCCTGAGTTCCGTTGCCCGAGTCGTCGTCCGGGTCGTCGTGGCCGTGGTCGGCGCGGTGCTGGCCTTGGTCGGCCTGGCGGTGATGCTGGGTGCCGCGCTGGTTGGCGTGGCAGTCGCGCTGGTGCTGGTGGTCTGGGCGCGCCTGCGCGGGCGGCCGGCCCCGCCGGTGCGCTTCCGCTGGCGTCAGAGCTGGGAGCGCCGTGGCCGTTTCAGCACCGGTTTCGGCCGCCGCGGCCGGGCCGGTCCTGCGCCCAACCGGCGCGACGATGGGGTCGTCGACGTCGACTTCACCGAGGCCCCGCCGCCTTCGCCTTCGCCCTCGCCGCCGAAACGGCTGGAATGAGGGCAGTCCCGGCGGGGATCGTCCGGTCAGCGAACCGATGTCCGTGCCCCCGCAGCTGGCGCGGCGAGGCATCCCGGTGGGTGCCTCGGTCGGCCGGTGAGCGGGTTGCGAGCGTTCATCCTGCCCACCATCGGGCCAGCCAGGGTATCCACAGCGAGGCCATCAGCACCTGCAGCGCCATCGCCAGTGCCGCGTAGGCGCCGGCGTCGGGGTGCACCTGCATCGCGCGCGCCGCGCCGATGCCGTGCGAGGTGGTGCCCAGGGCGTAGCCCCGCACCGACCAGTCGTCGATGCGCAGCAGGCCGAACAGGGCCCTGGCGCTGAGGGCGCCCACCATGCCGGTCAGCACCGCGAAGACCGCCGCCATCGCCGGCACGCCGCCGAGGCGGTCGGCCAGGCCCATCGCCACCGGGGCCGTCACCGACTTCGGGACGAGCGAACGCACCACCTCACCGGGCAGGCCCAGCACCAGACCGAGGCCGATCGCGGTGGCGGCCGCGGCGGCGCCGCCGACCAGTCCGGCCAGCAGCAGGCGCGCGCAGCGCCCGCGCAGCTCGGCCCGGCGCTGCCACAGCGGCCAGGCCAGCGCCACCACGGCCGGGCCCAGCAGCACGTGGATGAACTGCGCGCCCGAGAAGTAGCTGGGGTAGGGTGTGCGCGTCAGCACCAGGGCGCTGCCGATGGCCACCACGCTCCACAGCACCGGGTTGGCCCAGGGCGCCTGACCGGTGCGCTCGTACAGCGCGTGCGCGAGCACATAGGTGGCGATGGTCGCGGTCAGGCCGAACAGCGGCGTGGACGCGAGGTAGACCCAGAGCTCGACGAAGTCAGCCATCGCAGGGCTTCCTCTTGCCCAGCAGCGCGCGCAGCACCAGCGCCGTCACCGCCATGCCCACCCAGGTCGACACCACGATCACCAGGCCCAGCTTCCAGCCCAGCGGCGCCAGCGCGCCCAGATGCACGATGACCCCGACGCCCACCGGCACGAACAGCAGCGACAGATGCTGCAGCAGCACCGAGGCCACCGCCTCGACCCTGCGCGCCACCGGCGCCCAGCCCAGCGCCGGCAGCAGCATCGCCAGGCCCAGCACCGGCCCGGGCAGGCCGACACCGAGCGCGCGCACGATCAGTTCGCCGGCGGTCTGCAGCAGGAGCAGCAGGGCCAGGCCTTGCAGGGCGATCATCCGGGCATCATAGGGGGCCCGTTCCGAACCGAAGGCGCGTGGAACGAAGACCCGTGCCCGTGCGTGCAGGGCTGCCCGCCGACGCTTGACGGCGCGATCGTCGATGCGTTCTCGTCGATGCGCTCACAATCGGGCTCGCGAGCGGTCCTTCCATGCATCGATCCTGGGCACCCACACGAGCCTCCGTCGGGAAGCGTCATGTCTTCTCGATCGTCGCGCGACGCATGCCGGGCGCGGCCCGGCCTCGCGGGTGCGCTCGATGAGCCTGTCGGCCGCGCCGGCCACGAAGCGCCCCCCCGCATCGCCCCGCCTGCGGGTCATGCTGCTCGGCGCCACCGGCACCATCGGGCAGGCCACCTTGCGCGCGCTGGTGCGCGACGGGCATGAGGTGGTGGCTTTCGTGCGGCCGCGCGGTGGTGTGGGGGGGCGGCTCGAGGGCGATGCGCTGCGGCGCGTGCTGCCCGGGGCCGAGCTGCGCTTCGGCGACGCGCGCGCGCCGCAGGCCCTGGCGCGCGAGGGCTTTCGCGGGGAGCGTTTCGACGCGCTGGTCTCCTGCTTGGCCTCGCGCACCGGCGCCCCGCGGGATGCCTGGGCGGTGGACCATGCCGCTCATGTGCAGGCCCTGCAGGCCGCGCGGCAGGCCGGGGTCACCCACGTCGTGCTGCTGTCGGCGATCTGCGTGCAAAAGCCGCTGCTGGCCTTCCAGCAGGCCAAGCTGGCCTTCGAGCGTGAGCTGATCGCCTCGGGGCTGCGGTTTTCCATCGTGCGGCCCACGGCCTTCTTCAAGTCGCTGTCGGGCCAGGTGGACAGGGTGCGTCAGGGGCGGCCCTTCCTGGTCTTCGGCGACGGCGCGCGCACCGCCTGCAAGCCCATCGGCGACGACGACCTGGGGGCCTTTCTGGCCGGCTGCCTGCGCGAGCCGGCGTGCTGGGACCGGGTGCTGCCGATCGGCGGGCCCGGGCCCGCCCTGACACCGCAGGACCAGGCCCGGATGTTGTCGCGCCTGCTCGGACGTCCGGTGCCGCTGCGCCGGGTGCCGGTGCGCCTGCTGGACGTGATCATCGGTGTGCTGTCGGCGGCCGGGCGTGTCGTGCCGCCGCTGGCCGACAAGGCCGAGCTGGCGCGCATCGGACGCTACTACGCCACCGAGTCCATGCTGGTGTGGGACGCGGCCGCCGGACGCTACGACGCCGAGGCCACCCCTTCCACCGGCACGCAGACCCTGCAGGACCACTATGCCCGGATGCTGGGCGGGCAGGCGACGGTCGAGCTCGGGGACCATGCGGTGTTCTGAGCGTCCCGTGTGCTCGCGCGCGGTGCCGCTGTCCGCGGCCGTGCCTGCCCGGCCCGACTGCGCGCCCGGCACGGATCCCGCTGGCCTGTGCGCCAGCGCACCCCGATGGCGCCCCCCGCGCCGCACCTGGAGACCCCCGATGGAAGAAGCCCCCACAACGACAACCGCCGATCCGCCGCCCTACGACCCCGAACGCCAGGCCCGGCTGACGGCCGAGGCGATGTCGGCGATGCAGGAGCTGGTCGCGCGCATCCCGCGCCAGTTCGATGTCGCCGCCGAGCCCGAGGCGATCTTCGTGCCGCGTCGCGCGGCGGCAGTCGCCGGGGCCCGGCGCGGAGGTCGGCGATGAACAGGTCCGGCGCCCCACGAACGCAAGCTTCGACGATCCACACCCTGGCCTCGGCCAGCCGCGCACTCGCCTCGGGTCGCATGCGGTCGGTGGATCTGGTCGAGCAGTCGCTCGCGCGCATCGCCACGCTCGACGGCCGCCTGCACAGCCACGTGCTCGTCACGGCCGACCGCGCGCGGTCGGCCGCGCAGCGGGCCGATGACGAGATCCGCGCCGGCCGGCGCCGCAGCCCGCTGCACGGCGTGCCCTTCGCGCTGAAGGACATCTACGCCACCGCCGGCATCCGCACGACGGCGCATTCGCGCCTGCTGATCGACCACGTGCCCGCGCGGGACGCGACGGTCACGGCCCGGCTCGAGGCGGCCGGCGGGGTGCTGACCGGCAAGCTCGCCACGCACGAGTTCGCCACCGGCGGGCCGGCCTACGACCTGCCCTTCCCGCCGGCGCGCAACCCCTGGGACACGACGCGCTTCACCGGCGGCTCGTCCAGCGGCTCGGCCGCGGCGGTGGCCGCAGGCCTGGTGCCGCTGGCCATGGGTTCGGACACCTCGGGCTCGATCCGCGGGCCGGCCGCCTTCTGCGGTGTGGCCGGCTTCAAGCCCACCTACGGCGTCGTGCCGCGCACCGGGGTCGTGCCGCTGGCCTTCAGCCTGGACCATTGCGGCCCGCTGGCCTGGACGGTGGAGGACTGCGCGCTGGCGATGAACCTGATCGCCGGGCCCGACGGCGCCGACCCGGCGGCCTCGTCCACGCGCGTCGGCAGCTTCACGCGCGGGCTCAAGGGCGGGATCGAAGGCATGCGCATCGGGGTGGTGCGCCACTTCCACGAGCGCGACATCGACGGCGAGCCCGAGGCCGTGGCGGCGATCGAGGCGGCGCTGGAGGTGTTGCGCCGTCTGGGCGTCGAGCTCGTCACCGTGCGCCTGCCGCCGCATGCCGACTGGGACGCCTGCGTGCGCGTGCTGCTGTATGCCGAGGCGCTGGCCATCCACGAGCACGACCTGCGCACCCAGCCCGAAAAGTATGCCGAGATCACCCGCACGCGGCTGGAGGCGGCGCGCGCGATCAGCGGCACCGACGTGATCCTGGCGCAGCGCTGGCGCCGCCAGCTCTGCGATGCCTACATGGCCGCGACCGAAGGCGTTGACGCGCTGGTGTGCGCCTGCTCGCTGGGTGTGGCGCCGGTGCTCGACGAGATGACCGGGCCGCCCTACCTGTCCACGCGCGGCAAGCTCGTCATGACGCCCTTCAGCCTGACCGGCGCGCCGGCGCTCAGCGTGTGCGCCGGCTATTCGTCCACGGGGCTGCCGCTGAGCCTGCAGATCGCTGGTCGACCCTTCGACGACGCCCGGGTGCTGCGCGTGGGCCACGCCTACGAGCGCGCCACGCCCTGGCGCGAGCGGCGGCCGGCGGTGTCGGCGGTGTGAGGTGCGCCGGACACGCGTGATCCCGGACCCGGATGCAACCGCCCGGGCGCCAAACGTTGTGCCGATCTCCGGGACGGCTGCCCACTGCGGGGCTGTGGGCCGCGCGCCGCGCCACGCAACCCGGGGGATGCGATCAGCCTGACGCCTCCGGCGGCATCTGCGCCATCGGTCCGCGGCAGATCAGCACCGGCAGCGGTGACAGCGTGATCAGCCCCGGGATCACGCTGCCGCTGAGCAGGCGGACCACGGCGTTGCGGCCGGCCGAGGCGACGACGATGAGCTTGCAGTCGCGCTGACGGGCGAAATCGACGACCGTATGCGCGTCCTCGGGGCCTTCGATCATCTCGCGACGGTGGCGCACACCGGCCTTGTCGGCCTTGGCCTCGGCCTCGGCCAGCATCTGTTCGGCGTTCTTGCGCGCGGCGTTCTGGAACTCATCGGGCAGCGGCACGGCCGAGATCGGCATGTCGGGCACCGGCAGCGTGTAGGCGGGCAGGATGGACAGGAACAGCAGTTCGCTGCCGTGCACCTTGCCCAGCGCCACGGCTTCGCAGGCCGCGGCACGGAAGGTGGCTTCCTCGTTCAGCAGGATCAGGATGCGTTCGTACATCGGGTGCTCCTCCGGCGGCCGTGCCGCCTTTCATGGACCGGATCTTCGGGACTCGCCCGGACGTCGTCTGACGCCGGGGCGATCGACATCAGGATGGCGATCAGGGATGTCGGGATCGCGTCGTGTCTCGGCAGGAGCAGGATTCATGCCGCGCGCGCCGTCGGTGGGTTCCGACGGTCGTGGGGATGCGACGGCCCGGCGGGCAGGCGCCGTCGCCCGCGCGGCATCGGACGCCAGCGACAGACCGGCCAGCAGGCGCGCACATGCGTCGCGCCTGGCGGGGATCGTCGAGTGGGATGTCGCGCATGTCAGGAATCTATCCTGCCCGCAGCGAAATTGCACCATCACCGGACTCGGTGCATACCCTGAGAGCCTGAGAGTCTTTCCCCCATGCCCGCCTTGCAACCCAAAACACCCCGTGTCGTCGTTGCAGACCCTCGCTAGAGCCCGAGCCGTGGCTGCGGTTTGCGCCTAGATCCTGGTCGTTTTGACGCGTCTTTTTGGCACGGCGGAAAAACGCTCAGGCTCCGAGGCCGTCGATGCGGTCGCGCGGGTCGCGGCCGCGCCCGGCGCTCAGGGCATGTAGGTGCCGCCGTTGATGTACAGCGTCTGGCCGGTGAGGTAGCTCGACGCCGGCGTGAGCAGGAAGATCGTCGGGCCGACGACGTCGGCGGGCACGGCGATGCGGCCCAGCGGGACAAGTTGTCCGAAGGCCTGCGGGTCCACGCTGGGTGCGGCGTTCTCGTCGGAGCGCCCGGTGCCGCCGCGCAGGAAGGCGGTGTCCACCGCGCCCGGCGCGACTGCATTGACGCGCACGCGCGGCGCGTTCTCCAGCGCCAGTTCGCGGGTCAGCAGGATGAGCCCGGCCTTGGCCGGGCCGTAGCCGCCGTAGTTGGGCCGCGCCCACGCGCCCAGGCCAGAGGCGGTGTGCACAAGGTTGCCGCCGCGCGGGCTGGCCTGCAGGTGCGGCAGCACCGCGCGCGACATGTAGAAGGCCGAGTCGAGGTTGCCCCGGATCACCTCGTCCCAGGTCTGCACGGGGGTGCTTGCCAGGGGGCAGGGGGGCGTCATGAAACCGATCAGGTTCACGCAGGCGTCCAGGCCGCCGAGCGTCTGCGCCGCTGCGTCGACGGCCCCGGCCAGGGAGGCGGCGTCACGTGCATCGCAAGCCCAGTTCGGCACGCCGGGCGGGTGCGCGGAGATCGAAGCCGGCAGGTCGATCACGCCCACCCGAGCGCCCAGCGCCGTGGCCTGCGAAAGCAGCTCGCGCCCGATGCCACCGCATCCGCCGGCCACCAGCAGGCGCAGGCCGGACAGTGCGTCAGGGGCCCAGCAGGAGGCGGTGGCCGGGGGGTGGAAAGTAGGTGCAGTGGTCATGTCCGATGTCTTCGGTGGAGGGGGGCTTCGACAGGCTCAGCCCGAACGGATCGAAAGCCGTTCGCCCTGAGCCTGTCGAAGGGCTTGTGCACCCAGGATCTCAACAGGGGCTTCGACAGGCCTGTCCTGAGCGCAGTCGAAGTGCTCAGCCTGAACGGAACGTGCCTTAAGCCCCGCCTCCGCCCCGGCCCCCGTCCCTGTACCTGTACCTGTACCTGTACCTGTACCTGTACCTGTACCTGTACCTGTACCTGTACCTGTGGCTGTGGCTGTGCCTGTGCCTGTGCCCGTCTTCAGCTGCACTTCAGCGGCGCGTGCGTGTCGAGCAGCGTGCGCTGGCCGTTGCGGATGCGGATGATGTAGCCCGGCAGCTCGGAGTCGTTCTCGGCGGTGAAGCAGATCTTGCCGATCACGCCGTCGAGGTCGGTCGTGCGCAGGGCCTGGCGGATGGCGGCGCGCTCGGCCTTGACCTTGGACGGGTCGCCGGTGACGCCAGCGCGCTTGATCGCATCGGCGTAGACATACACGATGTCGTAGGCCGAGGCGTCCACGTGGTGTGCGCCGGTCTTGTTGACACCGCGCTTCCTCGCTTCCTCGAGGAACTTGCGCTCGAAGGTGCGGGTGCGGTCGTTCGCGTCCCACCAGTACCAGGAGACATAAGTCGCGCCCTCGCCATCACTGCCCAGGATCTTTGCGATGTCCGGGTCGGCGAAGATCTGCCCGCCGATCAGCACGCTGTCGTGGCCCTGGCGGCGCAGTTCCTTCATCACCTTGGCGGTGCCGTCAGGCAGGCCCGCGAAGGCGAACACGCCAGGCGTGCGGCCCTTGAGCTTGGTGATGTGCGGCGACAGGTCGGTGGCGTTGGTCGGGAAGCCCTCGGCCGGGATCACCATCTTCCAGCCGTTGGATTCCAGCAGGTTGGGCATCCAGCCGGCCAGGGACTTGCCGACGAACTCGTCGCTCGGGTACATCACCGCGGCGGTGCGGTTGCTGACGCCGCCCTTCTCGCCCATGGTCTTGAGCAGACGCGCGAACTGCTTGCCCTCGTCCTCGGTGACGCGGAAGGCCCAGGTGCGGCCCTTGGTCAGGCCCGGAGCCGACGCGGCGTTGGGGATCTGCACGATCTCCAGGCGCTCGCCGGCGGCGAAGCCCACTTGCGCCTCCTGGCTGGAGAAGGGCCCGATCACGCCCAAGGCGTTGGCATCCTGCGCAAAGCGCTGCACCGCCACCTGGGCGTTGCGCGCCTCGCTGCCGGTGTCGAACTTCTCGACCCGGATCTTGCGGCCGTTGACGCCGCCGGCGGCATTGATCTCGGCCACCGCGATGTCCACCGCGATCTCCGTGCCCACGCCCACGCCGGCGTAGCGCCCGGTCTTGGCGTGCGTCAGCCCCAGCACGAGGTCCTGGGACCAGGCGGGCAGGGTCACACAGGCCGCCACCGCGGCCCACAACATCGTGCGCATCTTCATCTTCAACTCCTCGTGGATGAACCCAGGTAGGCCGCGGCCATGCGAGGGTCGCTCGCCAGGGACCGGGCTTGCCCTTCCAGTACCAACCGCCCCAACTCGAGCACGTAAGCCCTGTGGGCGGTCGCCAGGGCCATGTGGGTGTTCTGCTCGACGAGCAGGATGGACAGGCCGTCGCGGTGCAGGTCGCGCAGCAGCGCGAACAGGGCCTGCACCAGCAACGGGCTCAGGCCGAGCGACGGCTCGTCCAGCATCATCAGCGCCGGCTTGCTGAGCAACGCGCGGCCGATGGCCAGCATCTGCTGCTCGCCGCCGGACAGCACCGAGGCCAGCATGTCGCGTCGCCGCGCCAGGTTGGGGAAGCGCTCATAGATGGCCTCGATCTCGCGCGACGGGTCTTCGCGGCGGGTGTAGGCGCCCATCATCAGGTTTTCGTGCACCGTCAGGCTGACGAAGATCTGGCGACCTTCGGGCACCATGGCCAGACCGTGGGCGACACGCCACGCGGCGCTCTGCCGCCCCAGCGGCTGACCCTGGAAGCGGATCTCTCCGCGCTGCGCACGCACCGTGCCCTGCAGCGCCTTCAGCAGCGAGGTCTTGCCGGCGCCGTTGGCGCCAAGCACGGTGACGATCTCACCTTGCTGCACCTGCAGCGACAGCCCGCGCACGGCGTGGGTCGTGCCGTAGCGCACCTCGAGGTCCCGTACGTCCAGCAGCATCAGGCGCTCCCGCCCTCGCCCGGGCCGGTCTCGCCCGGTGTTCCCAGATAGGCTTCGAGCACGGCCGGGTCGCGGTGGACCGCCTCGGGCGTGCCCTCGAAGATCTTGCGGCCGAAGTTCAGCACCACGACGTGGTTGCACAACTCGCGCACGAAGGGCATGTCGTGCTCGACCACGACCAGCGTGATGCCGGTGGCCGACACCTGCTCGAGCAGTCGGCGCAGCTCGGCGGTCTCGACCTCGTTCAATCCGGCAGCGGGCTCGTCCAGCAGGAGCACCCGCGGCTGCGCCATCAGCGCGCGCACGACCTCGATGCGCTTCTGGATGCCGTAGGGCAGGTCGGCGACGACCTGGCCGGGGTAGGTGCCCAGCCCCGCAGCCTCGAGTGCTTCGCGGGCGCGGGCCGTGGCCTTGGCACCCGAGACCCACTGCAACGCGTGGCTGCGGTGGTGCTCGCCCAGCATCACGTTCTCCAGCGTCGACAGGTGCGGCATCAGGCGGATGTTCTGGAACGAACGGGCGATGCCCAGCCGGACGCGGTCGGTGATGCTGTGGTGGGTGATGTCCTGCCCCAGGACCTCGATGCGGCCTGCGTCGATCGGGTACACGCCCGAGACGAGGTTGAACACCGTCGACTTGCCGGCGCCGTTGGGGCCGATCAGTGCCGTGCGGCTGCCCACGGGCACCTCGAAGCCCACGTCATCGATGACCTTCAAGCCCCCGAAGGACTTGCTCACGCCTTGCAGGCGCAGTGCTGCCGTCATGGTCGGGTCTCCGTGGTGGCCGGGGCGACGGGGACACGGTGGAACAGCCGCTCGAGCATCGTCCGGGTCACCAGCCCCTGCGGACGCCACATCATCAGCAGCACCACCGCCACACCGAAGACCATGTAGCGCCCTTCCTCCAGGAAGGCCAGCGACGGGCTGGTCTCTGACAGCCGGCGCAGCCCCTCGGGCACCAGCGTGAAGAAGATCGCGCCCACCAGTGGGCCCCACACCGTCTGCGTGCCGCCCATCAGCACGTACAGCAGCACGTAGATGCTGAACAGCACGCCCGTGCCCTGCACGTCGATGAAGTTGAACTGGTGCACCAGCATCGCGCCGCCCAGCCCGCCGATGGCCCCACCGATGGTCAGCGCCGCCACCTGCGTCATGCGCAGATTCACACCGAACAGGTGGGCCACGCTCTCGTCGTCGTGCAGCGCACGCACCGACAGGCCGAAGCGCGTGCGCATCAGCCAGGCGACGAAGATCACCACCGCCGCGGCCGTGGGCAGCACCACCGGCAGGCCGGCATAGTCCATCACCGTCAGGCCGGCCGCGCCACCCAGCGCCGGAATGTTCAGCAGCACGCCGGCGACCACCTCGGCGAAGGCGAAGGTGGCCAGCACCATGTAGATGCCGCGGGTGCGCAGGATGGGGAAGGCGATCGCGAACGCCACCGCGCCGGCCATCAGCGCGCCGCAGGCCACCGCCACCGGCAGCGGCCACTCCAGCAGCGCCGTCAGGCCGCCGGCGGTGTAGGCGCCCACCAGCACGAAGCCGGCGGCGCCGAGGTTCAGCAGCCCCGCGGCGGCGGGCACGAACACCGAATAGGCGACGATCACGTTGATGGCCAGCAACGCGATCAGCCCGCTGAGGTAGCCCGACATCAGAACTTCCCCTTGCCGATCTTGGAGGCGCCGAACAGGCCTGACGGCCGCACGATAAGGATCAGCAGCAGCAGGCCCCACACCGGGATCTTCTCGATCTCGGCGCCGAAGGTGCTGATGGCCAGCACCTTGACCAGCCCCACCAGCAGTCCGCCTGCGATCGCCCCCCAGATGTTGCCCAGGCCACCGAGCACCATGCCGGCGATCGCATCGGTGGCGATGGCGTCGCCCATGAAGGGGGTGACGGTGCCGTAGCTGGCGGCATACAGGATGCCGGCGAAGGCTGACAGCGCCCCGGTGATCACGAACACCACCGGCACGATGCGCTGCACCTCGATGCCCATCAGCGTGGCCGCGTTCGGGTTCTCGGCAATGGCGCGCAGCGCCCGGCCCAGTTGCGTGCGGGTCAGCAGCGCGTTCAGCAGCATCACCAGCACGATGGCCAGCGCCAGCGCGATCAGGTGCGGCACGCCGAACAGCAGGCCGGCAAACTCGATGCTGGTGTTCTCGAAGGGCAGCTCGAAGCGCTGCGGGTCGGCGCCCCACAGCGTCATCGCGAGGTGCTCGAACACGATCAGGAAACCCAGCGAGCTCACCAGCGGCAGCGCGTGCTCGGTGGCGTCACCGAAGCGCGCTTTCATGTAGCGGTAGGTCACACGCTCGATCAGCAGCGAGGCCAGCACCGCGGCGGCGATGCCGGCCAGCGCCGCCGGGACCCAGTGCCAGCCGAAGCCGCCGAAGTGCGGCCCTGCGCTCGACAGCGCCCAGGTGACCATGCCGGCCACCATGAACAGCGCCGGGATGGTGAAGTTCAGGAAGTTCAGCATCCCGATCGTCAGCGTGAAGGCCACGGCGACGAAGGCGAGGATGCCGCCGAGCATCAGGCCGTTGACGATCTGCTGGAGCAGTTCCATGTGGGGTGGTCCGGTGCGGTGCGGGCGTGGGGGCGGGCAGGGCGGGCGGCTGCGGTCAGGCCGCGGGAATGTGCGTGGCGTGCTGGGTCAGGTAGTGCTGCGCCAGCGCCTCGCGCGTGGTCCACCAGACCTGGGGGTGTTGCTTCGCGTGGGCCAGGAAGTCGCGAAAGCAGGGCATGCGGTGCGGATGGCCGGAGACGTGCGGGTGCAGGCCCACGCTCATCAGCCGGGCGCTGTCCTGGCTGTCGCGCAGCAGTTCGTCGAACTGGTCCTTGAGCATGCGCGCGGCGTCCCAGGTGTTCATCGCCCGGCGGTGGAAGAAGGTGAAGTCGTTGACCTCGATGGTGTAGGGCACGTTGACGATGGGCCCGTGCGGCGTGTGGATCAGGTAGGGCTGCTCGTCGTTCATGTAGTCGCAGAAGAACAGCAGCCCTCGCTCGGCGAGCAGGTCCGGGGTGTTGGGCGTGCCGCGCAGCGACGACGACAGCCAGCCGCGCGCGGGGCGGCCGACCACTTTCTCGTAGGCCGCGAGCGTGGCGTCGATCACCGCGCGCTCGCGGTCGATGTCGAAGGTGTGGCGGGTCAGCAACTCGCCCTGCTCGTAGTTGTGGGCGACGATTTCCCAGCCGCGGGCGTCGGCGTGGCGCACGATCTCGGGCCGCTCGAGCGCCGTCTTGGCGTTGATCGTGCACGACAGTGGCACGCCCATGTCCTCGAACAGCTTGAACAGCCGCCACACGCCCACGCGCTGGCCGTACTCGCGCCAGGTGAAGTTCGGGAAATCGGCCACGTTGCCCGGCAGGCTGTCGGGCAGCATCGGTGGCCCGCCGGCGTAGTAGGGTTCGGTCGTGTCCTTGACCAGATCCCAGTACTCGCAGTTCATCGTGACGATGACTGCCAGCGTCTTGCCTTCGGGCCAGCGCAGCGGGCCGCGCGAGGGCATGGGGGACCAGGGGTAGTGCATCGACGGGTTCCTTCGGGAGGGGTCGGTGGGAGGGCCTGTCTACACTCGCGGGCTTTGCGGGCGGTGCGCGCCCGGCCACCGACAGAACATCAGATGAGCAAGTGGTCTCTCGGGCAGTTCACCGTCGATCGGGTCGTCGAGACGCAAGGGCCTTTCGCGCCCGTGGACTTCCTGCTGCCGCAGGTAGACCTGGCGCGGATCGACGCCACGGCGCCCTGGCTGCGCCCGCGCTACCTGAGCGACGACGATCGCGTCGTGATGAGCTTCCACAGCCATGTGATCGACACCGGCCGCCAGCGCATCCTGGTGGATGCCTGCGTGGGCAACGACAAGGAGCGGCCGCTGCGCCCGGGCTGGCACCGCCAGCGCTTCGGCTGGATGAAGGCGCTGGCGGCCGCAGGCCTGAAGCCCGAGGACATCGACGTGGTCTGCTGCACCCACCTGCACGCTGACCACGTGGGCTGGAACACCTGCCTGCGTGACGGCCGCTGGGTGCCGACCTTCCCGCGGGCACGCTACCTGTTCGGTCGTCGCGAACTCGCTCACTGGCAGGCCGAACACGACGTAGCGCTGGCGCAGGGCCGCGCGCTGCCCAACCACGGCTCTTACAGCGACAGCGTGCTGCCGGTGATCGAGGCCGGCCAGGCCGACCTGGTGGACGACGGGCACGAGATCGAGGCCGGGGTGTGGCTCGAACCTGCACCCGGCCACACGCCGGGCACCATGGTGCTGCATGCGCGCAGCGCCGGGTGCCGCGCCGTGTTCTGCGGCGACATCCTGCACACGCCGGTGCAGTTGGTCGACCTGGGCTGGAACTCGCGCTTCTGCGAGGCCCCGGCGCTGGCGTCGCAGACCCGCCGGGGCCTGGTCGAGGCGGTGGCCGGCACCGACACGGTCGTGCTGCCGGCGCATTTTCCCGACCCGGCCGGTGGGCGCATCGTGGACCAGGGGGGTGCCTGGTGCTGGCAGGCTGCTTGAGGGCGTCTGCGACATCACGGTGAAGCGGGTGTCGATGACGGTGGCCTGTGTCCTGTCGCGCGCCGCCACGACCTGCATCGGGCGCTCGGCCAGGACCAGATCGGCGCGAAGGCGTTCGCGACGGCACATGCAGGCGTGGGTTCCGCGCATCGGTCGATGGCCTGCCGTCACATGATGGCAGGCAGGTCGTGCCTGGCCTGGCGCGCCGCCTGCGCCGCGATGGCGGGGGGCTGATCCGACGGCCACTGCCGTGCGATGTAGCGCTCACCGGTGACCTCGTGGCCGGCTTGGGTCATCAGCCACAGCAGCGGCGCGCGCATCAACGACGGCGGCAGCAGGTGCCCGTCGGCGCCGCGGCGCGTGTCCCCGTGGCCGGGGATCAGCCGTGTGTCGCTCGCCCCGCCGGGCAATAGGACGTTGACGGTGACACCGGTGCCCTGCAGGTCCTTGGCCCAGACCACGCTCATCGCCTCCAGCGCCGCCTTGGACGGGCCGTAGGGGCTGTAGCCGGTGCGCACCATGGTCTGCAGGCTGGTCGAGATGTTGACGACCCGACCGCGCCCGGCGGCGACCATCGCCGGCACGCAGGCGCGCGCCATCAGGAAGGCGCCGGTGACGTTGGCGTCGACGATGTGACGGAAGCCTTGAGGGTCTGCCTGCCAGAACAGCGCCGGGCGGCGGTTGAAGTCCTCGCTGATCTCCAGCATGCCGCGACCGGCGTTGTTGACCAGGCCGTCGATGCGCCCGAAGACATCGAGACAGCGCTGCGCCACACCCTGGCAGGCATCCCAGTCGGCGACATCGGCCACCATCGCCACGGCCCTCGGCGTGTCGCAGCCCTGGTTCCAATGGTCGACGGCCGCCCGCAGTTCACCGGCCTCTCGCGCACCGGTGACCAGTACGCGGTGGCCCGCCTGCACCAGCGCGTCGGCCATCTCCCACCCCAGGCCGCGTCCACCGCCGGTGACGATGACGGCGCGCCCGGGGTCGCTGGACGCCGGCTTGGAAGTTTCGGGTGGGGTGTTCATGGGCTCACATCAAGGCTGTGGCTGGCACGGTCTGCGCGACCATCGCACGCGGTCGGGCGCTGAGGATGTGGGCCTGATGGCGCAAGCGGCACAGGAACGGGTCGCGCGCCTTCAACGCGTCGATGAGCTCCCAGTGCTGCTGGTTCGATCGCCGAACGCGCACCTCACCCGGCCAGCCATGCTGCTTGAGCGTGACCAACGGGAGATCGAGCAGGCCCTTGGCCAGGGATTGCAAGCGTGAAGAGCGGCTGGCCCGCAGCAGCGCCTGGTGGAACTCGGTGTTCAGCGTCTGGAATCGCGACAGCAATCCCGTTTCCGGAAGCCCGGCATCGTCGAGCAGGTGATCGATCTCGCCTGCGATCCGGCTCATCTCGTCCCAGTCCGACGGTTGGCTGTGCACCGCGGCCAGGCTTGCGGCGTGACCTTCGAGCATCGCGCGCAACTGAAAAATCTCGTCCACCTCGGCACTGCCCAGTTCCAGCACGAAGGTCCCGCGGCTGGACTCGGTGCGCACCAGACCGTCGGCCGCCAGCCGCCGGAAGCAGTCGCGCACCGACGTGCGCGAGACCCCGATGCGCTGCGCCACGTCCTCCTCGATCAGGCGTTGGCCAGGACGCACATCACCGTCCAGGATCCATTGCCGGACGGTGTCGTAAGCCAGGGTGCTTGCGCGGGTCATTCATTCCAATATAGGGGGATTGTGTACAGTCGATTCTAAAAACCACAATGTTATAAAGGTTAAAATAGGGAAAATACCTAGTTTCCGTCGGGAAGAAACGGCTTGATCGCCGATATGGGACAAATGTCTACCAGTCTTGGCAAAACTTTGTGTACATTGCAGCCATCATTGTTCGAGTGAACGAGGATGAATCAAACGCACGTCCTGATTGCTGGCGCCGGCCCGGTGGGCCTGGTCAGCGCGCTGGTGCTGGCGCGCGAAGGGGTGCGCGTCACCGTCATCGAAGCCGCGGCGCAGCTCAGCATGGACCTGCGCGCCTCCACCTTTCACCCGCCCACGCTCGACATGCTCGCGCGCTACGGCCTGACCGACACCTTGGTGCGTCAGGGCCTGGTGGCGCGCTACACGCAGCAGCGAGACCGCCAGGAGGGCGTGATTGCCGAGTTCGACATGCAGCTGCTGGCCGGCGACACCGACCACCCCTTCCGGCTGCAGTGCGAGCAGTGGAAGCTGACGCAGTTGATCAAGTCGCAACTCGACGCGATGCCCCACGTCAGCTTTCACTTCAAGGCACGCATCGAGTCGGTGGTGCAGGACGGTGACCGCGTGCGTGCAGCCGTGACCATCGACGGGCAGGCGCACCAGATCGACGCCAGCCATCTGATCGGGGCCGATGGCGCCTGGAGTGCCGTGCGCCGCAGCCAGGACATCGAGTTCGAGGGCTACACCTACCCGGAGCGCTTCCTCGTCGTCTCCACCGAGTTCGAGTTCGCCGACCATCTGCCGCGCCTGTCCTATGTGAACTACTGCTCCGATCCGCATGAGTGGTGCGTGCTGCTGCGCGTGCCCACGCTGTGGCGGGTGCTGTTCCCCACCCCGGCCAGCGAGACCGACGAGGAATGCCTGAGCGATGCCTCGGTCGAGCGGCGGCTGCAGAACCTGGTGCCGCGGCCCGAGGCCTACCAGACGGCACACCGCACGCTTTACAAGGTGCACCAGCGCGTGGCAAGGCAGTTCCGCAAGGACCGTGTCTTCCTGGCCGGGGACGCGGCGCACATCAACAACCCGCTGGGCGGGATGGGGATGAACGGCGGGGTCCATGATGCGATCAACCTGTGCACCAAGCTGCTGCAGGTGCTGCTGCACGGCGCCGACGACACCCTGCTCGACCGTTACGAGCGCCAGCGCCGCACCATCGCCATCGAATACATCAACGCCAGCACGGCGCGCAACAAGCGTGAGATCGAGGAGCGCGACCCGGTCGAGCGTCGCAAGACCCAGGACGCGCTGCGCGCCACGGCCGCCGACCCGGCGCAGGCGCGTGCCTACCTGCGCAAGACTTCGATGTTGGACGCGCTCGAGCGCGCCGAGGCCATCGCCTGAGCGCGCACACGACGACGCAGACGATGCATGCGACGTGTCCGACGCACCTGAGGCACGCCACGACCCACCCATGACGACCCGCCCATGACCACCGACACCGCCCTGCACCAGGGCCTGACCACCCGCAGCGGCGCCGAGCGCCGCGCCCAACTGGCCGCCCGCATGAAGACCGGGCAGCTTGTCGTCGCCCCCGGTGTCTACGAGGGCATCACGGCGCGCATGGCCGACGGCATGGGCTTCGAGGCGCTGTACATGACCGGCTACGGCACGGTGGCCTCGCATCTGGGTCTGCCCGACGCGGGCCTGGCCAGCTACACCGACATGGTGGGGCGTGTGACGCAACTGTGCGCCATCACCGGCACGCCGATGATCTGCGACGGCGACACGGGCTACGGCGGCTTGCTGAACGTGATGCACACCGTGCGCGGCTACGAGGCCGCGGGCGCCTGCGCCATCCAGCTCGAGGACCAGGAGTTCCCGAAGAAGTGCGGCCACATGCTGGGCCGGCGCGTCGTCGACGCCGAGCTGATGGCCGACAAGATCCGCGTGGCGGTCGAATCGCGCCGCGACCCCAACTTCCTGATCATTGCCCGCACCGACGCGCGCACCACGCTCGGCCTGGATGAAGCCCTGCGCCGGGCCGCGCTGTATGGGCAGGCGGGGGCCGACATCCTCTTCGTCGAGAGCCCCGAGTCGGTCGAGGAGATGCGCACCATCTGCCGCAGCTTCGACAAGCCCTTGCTGGCCAACATGGTCGAGGGCGGGCGCACCCCCATCCTGACCCGGGCCGAGCTGCAGGACATCGGCTACCGCTTGGCCATCTTCCCGGCCACCGCCTTCCTGGCGGCCGGCGCCGCCTTCCGCGCCGTCTACCAGACGCTGAAGGCCGAGGGATCGACCACGAATCCGCCCGTGCCCCTGCACGACTTCAAGGCCTTCTCGCAGATGATGGGCTTCGACTGGGTGGCGGCCTTCGACGCCCGGCACGCCCGGCCCGAGTGAGACACCCGCCCCCCGCCCACTGCCGCACCGAGGACGCCTGATGGACAAGCACGCGATCTACCGCCACCAGGGCCTGGGCGGGACGTCCGGCATCGGCCGCCGCTGCGGCCTGGTGCTGGTGGACTTCGTCAACGGCTTCGTCGACTTCGACCAGCTCGGCGGCCCCCACATCGAGGCCGCGGCCCAGGCCACGGTGCCGTTGCTGGCGGCCTTCCGGCGCGCGGGCCTGCCGGTGGCGCACACGCGCGTGGTCTTCGAGGCCGACGGCTCGAATGTCAACGTCTTCGCGCTGCGCGTGCCGCCGCTGCAGAAACTGACCGAGGACGCGCCGGGCTCGCAGATCGTGCCGGCGCTCACGCCCGCGCCGGGTGAATGGGTGGTGCGCAAGCAGTCGGCCTCGGCCTTCTTCGAGACCGGCCTGGCCGGCTGGCTGCACCAGCGCGGGGTGGACACCTGCGTCATCGTCGGCTGCACCACCAGCGGCTGCGTGCGCGCCTCGGTGGTGGATTCGATGCAGCACAACTTACGCACCGTCGTCATCAGCGACTGCGTGGGCGACCGCGCGCTCGAGCCGCACGAGGCCAACCTCTTCGACATGCAGCAGAAGTACGCCGATGTGATGACGCGCGACGACTTCCTCGCCCGGCTTGGGGCGACCACGACTGGAGACTGACCCCATGGACCACCTGGGTTACCGCAAGAAGCTGGGCACGCTGGGCCCCTCGACCAACACCATCGTCCAGCCCGACTTCGACGACCTGCGCCCGGTCGGGGTCACCAACCACTACAGCCGCATCGCGATCCCGAACGACCCGGTCAACGACGATGCGAGCTTCCTGAAGCTGGTCGACAACATCAACCAGGCCACGCTCGCGGCCGTGGACGTGCTGCGCAGTTGCGAGATGGACTACCTCGTCATGGGCATGTCGGCAGCGACCTTCTGGAACGGCCGCAGCGGGGCCGAGAAGTACCTGGCGATGATGCGCGAGCGCGCCGGGGTCGGTGTGTCGTGCGGTTCGTTTGCCACCGAGGCAGCGCTGAATGTCTACAAGGCCAAGCGCATCGCCTTCCTGTCGCCCTACTTCGAGGTCGCCAACGCCCAGGTCCGGCGCTTCTACGAGGACTGCGGCTTCACGGTGGTGCGCGATGTCTGCCTGCGCCGGCCGAGTCCGGTGCAGATCGCGCACGCCACCGATGCGATGTGCCGCGAGGCCATCCGCCAGATCGACGGCGACGATGTCGACGCCATCGTGCAGGTCGGCACCAACCTGTCGATGATCCGCCTGGCCGCCGCCGCCGAGCTCTTCCTCGGCAAGCCGGTGATCGCGATCAACACCGCCACCTACTGGCACGCCCTGCGCGCTGTGGGCATCACCGACCGCAAGGCGGGCTTCGGCTCGCTGATGGAACACCACTGACCTGTCCGCCATCCCCCATAGGAGACTGACCATGCAACGTCGACACGCCCTGACCCTGGCCGCTGCCGCCAGCCTTGCCCCATTGGCCACGGTCTCGCGTGCCCAGGGCTTCCCCAGCCGCACCGTGCGCATCGTCGTGCCCGCCACCGCCGGCAGCGCCGACGTCTTCGCCCGCGCGCTGGCGCAGCGCCTGACCCCCGTGCTGGGCCAGCAGGTCATCGTCGAGCAGAAGCCCGGCGCGGGCACGCACATCGGCAACGACCACGTCGCGCGCTCGGCGCCCGACGGCCACACGATGCTGATCAACAGCCTGCCGCTGGTCACCGGCGACGCGCTGTATTCCAAACTGTCCTACAACACCGCGCGTGACCTCCGGCCCGTGATCCTGGTGGCCGAGGTCACCAACATCATCACCGTGCACCCAAGCCTTGGCGTCAATACCCTGAAGGAACTGGTGGAGCTGGCCCGGCGTGAACCCGGGAAGCTGAACCACGGCACGCCGGGTGCCGGCAGCTCGGGCCACCTGTCGGGCGAACTGCTCAACGTCAAGACCGGTGCCAAGATCATGCACGTGCCCTACCAGGGCAACGCGCAGGCCACCAAGGACCACCTCTCGGGCATTCTGCAGGTGGGCTTTGTCAACATGCCCGTGGGCATCCAGTTCGTCAAGACCGGCCAACTCAAGGCCTTGGCGGTGACGAGCGCCAGGCGCACCGCGCATCTGCCGGATGTACCCACCGTCAACGAGGCCTTGGGCCTCAACGACTACGAGCTCACCGGCTGGTTCGGCATCATGGTGCCCTCGGCCACGCCCACCGAGACGGTGATCCGGCTGAACGCCGAGATCGGCCGCATCCTGAAGGACCCGTCCTTCGTCGAGGTCGTCTCCAAGGCCGGCGGCGACGTGCTGGGCGGCAGCGTGGACGACTTCGCAGCGCTGATGCGTCGCGACAGCGTGAGGCTGGCGGAGGTGCTGCGGGCGTCGGGGACGCAGAAGGTGAATTGAGGGCGGGGGATCACGGACCTCGTCCAGCGGCCAACGTGCACCGCCATGCACCGGATCGTGTGATGCGTACACGGCCCCTGGCGGAGTGGTTACGCCGCGCTCCAGCTTGCCGAAAGCGACTCGGCCTGGCGCAGGACAGTTTCCGTCGCCTCCTCCTGTCTGTCCGGCGGGTACTTGTAGCGCTTGAGCAGCGTCTTCACCATCACCCTCAGCCGCGCCCGGACGGTTTCTCGCACTGACCAGTCAACGGTCACTGACGCACGCAGCTTCTGCGTCAGCTCGACCGCGATCGCCTTCAGCGTCTCGTCGCCCAGCTCGCGCACGGCCGCCTCGTTGGTGGCCAGCGCGTCGTAGAAGGCCATCTCGTCGCCGTTGAGCCCCAGCTGCTCGCCACGCTGGGCGGCGGCGTGGAACTTCCTGGCCATCTCGATGAGCTCTTCGATGACCTGCGCCGTCTCGATGGCCCGGTTTCGGTAGCGCTGCAGGCTCTGCTGCAGCAACTCGGAGAACTTGGCCTGCTGCACGACATTGGTCTTGAAGCGCGAGCGGATGTCGTCCTTCAGCAGCCGTTCCAACAGTTCCACCGCCAGGTTGCGTTCCTTCATGTGGCGCACGTCCTCGAGGAACTCCTCGGACAGGATGCCGATGTCGGGGCGGTTCAGACCGGCAGCCTTGAAGATGTCGACGACCTCGGCGCTGATCACCGCCTTGCTGATGATCTGCCGCAGCGCATGCTCCTTCTGCTCGTCGCTGAGCTTCTTGCCCGAGGTGCCGAACTTGGTGAGCGCCGCCTTCACCGCCTGCAGGAAGGCAAGTTCGTCCCGGTGCGCCAGGGCCTCGTCGAGCGTGCAGCACAGGGCAAACGCTTTGCTGGCGGCCAGCACGTGGTCGGCAAAGCGCTTCTTGCCGTCCTCCAGGCCCAGCACGTGGTTGGCCACGCCGGGCAGCAACTGCCAGGCCTTCGTGCGGAATTCGGTGTACTCGAAGCCGTGCAGCATGTCGTGCAGCACGTCCATCTTTTCCAGCAGCACGGCCAGGGCTTCTTCGGCCGCGATGGTCGGCTTGCCTTTGCCCTTGGCCTGCGTGTAGTCCTTCAGCGCCGCCTTCAGCTCGTTGGCGATGCCGATGTAGTCCACCACCAGGCCGCCGGGTTTGTCCTTGAACACGCGATTCACCCGCGCGATCGCCTGCATCAGGTTGTGGCCCTTCATGGGCTTGTCGACGTACATCGTGTGCATGCACGGCGCGTCGAAGCCCGTGAGCCACATATCCCGCACGATCACGATGCGGAACGGGTCCTTGGTATCCTTGAACCGCTTCGCCAGCTCCTTCCGCCCCTGCTTGGTGCGGATATGCTG